>Ga0080064_1002881_pt1 | contig 27164 bp, 28 predicted proteins | sample Subgrocontami54m_FD_69260 | JGI IMG/M metagenome (GOLD analysis project Ga0080064, IMG submission 69260) | Subsurface groundwater microbial communities from S. Glens Falls, New York, USA - GMW46 contaminated, 5.4 m (SPADES assembly) (version 2) ...
GAATAGATGCCCTTGGGTTCCTTGTCGGACTTGAATCCCACGACCAGCAGCGATCCGTCCTGGGCCGGATAGACCCCATTGGGGTTAACGCCCTTGCCCGAGAACACGACCGTGACTTTGGGCACTACTTTGGCATCGAGGAAGTCGGCCGGCTCGACGCGCACGAGTTGGTCCGACCGGTTGTCGCTGATATAGAGGACATTGCCCTTGACCGCCGGATCGTTGGCGAACTGGACACCCGGCAGCGCGAGCTTTCTGCCCTGGCGCGTTTTCAGGTCGAATATCCATACCGAGTCGATGTCGGTGACCCACAACCGGTTGTCCACGATCCAGATGCCCTTGGGCTTGTGGAGGACATCGCCTGAGGCGGGAAGAAACCGCGCATCCAGAATCTTGCCGTCCAGCGATAACTTGCTGATACTGCCGTTGCCATCCTTTTCCGCAGGCTTCAGCGCGGTCCCACCGAACTGGCTGACGTAGAGAGCTTTCCCGCCCGCGTCGCAACCGACCGATTCCGGAAACGCGAATCCGGTGACCGTTTGTTCCGAAACGACCCGCAGCTTGCCCGCATCCGCCGCGGATGCGTTGCAAGCAATCCCTGCCATTCCGACCAGCAAAACCAGACCAGTTGTCATTGCTCTGCTCATGGCACCCTCCTTTGCAAAATACGATTGGACTTCTCTTGCCGCTACTTCCTCTACCGGCCCCGCGAAACGATGCGCTTCAACGTGTCGTTAAGCCGCGTTTGCCAACCGCGGCCGCTGTGTCGGAAGTGTGTCAGCACCTCGCGATCCAGCCTCAGGGTAACCTGCTCCTTGGTTGGCGTCTTCTGCGGTCCGCGCTGTCCCGGGCGACGCACAGTCGCGCCGCGCCAGAACGCGGTCACCGCCTTCGGATCGTTCGGATCATACGGATCGGTCTTCGGATCAAAACCGACCGGCGCGTCGGCGCGCGCTTCGGCTTTTACACGTGTCCAATCAGTGCGACTGCGTTTTGATGGCTTTTTCATAGATTCTCCGTTCAGTGCGCGAGGCTCGCCGCAAAGAGATCGCCCGAACCGCGTTCCGGCGCTCGACGTATATGAACGCCAACAGTACGTCCTCGACCGTCACGAGATCGAGCCTTCGGTCCTCGCCCTTGCGAGGGGATTCGAAAGTCAATTTCAAGGGGTTGTCATACACGCGCCAAGCATCCACAAAGTCGAGGCCGTGCTTGGCGAGGTTCGCGGCGCGCTTACGCTCGTCCCAGACGATCATGCGCTTATTGTAGCTACGAACAGTGACCGGGGGCGGGTGAAATGGCGACGGTAGCGCAAACCCTGGCTGAATTCGCCGTCGGGCTGCAATTCCAACGTATTCCGCCGGCGGTCATCGAGCGCGCCAAAGACTGCGTCATCGACACCGTCGGGGTATGCACCTACGGCAGCACACTGGCGTGGAGCAAAATCGTCATCGGTTACGCCGAACGCTACGGCAGGGGCGGCAATTGCACGATTCTGGGCACGCCGCTCAAAGTGCATGCTCCGCACGCCGCGCTCGCCAACGGCGCGCTCGCCCACGCCTTCGAGATGGACAGTCTGGTGCAGCCGAGCACCGGCGTGCATCCGGGCGCTTCGCTGACCGCCCCGGGATTGGCGGTGGCGCAGGAAATTGGTTCGAGCGGCAGGGATTTCATCACGGCATTCATTGCAGCCGGCGAGGTCATGCACCGCATTGGGGACGTGTCGCTGCAGTCAACCGAAAAACTCGGGTTTCATGCGCCGGGCGTGACCGGGGTGTTCGGCGGCGCCGTCGTGGCCGGAAGGCTGCTTGGGCTGAATGCGGTACAGATGACCGCAGCGCTGGGTATCGCCGGATCGCTATGCGCGGGATTGCTCGAGTTTTCGAAATCGGGCGGCGGGATGGTGAAGCGGCTGCATCTCGGGCGCGCGGCGGAGTCCGGGGTGCTGGCGGCGAGGCTGGCGCGCGACGGCTTTACCGGACCTGCGACCGTGCTCGAAGGCCGGTTCGGTTACCTCAACGTGTTCTGCCGCGACGGTGACGCCGCGCGTTTTACCGCCGGGCTCGGCGAGGACTGGAAAATGCTTAGAGTCACCTTCAAACGCTACGCGTGCCATATCACGGCGCACGTGCCCGTCACCGCGGTGCTGGAGTTGAAGGCCCGGCACGGGATTTCCGGCGACGACATTGCTTCGATCACGATTGCCGGCAGCGAGAAGATGGTCAGCCATCACAATATCCCGGAGCCGCAGGACGTCGCCATGGCGCAGTACTCGACGCCGTTTTGCGTGGCGCTTGCGTGTTATCGCGATCCGCTCGATCCCAACGTGTTTTCCGGGGGCGCGCTGAACGATCCCGCAATCCGGGCGCTTGCGCGCAGGGTCAAGGTCGAATTGCGCAGCGAAACGGACGCCGGCAATCCGCTGGCAAGCCGCGTTATCGTGCATCTCAAGGATGGGCGCGCACTGGAGCAGGACCTGCAGCATTTTCCCGGAATGCCGCAGCAGCCTTTGAGCCGCGCCAAGCTGCAGGAAAAATTCAATATCGCCGCAGCTGCGTTGCCGGCCGCAAGCCGGGAGCGGATTTTCACGCAGCTCGCCGCGCTGGAGTCCGCAGGCGATATGGCGCAACTGCAACTGGTGTGATGTGGCGCCGTATTAATCGGGTTTGAGTCCGGCGGACTTGATTACGCGCGCCCATTTGGCGATTTCATCACGCATGATAGCCGCAAGCTCCGCGGGCGTGCTGCTGCGCGTTTCCATGCCATAGGACATCAGGCGCTCCCGGACTTCGACTGCGCTGACGGCCCTCGCAAAATCGCCGTTAAGCCTGCTGACGATGGATTCGTCCACGCCTTCCGGCGCGAGTATGCCGAACCAATTATCAGCCGCAAAACCCTTGATGCCGGCCTGCGCCACGGTCGGCAGCCCGCGCAGCACGAGCGAACGCTTCGATCCGGCGACCGCGAGCGCGCGTACTCTGCCGGATTTGATATGCGGCAGCGCCGCCGCGATGCTCTCGAACAGCAACTCGGCATTGCCGACGAGCAGTGCGGGCAGCGCGGTGCCTTCGTCGAACGGCATGCTCTCGATCCGGATGCCGCTCAAGCCCCGGAACATTTCCAGTTCGAGTTGCGAGTGCGAGGCCCTGCCGTGTCGTTTGCGCGTGCGAGTTGGCGCCCGTCATCGACAATACGGCGATCAGGACGGTGCGTGCGAACGCGGGCGATAAGTTCACGCAAGTCATTCCGCGCGGATGTTTGCCCGGCGGATGACCCGATCCCACTTGGCGAATTCGCTTTCGATATGTGCGGCAAATGCACGCGGGGTGCCGCCGACGGGCTTGGAGCCGTCGGCAGCCAGGCGTGCGATAAATTCGGGTTGCGTGAGCAGTGCCGCAACTTCCCGTTGCAGCTGCTCAACGAGCACGCGCGGGGTGGCGACCGGCGCAAGCATTCCGTACCACTGGGTCACTTCGAAGCCAGGCACACCCGCCTCGTGCAATGTGGGCACCTCCGGCAGCGCTTGCACGCGCGCGCGGGATGTTACCGCGAGCACGCGCAGTTTTCCGCTTCTGACGTACGGCAGCGCCGAGACCGTGCTCGGAAACCCAAGCTGTACCCTGCCTGCGAGGAAGTCGGGATAGGCAGCACCCATTCCTTTGTACGGGACGTGCACCAGGCTCACGCCGGTCATCGATTTGAAAAGTTCGCCGGTCAGGTGAATGAGTCCACCGTTGCCCGCGGACGCGTAATTGAGGAGTCCGGAGTTGGCTTTGGCGTAGGCGATCAGTTCAACGGTCGTGGTTGCCGGCACCGAGGGATGCAGCGCGAGCACGTAAGGCTGGGCACTGACCTGCGTGATCGGCGCGAAATCCCGCAGCGGATGATAGGGTGCACGGTACATGAGCGCATAGGTGACATAACTCGCGCTTGCCATCATCAGCGTGTAGGCATCCGGCGCCGCACGGGCCGTAAGTTCGGCGCCGATACTGCCGCCGGCCCCAGGCCGGTTGTCGACGACCACGGTCTGGTCCAGGCGCTCGGTGAGCAACTGCGCCACACCGCGCGCGATGATGTCCATGCTACCGCCGGCCGAGAGCGGCACAATCAACCGTATGGGGCGAGTCGGATACGATCGGGCCTGCGCGAAGGCGCTGGTTGACGGCAACATGACCGCGGCAAGCGCCACAGCAAGCAATGCCGAAACCGGCGCGTGGAACCTAATATTCCGCATTCATCAATTATCGATCAACGTTCAGGACATTGCCATCAGGCGCGCGAGCTGCGTCACGTCAGTTAACTTTTCCAAACCCAGTGTTGCGTCGCGCAGTTGCTCGACCTGGGGCCGCGGCAGCACCTGGACCGCGAGCTTCTCGAACTTCCCGACCACCTCGGCCGCGGACGCGAAATTCTTCTCGCTGCCACGCGGCGCCTCCACGCTGCGCACCATCATCGTGCCGTCGGTGAAGTGCACTTCAACTCGCACCGAGTGGCGGAATTTCGAGCCCCTGGCGGTGATTTGCGGGTCGTGGCGTACTTCGATTCGGTCGGCGAGCGCCATTCGCGCCGGGTCCGCAACCTTGTCCTCGGTGAACTGATCGACGAAGCAGTCGCCTTCGAGCAGAAAGGTGGCGACGCAGTAGGGCATATTGAGCTGCGCCGAGGTAAGTCCCTGCGGCACGTATTTCCAGCCCACGTGGCTCGCCGTCACCTGCGAGCCATGAACGATGATTTTGGCGACATCGCCGGCGCCGAAGGACCGATTGCGCTGCATGTCGCGGATCGCATCGAGCGTGGTGTGGTTGGTGCCGACGCACGCGTAGAATTTGAGCGCGACCCCCATCGTCTGCCATACCGAGCCCAGCCCCGCCGTGAGTTCGTCGAGCTTGAAGCGGTCCTGCGAGCGCGAGAACGTGGTGCAGAAGCCGCCGTATTCGCTCTCCAGCACGTTGACGATGCCGGTGAAGCCGGCTTCGGCGAGCAGCGCGCCGTAAAGCCCGCTTTGCGACGAGCGCCCGGCATGCATGCGCTTGACCATCGCGCCGTATTGCGCCGCCATCAACCCCGCGGCCTGCGTGCCGGCGATGCCGAGCGCGTGCACGGTTTTTTCCACATCGAGCTTGAGGCCGCGCGCAGCGCCCGCGGCGGCGGAAAACACGCCGAGCGTTGCGCCCGAATGCCAGCCCTGGGCGATGTGCTCGGGGCCCATGCAGATGCCGACGCGCGGGCCGATTTCGTAGCCCGCGACCGCTGCGGTCAGGAATTCCCTGCCGCTCATGCCGGGGCGCAACTCGGTGATTGCGATCAGCGCCGGCAGCACCACCGCGCCGACGTGCAGCACGCCCTGGCGATGCACGTCGTCGAGCTCGAAGCCCTGCACCTGCGTGCCGTTGACGAGCGCCGCGTGCGGCGCCGACAAACGTTGGTTGGTTCCCCAAACAGTGCACGCGCGGGTCGCGTCGACGTTGCTTAGAGTGGCCTGCAGGATGCGGCTCCATTCCAGATCGGCGCCGTAGATCGCGCAGCCGAGCGAGTCGAGTATCAGCAGCTTGATGCGCGCCAGCACTTCCGGCGGGATCGCCTCGTAGCGCAGGCTGGAAACGAATTCGGCGATGCCGCGGGTGTAGCGATTATCGGTGGTGGCTTCGTGGCTCATATCATGGTTCCGCATTCCTCGTTCATCGTTTCCCGGCGGCGGCCGTCGCCGCGCCGCGCCCCGCGATGCGGCCGAACACCGCGCCCGAAACGAGTCCCGTGCCGCTCGCGTAGTTGAAGTAGAACAGCCCGCCCACCATTTCGCCCGCCGCGTAAAGTCCCGGGATGAGGTTCAGGTTGAGATCGAGCACCTGGCCGCTGTCGCGGTCGATGCGCACACCGCCGAAGGTGAAGGTGATGCCGCACGTCGTCACGTAGGCTTCGAACGGCGGCGTGTCGAGCGGGTTGGCCCAGTTGGTTTTAGGCGGAGTTATGCCCTGCGTGCCGCGGCCGTCCTTGATCGTGTGGTCGAACGGCACCTCCGTGCGCACCGCGGCGTTGAATTCGCGCACGGTCCTGAGAAAACCTTCCGCATTCACGCCCTCGAGCTTTTGCGCCAGCGCTTCGAGCGTGTCGGCGGTTGCTTTGGTCACCTGCTTGACGCGGTATTCGGGGCGCAGGATGTGCTTTACCTTGTGATCGAACACCTGCCACGCAAACTGCCCGGTTTGCTTCAGCACTTCCGCGCCGTACTTGGCATAAGTGAACGAGTGGAAATCCGCGCCTTCGTCGACGAAGCGCCGGCCGTCGGCGTTGATCAGCAGCCCGAAGATGTAGCTGTGCTTCTCGAACTGGTCGCCGACCGCGAGATCGCCGAATTCCGGCGCGTAGCGGTCCCAGCCGGTGGCGTGGCATCCCGACCAGTTGCCGTAGGGCGCGGCGCCGATGTCGAGCGCCATGCGCAGGCCGTCGCCGACGTTGAAGCGCGTGCCGCGCACCTTGGCGAGTTCCCAGCCCGGGCCGAGGTAGCGCGCGCGCCATTCCGGGTTGGCTTCGAAGCCGCCGCACGCGAGCACCACCGATTTGGCCCTCAGCTCGACCGGCTTGCCGCGCTGTTTGGCTTTGACGCCGGACACTTTTTCACCGTCGTAGAGAAGCTCGACCGCGCGCGTTTCGTACCTGATTTCGATGCCGTGCTTGACCGCGGCATGGGTCAGGCTCTCGACCAGCCCGGGGCCGCCGCCGTTGGCTTCGATCGGCATGCGGCCGAAGAATTTGCGTTTGCCGCCGACCATGCCCGACTGGCGGCCGAAGTTCGGCACGAAGCGCGCGCCCTTCGAGCGCAGCCAGATCATGGTGGCCAGGCTCGAGTCGACCAGCGTTTCGCACAGGTCGGGGTCGGTGCGGAATTGCGTGAGGCGGAACATGTCGTCGAAGAATTCTTCGCGCGTGTTGGTGCCGAAATCGGAACCCGCGATTTCCTCGTCCGACAGGTCGGCGATCTTCCTGAGGTCCTCGACCGAGTCGTATGCGAAGCGCATCACGCCGCCGGCGAAACGGCTGTTGCCGCCGGATTCCTCCTCCGGCGCCGCTTCGAGCATCAACACCTGCGCGCCTTGCTCCTGCGCGGACAGCGCGGCGCATAAAGCGGCGTTGCCTTTGCCGACTACGATTACGTCGTATGGGACTGCCATCTTTCCTGCTGTGAGGGATACGATGAGGGGAGAACGAACTTTAGGACGCGCGCTCGCGCGCTGTCAAGGCGTTGAGTGTCGTCCTGCGTTGATGGTTGAGTTTAAGTCGCGCATGCCGCACAATCACTGCGCAAAACAAACCCGCCGGCCCGTGCCGGCGGACCTGTTCAACCGGAGGATGGATATGAAAGTGCCGTCGCGCGCGGTTCTGGTACTGGTGGCGTTCGGATTGGGCCAGCTCGCCTTTGCCCAGAGTTATCCATCCAAGCCGTTGCGTATCGTCGTGCCGTTTTCCGCGGGCGGTCCCACCGACATCACGGCGCGCTATATCGCGCCGCGCATGACCGAGCTGCTGGGCCAGAGCATCGTCATTGACAATCGCGCCGGCGCCACCGGCATCATCGGCGCGGACCTCGTTGCGAAGTCCCCGCCGGACGGCTACACGCTGCTGATGGCGACCGCGAGCGTGGTCGCGATCAACATGGTGACCTACTCCAAGCTGCCCTACGACACGCTGCGCGACTTTCAGCCGTTGACGCCGGTCATGACCACCACCACCATCCTGGTCGTGCATCCGTCGATACCGGCGAAGAGCCTGAAGGAGCTCGTTGCCCTCGCGAAGGCGCGGCCGGGCCAGATCGCGATGGCCTCCGCCGGCAACGGCGGCACCCTGCACCTCGCGCTCGAGATGCTGATGAAGGAAGCAGCCGTCAAGATGACGCACGTGCCGTACAAAGGCGCGGCGCCCGCGGTGATCGACGTCATCGCGGGGCAGGTGAGCGGCATGTTCGTGGACCTGCCGGTGATCTCGCCGTACGTGAAGGCCGGCAAGGTCAGGGCGCTTGCGGTGGCGAGCCCGCAACGCTCGGTGTATTTCCCCGACGTGCCGACGACGAAGGAAGCGGGCTACTCCAACGTCGAGCTGCAAAACTATTACGCCCTGTTTTTGCCCGCCAGGACGCCGCGCGACATCGTCGGCAAGCTGCACGACGCCGTGGTAAAGACCGTCAATACACCCGGCGTGCGTGAAAAGCTCATCAGCTCCGGGGCCGATCCGCTCACCATGACGCCCGATGAGTTTGGCAGCTTCCTGCGCGCGGACATCGAAAAGTGGGGCCGGGTGGTGAAGGCTGCCGGCGTCAAGGTCGAGTGAGGGTGGTTGCGCCCGGGATGACTTGAAAGTTGCGCTTCAGTTGACGTGCAAGGCAAACCCTTTCCCCGCTGGCTCGGCGTTGCAATCCTGGTGGTGATCGCCGTCACGTTCGGCAGCAATCACATCGCCGCGCGGATCGCATTCGATCACGGCGTAAACGTCATCACGGCCGTCGCTTTCCGCTCCGGCGGCACGGCGCTGGCAGTGCTTGCGCTGCTGCTCGCGATGCGCGCGCCTTTGCGGCTGTCCGCGCCGAAGTTCTGGCGCGCAGCAGGAATCGGCGTGGTATTGGGGGTGCAGAGTTATTGCCTGTATTCGTCGGTCAGGCTGCTGCCGGTTGCTCTTGCGCTGCTCGCCTTCAACACCTTTCCGATGATTTTCTCGCTCATGTCGTGGGCGGCGGGGGTCGAGCGCTTGTCGCGGACAGCGTTGATCGCCATGCCGGTTGCTCTCGCGGGACTGGCGCTTGCGCTCGATGTCCTGGGCGCAAGCGGCGAGGTCGCGACCCGCTGGACCGAGATCGGCGCCGGGGTGGCCTACGCTACCGGCGCCTCGGTGTGCTTCGCGTTTGCGCTGTTCCTCAGCGCGCGCTGGCTGCCCGGCGTAGACGGCAAGCTGCGCAGCTGCCTCACCATGGGTACGGTCGGCGTTGTCGCATTCGCGGGAGCAGCCGTGACAGGCACTTTTGCGCTTCCCACCGACGGCGCGGGATGGCTTGCCGTCGTCCTGCTTACCCTGTTCTACGGTGCCGCCATCACGGCTTTGTTCGTGGTCCAGCCGCACCTGCGGGCCTCGAGCGACGTGGCGGCGCTCAACTTCGAACCCATCGCGCTGCTCTTCATGGGCTGGGCAATCCTTGGCCAGGCCGTGGGACCGCTGCAGATCTTCGGCGCCCTCGTGGTCATCGGCGCCATCGTCGCTCTCGGCATGGCGAAGCGGTAAACACTTAAAAGTGTCCGGAATACCCGGGTCAGCTCAGTGCGTTCCCTTTTATGCCACGGTTAGAGCGCGGCCGGGATCCCGTGGACATTGACCGCTGACTGGCGCAGGCCTATACTCGTAGCACATTGTGTTACATTACGGCAGGCTTCCATGTCCGACACCACCACCGTACGGTTGCCCCAAGACCTCAAGGCGCGGCTTGACCAGGCCTCGCGCGAGCTCGCGCGTCGCAAGAGCTGGATTATCGCGCGAGCGCTCGATCAGTATTTGCGCGGGGTCAAGCCTGCCGATCTCATGCTAGAAGCGCGCCGCCAGTGCCGGCTCGCCAACCGCGCCGACCGCCGCGACCGTGGCTGGGAGCGCTTCGCCGAGTTTGACGCCAGGTGAAGCGCGGCGAAATCTACAAAGCGATCCCGCCGGGCGATTACGGCAAACCCCGTCCGGTGGTGATCGTGCAGTCCGACTTTTTCAACGACCGCGATAGCGTTACTGTCTGCTTGCTGACTTCCACGCTGATCAACGCGCCGCTGTTCCGTGTGCGCGTCGCGCCAGGTCCGCACAACAAACTGCGCAAGCCCTCCGACATCATGGTCGATAAGATCATGACCGTGCGGCGCGAGCGCCTGTCCGAGCAGGTCGGCGATCTCGCTGCCGGGGAGATGGCAGCGCTTGACCGCTCACTCGCTGTCTGGCTGAGTCTGCCTATCCCCTGATCGTTGCGCACCGACTGGATTTCCTCGTCAGTGTTTCTCGGTTTTGGGCGAAGACGGCATGAGGCGGTCGATGAAGGCGATGGCGATCGCCGACAGCACCAGGGTGATGTGGATGACGGTCTGCCACAGCATCGTCTTTTCATCGAGCCTGGACGCGTTCATGAAGGAGACGAGCAGGTGGATGGAGGAGATGGTGATGATGGCCACCGCGAGCTTGACCTTGAGCACCGCGGCGTTGACGTGCGACAGCCACTCCGGCTCGTCAGGGTGGCCTTGCAGTCCCATGCGCGAGACGAAGGTTTCGTAGCCGCCGACGATTACCATCACCAGCAGGTTGGCGATCATCACCACGTCGATCAGGCCCAGCACCCGCAGCATGATGTCGATTTCCGAGATGATGGTGGCCTTGCCCACCAGGTGCCATAGCTCGATGGTGAAGTGGATGACGTAAACGCCCTGGGCGACGATCAGTCCCAGATACAGCGGCAACTGCAGCCAGCGGCTGAGGAAAATCAGGTTGGGCAGAAACTTGAGCGGTTGGTGCGGGTTCTGATTCATCGGGTGTCCAGGGTTGTGGTTCGGGATTTACAGCACTTGATCAAGCAGAGCTTTGGTGCGCACGCTGCTTTTTGGGCGTGACGCGATCAGCGCCGTCAATTCTCGCACATCGTCAAGCTGCTCGAATTTCCCGATTGCGGCATGCAGTTGCGTGACGCTGGATTCGGGCAGCACGCGCAGCACGCAGTTGACGAATTTTTCCTTCAGCAGCTCGGGCGGCAGCGGGTTAAACGAGGTGCGGCCGAGCGGCTGCTCGACTTTTGCGCTGCGTACCGCGCCGTCGCGCAGCGTGATTCTTACCTCGGCCCCGAAGTGATTGTCGGCCGGAAACTGCGCCGTCGTGTACGGCGCGGCGTATATGCGCGGCATCAGATCGCGAACCTCGCGGTCGTTATATGCTGCACCCTCGAAGTGCTCGATCGTGATTCTGCCCTCGGCAAGCGCGCGCGCCAGGCAGTACTGGACGCTGAATTTGGCATCGAAGGTGCTCTGTGGATCGGGCCGGTTGGTGTGCGCAAGCCGGCGCGCATGGGTAAAGGAGTCGATGCGTTCGACCTGTTCCGGTTTCAGTTCGTGCTCGCGCGCCAGCATCAGCATCGCGTCGATCGCCGGGTGGGTGCTGCCGCAGCACGGATACTGCTTGATCGCGATGCCGGGCTCGACGATATCCCACGGCTTGCCCCATGCCGGCAGGATACGCGATGCGTCGTAATTGCCCGCGCCGTTGAATACCTCGAAGAATCCCTGCTCGTGCTCAAGGGCCGCCGGATTTGCGGTAAATCCGCTGCGCGCAAGCGACGCGGCGAAAGCGCCGCTGCGCGCGCAGTGGCCCACGTGCAGCGGTTTGGTCATGGTACCGAAGTTGCACTTGATGCCGGCTGCGAGCGACGCTGCGATCGCAAGCGCGGTTGCGGTCTGCGCCTCGCTCAGGCGCATGAGCCGCGCGCATGCCGCAGCGGCGCCAAACACGCCAAGCGTCGCGGTTGGGTGCCAGCCATGCGTGTAATGGTAAAAATTGACGGCAAGCGCGATCTTGCATTCGGTCTCGAAGCCGGCGACGTAAGCGGTGATGAATTCGCGCCCGGTTGCCCCGGTCTGCGCGGCAAGCGCGAACAGCGCGGACAGCACAGGCGCCGAGGGATGGCCGCCGAGCGTATTGTTGCAGTCATCGAAGTCGAGCGCGTGCGACGCGGTGCCGTTGATCAGCGCGGCGTCGAATACGCCGACGCGCCCGCTACCGTCGAATACCGGCGCCGGCCCCGGCGCAAGCAGCAGCGTTTGCGCGACCAATTGCGCTGAGGGGTCGTGGCTGCCGGCGAGTGTGACGCCGACGGTGTCGAGGATGCCGACCTTGGCCCAGCGCACTGCCTCCGGCGGCAGATCCTCATAGCGCAGCGCGGTGATGCGCGTCGCCAGTTCGATTGCGATTGACATGGACTATCCCTTTATTCCATGCGGATGCCGGCTTGCTGGACCACTTTATTCCACTTCGCGACTTCGGACCGGATGTGCGCGCCGAATTGCTGCGGCGTGCTGCCGACCGGCTCCGAGCCGTCGGCGGCGAGCCGCTCTCCGACTTCCCGGGTGTGGAGGATTTTCGCGATTTCCTGACTGAGTCTGGCGACGATGGGCTGCGGGGTTTTCGCCGGCGCCATAATCCCGTACCAACCGGAAACTTCATAGCCGGGCACGCCCGCCTCGTGTAGCGTCGGCAATTCCGGCGCAGCGGGGGAGCGTTTTGCAGTAGTCACCGCCAGCGCGCGCAACCTGCCGGTCTTGATATGGGCGTGCGATTGCAGGATGGTCGAGAACAGCATCTGGATTTGCCCGGCGATCACGTCGGTTAATGCGGGTGCGCCGCCTTTGTACGGGATATGGGTGAGATTGATGCCGGAGAGCGAAGCAAGCAGCGCGCCCGACAGGTGGCTCAGTCCACCGGTACCCGACGAGCCGTAATTGAGTGCGCCGGGTCGGGACTTGGCGAGCGCGATCAGTTCCGTGACCGACTTTGCCGCCACCGAGGGATGCACCACCAGCGCGTAGGGCTGGGTGGTGGCCTGCGTGATCGGGGCGAGGTCCCTGATCAGATCGTAGGGCAGCTTGCGGAACAGGCTGACATTGACCGAATGGCTGGTGGAAATCATCCCCAGCGTGTAGCCGTCGGGGGCCGCTTTGGCCGCAATATCGGCGCCTATGGTACCGTTGGCGCCGGCGCGATTGTCGACGACGACCGTTTGCCCCAACGCCTCGGATAGCTTGAGCGCGATCGAGCGTCCCGTGATGTCGGTGCCGCCGCCGGGGGCAAATGGCACGATCAGGCGGATGGGTTTGGTCGGGTAACCTTGCGCTTGCGCCAACGTGGAGTAACCGGCTGCAAACGCGATCAGTACGGCGCCGGCGATTCCCGAAATGCGGACAGTCAACATTCGCTTCCTCCTCATGGTACGTTGCCGGTGACCCGGCTTATTTTACCCGCGATTATTGTGCTTTCCGCTTGGCACTGCGTTGCAGCCGCTCCTGCCAGTCGGGCGGCAGCTCGACGCGGCGGCTGGTTGGAGGGCCCTGCACGTGGTTGCTCATGTAGGCGCGCGACTGGTTGCGGCCGGGGTCGCCGGCAACGAGGATCTCCACCATTTCGGGTTTGATAATGACCTTGAGCAGCCGTTGGGGGTCGCTCGACGCCGCATAGGCGGGCGGCAGTATGCCGTCTTTCACCAGGTTCTCGAGGCTGAATGTCGGCGTGCTCGTCATGCGCGCGTAGTGCGTGGCGCGCTCGGCCGTGACCTTGATGTGGTCATATAGATAGCGCCGCACCTCATCTTTGTTCCACTCGCGCGCGATTACTGCGGCGATGCTGGGGCCCGCCACGATCAGCGGGCTCCACAGCCCGGTTTTGAATCCGGTGTGGGCCCAATAGGTGAAGCTGCCGCCGATGACCTCCGCCCATTGCTGTACATGCTGGTCCGCGCGATCGCCGCCGCTGTATATGGGAGAGGTGATGGCCACCACGCTGCGCACCGTGACCACGTTTTCGCCGGCGGCGAAACCACGGTCTTCGGCATAGGTTGACCAGCCGATTTCGCGCGCGCTGTCCTCGTCTTCCGCCATCGCCATGAGAAAACTCTGCGCGATCGAGCCCTTGTCGCCGGCCCCGGGCGGTATGCGAAAACCGCAAATGTTGCGCAGGTACATGCGCACGAATCGCCCAATGCTGCTGTTGGCCTGGCGGCCTACGCGCATCATGCCCTGACCATGATTGAAGTCGAGTTCCTTGACGATCGGGCCACTGACGATCACCACCGGTTCCCACCCCGGAGTCGAGCCACTGTCCTCGACGCGGTACAGCGGATCGCACATTGCCTCGATCACTGCGATCAGCACTGGCATGTATTCGGGCCGGCAGCCGGCCATTACGCCGTTGACCGCAATGCTGAGGATGCTTGCTTCGCGCCCTTCCTGCGCCACCACGCGGATCACGTCCTCAGGTTTGCGGTCGGTAAAGGCGAGGAACGCGTCGACGCGCTCGCGGGTCGGCGGCACTATCGGCAGGCCGTCTGTCCAAAGCTGGCGGTAGTAATGCTCCTGCACTTCGTCGAACGTGCCGCTGAAGACCACTTGCCCCGGCGCCGGTTCCGGCCGACTGTCCGTTTGGCGCGGTGCCTCGCCGGTGAGCCCCTCCAACAGGCCGGGGGCGAGCACTTCCTCGACCTTGCGTTTGAGTTCTTGTTCGCTGTCCACCATAGGCGCGCCGGGGTAAACGCCCATTGCGAGCGGGACGCCCAGGCCCTTGACGATTACCTCGGCCTGCTTGAGAAAGCCAGAGCCGATGATGGAAACAGTGGGAATGCCGAGTTTTTCGACGACGGCTGCGGCCCGCAACACGGCGGGCGTGCAGCTGCCTCAGGCGCCGATGCCGACGATGGCGGCGTCGGCGCCGTGGGCGCGCAGCTTTTCCGGCAGTGTGGCGACGACTTGGTGTTCGCGCGCGCCGTGGAAGTTGCCGAATTCCGAGTGCCCGACGAATTTCACGCGGGGGAACCTGGCCTTGATGTACTCACGCACCAGCGGGTAGATGGTCTCGCCGCGGAAGATCACGTCCCACAGCTCGCAGATGGTCTTGCCGTTGAGATCGGGAAGGCGCGGCGCGGCCGCGGTGGCTTTCACCGCCTTGCGGCTCAACGGCCACAGCACCTCAAAGCGCGGTTCGTTCATGTTCTCTCCTTGAGGTCAGGCAGGTTGAGGATGCGCGCGACTGGTTTAGGCCGCAGCACTCGCATCATGCCACGGGCGAATAGCAGCCAGCGCTTTACCCAGAGAGTCCTGGGCGCAGTGGATGTCGTATTGCTGTTGCAGGTTCAGCCAGGATTGCGCATCCGTGCCGAAGAAACGTGCCAGCCGCAATGCGGTGTCGGCACTGATGCCGCGCTTTTCCCGCACGATCTCATTGATGCGCGCGGGCGTAACGCCCAGTGCATTGGCCAGCGCATTGGAGGACAAGCCCATCGGCTTCATGAACTCCTCCAGCAGGATTTCACCAGGATGAATGGCAGGTAACTTTTTGCTCATGGCTGCTCTCGGTTAGTGGTAATCCACGATCTCGACCTCTTCCGCATGTCCATCAACCCAGCGCAAGCAGACACGGAACTGATCGTTGATGCGGATGCTGTATTGCCCGGCACGATTGCCTTTGAGGGCTTCCAACCGATTACCCGGTGGCACACGCAAGAACTCCAGTGAACCCGCCGCATGCACGAGGTTGAGTTTACGCCGTGCCACTGACTCGATATTCACGAAACGCTTCACCCGTTGCCGGTTGAATAACGCTTCGGTATCGGCACAACGGAAGGTCTTGATCACCAGCCATATCGTATATCGATGACCGATATAATGCAAGCATCGCGCCGTTTGCCGCAATGGCGGAAGAGAGTGGGAGTCGAACCCACGCAGAACTGTAAACAGCTCCTACCGGGTTTGAAGTCCGGCCGCCCCACCGGGAGCGATTCCCTTCCCCGAAACTGTGAATCGATGAAACCGGATTATAAGTGAAACGCTGGTGCTCATTGCTTGCCGCAGTGCGCAGCCACCGCAGCCGCTGCGGTGTGTGCTTCGGCGATCGCGTGCGTGAGCAGTCCGCCGTAGCCGGCGCGCACCGCGCCCGCGGCGAACACTCCGGCCATCGCGGTCTGAAGTGAGTTGTCGGTCATCAGACAGACTCAGCGAGGAACAACAGAATGGGTGACCAGCCCCTCATATAACGCTCGCCCGATCACCTCGTGGGCGGCGACATTATAGTGGGCGTCACCGCGGAACCTGAGGAGCATGGTCTCGCCCGCCCGCAGTTTCTGCAGGGATGGGTAAGTCGAGATGACGGTCAGTCGCGTCTGCATCAACTCATCCAGGGCGGACTGGTCGTCGAGCTCCAACGAGGCCAGCCCGGGCAGGTGCAGGATAATGAGCTTTCCTTTGGTCTGTTGGGTCTCGAGCACCCGGGCCATATCGATAAATGCGGCACGGGTCTGATCCCAGATCGATCGGTGCTGAGGCGACTGCCGGCTCGTTCTGCCGTACTCCCGCACCTCATCGACAAACGTCGGATGCCTTGTCAGCTTTCCCTTGATGGCCGACAGCAGTCCATACAAGTGGGAATGGTCCGCGAAAAACGCAATCTTCGGCGACTGAGCGACCAGCGCCCGATCGGACCGCTTGAGGGCTGCTGTGCCGGAGTCATGGAGCTTCTTGTAATTGTTCATCAGGTCGTTGCCCTCATCCATGACCAGCGCGTTATCGACGTGCGCGACGGCGACGACAAGGCTCGGTTTGAGGACCGGCGCAAGCCTCTTGAGCTTGCAGAGCTCATCGAAAGTGCCATACCCGTTAACCCCGCCGTTGAAAACCTGATAGCGGATGGCAGACCCCGAGGAATTCAGCAGCTCTTGCAGGACGGCGGAAAAGGTCCTGTCCTGATCAATGCCCTGTCCGAACGTCTGTGAGTCACCGAGAACGAGGATTCGAAAGGCGTCAGGCAACTGAGCGGGAAGTTCTCCGTGGCGCAGGCTCAGGGAATTGATTTCGTAGAAAACGTCATAGCTGTCAAGTAGCTTCTCACGCCCTTTCTGATTGGGCGCCCAGTCCACGCATTCACCGACGCGCGCGCCGACGGGCCGTTCGCGATTCATGATCCTGCGCCCGAGAATGTCTGTCGTCACGGACGTCGTGGGATGAAACAAAGCAACCGCCACCTCGGCCAGAACCAGCGAGCAGGTCAGTGACACAATGGTCAACAGTAGGTTCTGGACCGCCGCTTTCATTGTTCGACTGAAAGATAGGAAATCATTGCCGGCGCAATTCCGGTTCGCCGAGCCGACGCGCCGGGAGCGGGTGTGGAACATGCCCCGGACTGCGCATCATGGGCCTTCTGTTCATGCCTGCTTCCTCATCCCCGGAAGATGACCGCGATCCGATCGGCTGTTGAGGGGAATTATCGGTTAATTAAATGGCTGTCCACGAGACGTCGATCATGACGTCGAATTCTACACCGGGACCGACAAATGCGTGGTCTCCCAGCCTGAGCGTGGCCGTATCCTCGACCAACTTCAGGTATACCTCGGCTCTCGAGCAGGATACGGGCGCCGAGTTCTACGCCCTAGGGGTGATCAACGATGCAACGTGCGCCGATGGCAGCCTTTGCGCCGACGCGCGTCCCGCGTGCGGCGAGCAGATGCGCACGCAGCCGTGCGCGTGCAAACGTCCAGAACGCCCGCGCTTCCTCCAACCGATGCACCAAACCACTTACGGATTCTCGCCTATGACCAGCAGCTGGTGGGCGAGGTGCTTTCCCATGCCCGGCAAACACAACGTCAGTCTATCGAACGCGCGCAGCAAACTCACCGGTGCCCATGGGTGCAGGTAGCGGAGTTTCATATGCCCGGAAATCCATGGGGTCTCGAAATATCTGACTTGGACATTGCGCAAGCCCGCATTCGAGAAGATGTCGACCAGCTCGTCCGCCCGATAGGCAAAGAAGTGTCCGTCCCCGTCGGCGGTGAACTGCAGGTGCTCATGCTCCGCCGGATCGCCGATCTCCTTGAAGCTCGGCAAGGGATTCTTCAGATACTCGCCGTTTGGCGTCGTCATTACGAGGCGTCCGCCCGGTTTCAGCCGGGCCGCGAGGCGGCTGACCAGTTTCAATGGATAGACCAGATGCTCAATGATCTGATTCGCGAATACCAGGTCGAAGCGGTCCGCGAGATCAGCCTCCAGGGCATTAGCACAGACGAAGCGAATGTCTCCGGATTCATGCCGCGAGGCCGCATAGTGCAGGAACTGCTGGCGGATATCCATGGCGCATATCCTATGGCCGCGCTCGGCCAGCAGCAGCGCCAGGGTACCCTGCGCGCAACCCACGTCCAGAATGTCGAGGCGACCGCGGCCGTCGCTCAATTCGAAATAGATGTCCAACTGGTTGTGATACTGGTTCCAGATATGGTGGGCGATGGAAGGGTCCCAGATTTCCTGCATGTCATGGCGGTAAAGCCCTTGCACGTCTGCCGGCCATGCAGGATCGAATTGGGGTGGTTTCATGAAAGTCCTATCCCAACAGGAGCCGTACTGCCGACTTGATATGCAGAGAATAGACGCGCAGCGCCTCGCGATAATATCGTCTGGCGCGCGGATCCTTGCGCTTGCTCAGGTCGTAGCCATTCTGCTGGGATCCACCCAGGAGCCTTTGCAAGATCAACACTGTGCGAAGTCACTTTGTCGTTATCCGGGAATATCCATCAGTGGCAGTGATCACCTGTGCAGCTGATAACGCCATTCATGAATGCCGTGCATTCTAACGCTGTACGCAGCGCCGCTGTCATCTGACGGCCAAGTCTTGGTTCTTCCGAGTTGAAGCAGATCCGTGGTTTGCAAATTGCCAAACTCCCGTGATGTAAATGCCGTCTGATGGCCGCGACCAGATGTGCTGTTGACCAATCACGCGCACGTTCCGGTCTTTGCTCTTTTGTCGTCCCTACGCCGAATCGTCCTGTTCCTCATCCGGCGTTTCCCGGGAATGTCCCTCGCGATCGTGATACAGGGAGATCCAGCCGAACGCGAGCACCAGCATGAACGCCAATGCATTCGCGGGAATCTGCAGATTGAAATCAACTAAGCTGTGTATCATCAAGGCGATGATCGCCATCATCGAGCCGAACGAAATTCCGCGCAGCAATGGGTCGTGCCGCACGAACTGCGCACGCAGCGCGGCAATGAATGACATCAGCACCAGCAGCCCGAGCAGGGCAAACCCCACGATGCCTGTCTCGCAAGCGAATTCGACATAGTCGTTGTGGGCATGAGTGTAGCGCACGGGGAGGTCGGCCCCGCTATAACGCGGGAACACCATGTGGAAGGATCCCAGGCCCGAGCCAAACACCGGAAAATCTTTACAGACCTCAACTGCACGCACCGCTTCGCGTCTCTCGGTTTCGATCCGGGTTTGTTCGATACGCTCGATTACCCGCCCCACGCCGAAATACGCGCCGACGATGAAGATGTCTATGACGACCAGGGTCGCGAGCAGCATCACCATCGACCGCGGCGCCCGTTTCGACAGCAGAAAACCGATCCCGCCGGTGACCAGCATGCTCGCGAAAAACGCTATGTTTCCCATTCGCGAGCGCGACAGTACCAGAGCGATGACCATCACCGCGAGCGCAAGGCGCAGCTGCATTTTGCGGCTGAGTAACCATGCGATGGTGTTTCTGAAAAACTGCTTCCAGGTGTGCGATACCTCGCCGGTCAAACTGGCGATCAGCACGCCCAATCCCATCGAAAGGCACATCTCCAAGTAGCCGGCAAAGTGATTGCGGTTGAGGAAGGAGCCATGCGCGACAGCGCCGTGCTCCGACGCAAGCGCCGACAGCCCGCCATACACCGCCTGCGCGAAGCCCGATGCGACCAGCGTATACGCAGCGGCGGCGATACGCTGGCGCCGGTCGAGCAGGGCGAGGCTCAAGGCGAAAAACACGACATAAGCGGCGCTCTTCAGCGCGCCGTGAAGTGTTCCGTATTGATCCAGCGTCAGCGGCGCGGCGCTTGCCGGGACCGGCCACGCCGCGGCGGCGTGCCAGCGGGCGGCCTCGGGTGACAGCTCTCGCAGCAGCTCCAGCGGCAACGGCAGGAGCTGCAGCCAGACGTAGCCGAGCCACAGCCCGCCGCAAAGCAGCGCCGGCCAGGCGCCGTTGAGCGCGGGGTTGCGGTGAGTTTTCCCGCGTGCAAACGCGATGAGCCACCACGTCGCCAGTACGAACACCCAAAGCTCGAGAATTGCCCACGCCCAGGGACGGTTGCTTCCCAGCGGAATCGGGGTCCAAAAGATGAGCGCCAGGTAGCAGGCGAAAAGTCCGCGATTCGCCGCGGGGCGTGCGTAATCTGCGCTCATGAAAGCAAACAGGCCGGGCAGCTTGCGCTACCTGGCCTGTAAACTTGGCTCCGCTGTGGATTGCCGCAGCCGACTGCAACGCTCTTCCACCCTCAACTTGTCGTTTTTAATGTCACATAATAGATCGAAGCGCCTGAAGCTCTCGACTATATTCGCCGTTTTTTCCGCGTCTCGCTGCGCTGCCCGCTCCAGGGTCCGAACCGCCGCTGCCCGTTGGGCAATGCCGAGCTTATCCCAGGCTGCGAGGCTGACGAATAATACCCGTTGCTGGACTTCGGGCTCCCAGGGACCCAGCTCGTCTGCGTGCCGTAGCGCCTCGAAAAGCTCGTCGTCCTGTTCATCCAGATAGAGCTTCGTCAGCGCGAGGTTTGCCCAGGCAACAGGCGAAGTCGGGCGTTGCATCAGCGCCATGCGGAAATTCACGTTGGCGCCGCGAACATCCGCCATGGGGGGCCTTGAATCCGTGGGTGCGCGCATCCCGTGCAATTGGAGTGCACCCAGCTCTTCCAGTATCCAGGGGTTGCGCGGCGAGTAACGCAGACTGTCGGTGAGGTATTTCATCCTGCCCATCCGGTCTTCCGCCCGCCAACGTTGCCCGGGCGCTACGAACCCGTCATCGAGTCCCCGGTAGGCCGACGGCCAGTGGACGTTCGAAAGCCCCTCGTTAGCTGCCGTCCACGCCCACAACCCGAGGAGCAGGATGAGCACGCCCGCGCAAACGGCTCGCCCCAACATGTTTCTGGTTGATCGGTTCATGGTGACTGAAGCGAAGCGGGGTTTCCAGCGGTGATCGCCGCGGGCCGCTCGCGCACCAGCCTCCAGGACTCCGCTTCGCCAACGATCGCTTCGGCCGCAGCCCGGCCGCGCTCCAGTTCCGGCATCCGCGCCGGCATCGGGTGCGCATCTGACGCAAGCGCCGTGACCCAGCCGCGCTCGAGCAGCTCGAGCGCCCGTTCCTGGCAGCGCGGGCCGAACACGCCGTACAACGAACCCGCGGTGATCTGCAGCCAGCATCCCATTTGCACGAACGGGGCGATCGTATTGATGTCCCGCATGACTTCCTTGTTGCGCTCGGGATGCGCGATCAGCGGCCGGATCTTGCGACCGAGCAGCCACGCGACGAGCTTGTCGCTGCCGGGAAGAATGTGGCTGTCGGGGAACTCGAGCAGAACGATTTTGTGTCCGTCCATGCTTCCGAGGGTGGGAAGCAGCTCCCCGTCCGCCAGTGACATGACCTCCGGCCCGATTCGCACTTCGGCGGCGTATCCGAGCTCGAGTGGAATGCTCCTCTCGGCCAGTTCCGCGCGGAACTGCGCCGCCGCGTCACGGATTCCAGGAAGAGTGTTGTCGTAGCGGCCGGGCAGAATATGCGGCGTGACCACCGACTTCTCGATGCCGCTTGCCACCGCGTGCAGGGCAAGCCTGATCGCATCCTCCAGCGTCTCGGGCCCGTCATCAATGCCCGGCAGGAGATGACAGTGAAGGTCGACCATGCCGATGCCTTACTTCTTAGCGCCGTAATACCCGTAATGCTGATAGTTTTTGTATTTTCCGCCGTAGCTGAAGTTTCCGCCGTAGCCGTAATCGCGCTCGGCCTTCTCCACGTCGAGCTTGTTCAGCACGACTCCGAGCAGTTGCGCTATGCCTCTCTTGAGCAGCTCAAGCGCCCCTTTCGCCACCTGGTGGGGCGTCGTATCGGCGCGCACCACGAATATCAATGCATTGGCCAGGCCGGACAGAATCACGGCATCGCTCACCAGCAGTACCGGGGCCGAATCGATTACGACGACATCGAACGACTCCCCAAGCTTCGCCAGAACGTCAGCAAACCGTTTCGAAGAAAGCAGCTCTAACGGGTTGGGCGGAATCGGCCCCGAGGGCAGATAGAACAATCCCGATTCGTGCTGGTGGATACACTTCGCCTCGGGCTCGGTTCCCGCCACCAGGTTCGATAACCCAGGCATATTGGCTTCGCCGCCCATGACTTTATGCACTAAAGGCCGGCGCATGTCCGCGTCGACCAGGCAAGTGCGCTTCACCTGAGCAAGAGCAAATGCAAGATTCATCGCAACCAACGTTTTTCCTTCTTCGGGCACCGCCGAAGTAACGAGCACGACCTTGTGGGGGTTGTCCAGCGCCGACATCAGCAGGCCGGTCCGAAGCGTCCGTATCGATTCGCTGAATGCCGGGTCAATGTCGTCAATGAATGCCTGCTGCAGGCCGAACTTGCCGTGCCTGGCGCGAACCTCCGGCACGATTCCCAGCAACGGAACCTGGAGCTTGGTCGCGACGTCATCGGTCGAGCGCACCCCGTTATCCAGATACTCGAGCAGAAACGCCAGTCCGATGCCAAGCATCAGTCCCATGACAAGCGAAAGCGTGATGATCCGGTTTCTTTGCGGTCTGACGGGTCCGGCGGGAACGATTGCTGGATCAATCACGCGCGCGATGGTCGATTGAAGGTCGCCGGTTATCTTGGTTTCCCTGAACCGGTTGACAAACATCTCGTAGAGCTGACGGTTGGCTTGCGTGTCGCGCTCGAGCGCCGCCAACTGGAATTCCTTGCGTCCGATGTCCCGGATTTCCGTTTTCGATTTCTCCAGGGACTCCTGCATCGTTTGCTCGGTCGCCTTGGCCACTTCATACTCGCGCGTGATGGTCGTCACGACGGAATCGACCGCCTTTCTTGTGTTCTCCCGGGCTAAACGAAGATCGGATTCGGCGGCAATCATCCGCGGGTGTTCGGCGCCATAGCGTTTGCCGAGTTCCGCCAATTTGCGCTCCGCTTCGGTTTCGAGATCCTTGACCCTGGTGACGTTGCCACTGCGAATCACGGCCGGCAGCGATTCGAGGGTCGTGCGCGACTCGCCCTTCAGCACTGCCTGGACCTGGCGGTAGGCATTTTCCAGCTCCGCGACTCTCTGCCGTGCCGCAACGAGCGTCGTGGTCAGGGAATCGAGCCGGCCGCTCGCGCCGAGCGCGATGCCCTTGGCATCCAGGATTTTTTCCCGGTCGCGGAATTGCTGCAGCGCACGCTCCGAGGCCTCGACGTTTTTCTTCAAATCCGTGACCCGGCCGGTCAGCCATGAGCCCGCCTGCTGTGTCATTTGCAGGCGACCCTCGAGATCGTTTTCGATGTAGACCTCAGCCATCGTATTCGCCACCTTTGCCGCAAGGTTTCTGTCGCTGGATTCGAAGCTCACCTTGATCAAAATACTGTTGCGCACCACTTGCACGTCCAGGTGGGAAACAACCGCGTTGATTGCGGCATTGGTTAACGCATCATCAGACAGCGGCGCCGCCTCGGGAAGCCATCCCACCGGAATCCAATCCCGCCAGGGAATCGAAACGTTCAGAGCGGGTGGCGCTTGCCGCGGATCGATGGCGGGGTCGGTAGCCAGCTTGAGGCGCTTGACGAGCTTGGCCGCCAGTTCCCGCGATTTCAGAATCTCCGTCTGCGTCTGGAGTTGCTCCCGGCTGCCGCTGCCCCCGCTGTAGACGTCCTCGATTGACACCAGCTTGGGTTTGGCCGGCTCGATGTAAAGGGTGGTTGTCGCGCGATAGATCGGCGTCAGGGAATACGCGACGAATGCCGCGATAGCGCCGACCAGCAAAGTCATAAGCGCGATCGCCAAAAAATGCTTCTGGAGGCTGCGGCGCCAGAACCGGAACTGTTGCGAAAGCGCATTCTCCTGCCGCGTTCCGGCAGTGGAATCTTTCCGCGTTAGCTGATCGATATTCATTTTCGCCGCGCTAGAAAAAGCTCTCTTCGATCGTCAGCATATCGCCGGGGTAGATCGTAGTATCCATTTCCACCTTTTGGCGCGCGCGGTGCGAATCGCCGTCGCGGACCACGAACATCTTGCTCTTGGATGCCCGGTCCTTGAATCCCCCGGCGAGCGTCACCGCCTTGAACACCGTGAGACCCGGAACGTAGGGATACCCCCCCGGTTTAAAAACTTCGCCGTTGATGAAGAACGGGCGGTATTCATCGATGTTCACCACCACTTTCGGATTGACGAGGTAGCGCCCCTTGAGGCTGGAGGTGATCCATAGCTCCACTTCGCCGATAGTCATTCCCTTGATCCGGATTTCGCCGACCACGGGAAACTGCATGGTGCCCGCATCATTGAGTCGCACTTTTTCACGCTTGAGGTCATCTTCACCCACGACTGAAATCGAGATGACGTCACCCGACGCCAAACGATAACGCGAGAGGAGATCGTCGCGTTCTTGCGCGTGCCCGGGCCCCGGCAAGGCGGCCGCCAGGGCCGCGACAAAAAAGAAAACGAGGCTCCGCCTCATCGAAATCTCTTTGGATTTCCCGTCGAAACAGGCCATGGATGCTCTGATTCAGTCTACAAAGTGGCAGCAACGAAGAGCATGTACTGGTTGCGGTTGTACTTGAAGTTGATGTCGTTGGAATCGCGGGTGCTAAAGGTATAATCCACGCCCATATTCAGCCATCGCCGCATATTGTAAATAACGCGCAGGCCCGCAGATTTGGTCGTGTCCTCCCTTGATGCTCCGCCAGTTGCAGCGACGGGCGCATCGGAAAACTGCTCGTTCGAATAGAGTCCGGTCAGAATCGAGGTGACACGGCTGCTCCAGGCATGCGTCCAAACAACCTGGTGCGTCTGGGTGATCGAAAAGTTCCCTAATCCGGTGGATTCAGATGTCCTGCGAAATGTATTGTAATCGACGCTCGAGTAGGTAAGCGGTTTCCAGTTAACACTGCCTTCCCAAGATGATCCTGAAAAGTCCTGGTTGCCCGCAACCGCGTTACCGAATTTCTTCTTTTGCTGGCCAAGAGCGAATCGCGCGGCGGTTACCGCAGTAGCCTCCCAGCGCACGCCCACCAGCGTGGATGTTTCCGTGTTATCCAGGGTGATTGAAGTCGGGTCCTTATAGGCGAACTTCGATTGTCTGAGATTGAAGGTGGCATAGGTTTTCGGTTGCACCCTCAAGAGGAAGGTGCCGCCGTAATCGGTCCGCGCGTGGTCGAGCTGAGTGGTCGCGATGCGATTGTTGAGGTATTGCCTATTGGAGTAGCCCCCCATCAGTTCAAGCTTTCCTTGCGCACCATCGGCGCCGTAGGTATAGAGTCCCGAAACGCTCGGCTCACGGTAACGGTTCGGGGTAGGCGTGGCAACCAGGTTCAACGTGCCGCGCGGATCGACTCGGTCCAGGTACTGCAACTTGGCGGTCAGATGGTTTCTGGCGTCGAGCGTCATGTTTGCATTCGCGGTAAGCGTATGGTTCTCGAAATTGTCTGCCGTCGAGCTGTTGTAGCGGCCATATTCGCCGCTATAGCCAAGGCTGTAAATGTTTACGCCCTGCTGGGCTTCAAGGCGGACCGACGGTCGCAAGTATCCGATCGTGTCGGACTGGGCAGCGGCGGCAGGCTGAATGGCGATATTGCTGTCCCTCTTGACGGCAACCTCCAGCGCGGGGTACAGAAACATCGGCCCGACAGGGATGGTGCCCGGGGGAGTCTGAGCGAAAGCCGCAGCGGCACACGACAGGATCGCAGCCGGAACCGATAATTTCGCGTAGTGACTTGTTTTCATAATTGTTTTTTTCATCTCACGAAAACCTCACCAACGTTGTCAGTCCTTCATTCGGCCAGAAATCCCCCCTTAAAATTATTTGTTAATATTTATTAAATAACATAGTGTTATAAAATATTCATAAAGTTGATTGTAGGCGCGGTGGGCGCGGATGTCAAACCCGGAAAATGTCGTCTTTCCGCTTTTCGAGGCGGTGTAAAAACTTGGCGCGCGGGCAAGTCTGTTCACAGCACTTTCGCTAGGTTCGCCGCCAGCCAATTCGCGAACGTGTCCGCGCCCAGAGGACTGTGATGTATTTCATCGAAAAACATCTCCTTCTTCCCTTTGGTTGCATCACGGGAATCAAATAACGGCACGCCGCGCCTGTTTGCGACACGGCGTATGCGCTCCTGAACAGCCTCAAGCGCGATCCTCCGCGCCTGGCTCATGTGAGAGTTGGTAATGTCCTGCAACACCTTATAACATTTTTGAGACTGCTTCTAGAAACTTCGTTAGCCCGGCCGCCAGCCATGCCAGGAAAGGGGTGAGCGCGTAAGAAAAATCCATGATTATCCCTTTACCGGCCATAGTGCCCAGCCGCAGGCGCCCACCCACAACGCGACCGTCAACAGCAGCTGCCAGTCAGCCAGAACCGCATCCGTTGGTGACTCACCGCCATCCAACTCCTCGACCACGTACCAGTACCGGAACAAGCCGAACAGCACCAGCGGGACAGTGATCACCAGCTGTGGCTTGGCTGACATCACGAACATGCTGTAGAACACCAGCGCGCTAGTACCAGACATCTCCGCATAGCGGTTCAGCAGCGACACCGAGTACTTTTCAAGCGATTTGCGACCATCGGTGCCGCTCTGGCTGAGCTCCTGCCGTCGCTTCACGGCGGCAAGGTAGAGCGCCAGGCACAGCGTCGTCACGAACATCCAACCGGATACCGGGACGGCCAGCGCCGTCGCACCTGCGTAGACACGCATTACGAAGCCGATCGCGATGGTGAAAATATCCACCACCGGCTGGTGTTTAAGCACAAAGGTGTAAGTGATGTTCAGCGCCATGTAGGCGGCGATAACCAGCACCACATTCGGTGCGACGAACCAGCCCCAGACCAAGGCACCATAGAGCGCGGCCGATAGGGCCAGCGCCATGGGTACCGAGACGATGCCAGCGGCCAGCGGGCGGGTCCTGGACTTTTGCGGGTGCCGACGGTCACTTTCGATGTCGTGCATGTCGTTGACAATGTAGGTTGCCGACGACGCCAGGCAGAAAAGCAGTACAGCCAATAACGTATGGCCGACCGCGTCAGGGTCAAGAAACCCCCCGGTAAATACGAGGGGTGCTAGAACAAAACCGTTCTTTACCCACTGCTTAAAGCGCATCAGCACGAGCAGCCCACGTATCCGAGCGAGGGGCGAATGCGCTATTGAGGTATCATGCATGCAATATGAACCTTGTTACCATATCATATCCAATGGACTTGCTCGATGAACCTAGCAATTACCTATGCAATTCTCGCATTACTCACCAGTCCGTAATATAGTCTACATTCTATGAACGAATGAACGCGATGCTGGTCGAACATCACATGAAGGTGGACGGTCGCACGCTCGATCACAAGACGCTCGAACAAATTCGCGG
>Ga0080064_1002884_pt1 | contig 27144 bp, 20 predicted proteins | sample Subgrocontami54m_FD_69260 | JGI IMG/M metagenome (GOLD analysis project Ga0080064, IMG submission 69260) | Subsurface groundwater microbial communities from S. Glens Falls, New York, USA - GMW46 contaminated, 5.4 m (SPADES assembly) (version 2) ...
TGCCACCCGACTGATTGGTGAGCAGCCGCGCCAAGCTCACCGCCCCGGTCACATCCAGGCTCGATCCCGAGGCGATCAGCGTCTGACCTGCACCCGACATCGCCCCGCCGGACCAGGCGAGATTGTTGTTCACCGTCAGATTGCCCACCCCGGTGAGCGTGCTGCCCGCGGAGAGGTTCAAATTCTCCACGCTCACCGCCCCGCCGATGGTCAGCGTCGTGCCCACCGGCTGCGCCAGCCCCGCCCCGGTGATGCTCGCCCCGGCGTTCAGGGTGTAGCCGCCGGTGAAGTTGAGGAACGTCCCCGGGGCAAGGTTGAAGTTGCCATTGCTCGCATCGCCGCTTGCCAGCGCCACCGTGCCCGACTGCACATCCAGCACCCCGGGCGCGTTGTTGGTGAAACCCACATTGCTGATCGTGGTGGTGCCCGCGGTCGTGCTCTTGGTCAGCGTGCCGGTGTTCAGGATCTGCTCCAGGGCGCCGTCATCGCCCGCGATGTTATTGTCGGTCTGGATGTTGAACTGCGACTGGTTCTCCAGCACCGTGCCGTTGCTGTTGGTGTTGATCGCACCGGCGGTCCAGTTCACCGTGCCCTGGTTCAGGAGCCGGCGCCCAAGCGTGTGCGTGCCCCCCGCCATGGTGAGCACCGCCCCCGGGGCAATCGTGGTGGTGCCCGCCGCCGTGCCCTGCGTGCCCCCGTCCCAGTTCATGCTGGTGTTCACCGTGAGCGTGCCCGTGCCATTCAGCGTGCCCGCGAGCACATCCAGGTTGTCCGCGCTCACCGCTCCGTTGACCGACAGCGTGCCACCATTCACCCGGTAGCGCCCCAGGCCCGTGATGCTTGAACTCGCAGCAAGGCTGTGCGTGCCCCCGGTGAGATTCACCTGCGTGCCGCTCGCGAGCGCCAGGCTGCCGCTAGATGAACCTCCCCCACTGGCGTTCAGCGTGCCCGCGATCACGCTGCTCGCCCCGCTGTGATTGAACGTGCCGCTTGCCGCCAGCGTGCTCCCGCCCTGGAAGTCGAGCGTGCCCCCGCTGTTGTCGAAGGTGATGTTGCTCACGCTGCTCGCGCCCGTGGCCACCGTCTTTCTCAGGATGCCCGCATTGGTGATGGTCTCGAAGGCGCCATCATCTCCGGCAAAGCCGCCGTTGTTCTGGATGTGCACCAGGCCCCCCACCTGGTTGTCCAGCCGCAGCACGTTGCCGGTGGTGTTCACCTGCCCCGCACCGGTCAGGTTGATGATGCCACCCGACTGATTGGTGAGCAGCCGCGCCAAGCTCACCGCCCCGGTCACATCCAGGCTCGATCCCGAGGCGATCAGCGTCTGACCTGCACCCGACATCGCCCCGCCGGACCAGGCGAGCGCGCCGTTCACGGTCAGCGTGCCTGCGCCCTGCAGCGTGCCGCCCGACAGGGCGAGCGTGGAACCCGTACCGATGGACGAAGTCGCGGCGAGATCGAGACTGCCGCCCGAGATCGTCAGATTGTCGGTATTCCCAACCGTCAGGCTTCTCACCGATTGGCCGGCGCTGCTCACGGTGACCGTTGGATCAGAGCCGATCATGTTGATGAGCGCATCCGTGCTCGCGTTGGGCACGCCGCGGGTCCAGTTACCCGCGATCTCCCATGGCCCGCCCGACCCGTTGGTCCAACGCGTGGTGACCGAGGAGACATCGAGCCTCACCGTATTCGTGGTAGTCGGCGGATAGGCGGCTGTCAGAGTGACATCGGTAGGCGAGTTGACGGTCGCGAACGTGCCGCTCACGCCCCCCTGGCCGCGCAGCACTTGGAACTGGTTGCCCGGACTCGCCAGAAATCCGCCGAACTCGGTGGCGGTCAGCGTGCCGTCGAGCGCCGCGGTGCCGGTGACGTCGATGAAGTCGTACTGCGAGCCCTGCGTGAGGCCGCCCAGTTCGACTTCGATAACCGAGCCCGAATTGAGCACGAGATTGCCGGTGATGGTTAAGGTACCCGGTGAGCTGCCCGGACGCAGCGTGCCGTCGTTGGTCAGGGTGCCGGCGATGAACGTGCCGTTGCCGCTGAGCACACCGCTCGCGGCGTTCACCAGAGCGCCGCTGACTTTCTGAAACGTGGCGCCGGAGGCGACATTGATGGCGCCGCTCTGGCTGAACGTGGTCGAATCTTCCTGCAGCGTGCCGGCACTGACGTTGATGATGCCGGTGGCGCTATTGGTAAAGGTACCGACGTCGATCTGCGACGTGCTGCTGCTGGTCTTGGTGAAGCTGCCGTTGTTGACGAACGCGGTGCCGGTCTCGGAGACGCGCCAGGCCACCGGGAAGGCGCCGGCGGTGGTGCCGGAGTAATTGATCGCGCCGGCGTTGGTCAACACGGTGGTGGTGCCGCCCGCGCCGACCAGCGAAATCTCGCTCGCCGCGCCAGTGAGATTGATGACGCCTGATCCCAGGTTGGTCCAATCGCGCTGCGAAATGCGCGTTGCATTCGCCGCACCCGCCATGGTGACGGTGCCGGCGGTAGTCATGCTCGAGGCATCCGGGCCGCTGATTTCGCCGCCCGACCACACCAGGTTGTTTAAGGCGAAGTTGTCTGAACCGCCGAGTATGCCGCCGGTCAAGGTGACGGTGCCGGAGTGGGTCTTGACGCTGCCCGTATTGAAGGTGGTGGTGCCGCCCGAAATCGCGACTGGCACGTTGAAATTGACGGCTGCGCCGCTATTGAAGGTGCTGGCGCCGCCTGCGAAGGTGAGCGAACCCGCATTGACGCTGGAGCCGCTGTTGAAGTTATGCGTGCCGGCCTCGGTGTATAGCTGCCCCGAGTTGGTGAGCGTGCTTCCGGAGTTGAAGTTGCTGGTGCCCGAAGCGAGCTTGAGCGTCGCTCCGGAGGCAATGTCGATGGCCCCCGCCTGGGTCAGACCGTTGGCGCGCAGCGTGCCGCTGAGGATGTTGATCGTTCCACCAGTCTGGTTGTCGATGGCCGCTTCGATGCCGTTGGTCTCGGTGCTGTTGAAATTCCAGATGCCGCCGGACTTGTTGATGAACTGGGCGTTGCCGGCGTCCTGGATCATCGACGAGCCGTTCTGGTTGAACGTGCCTTCGTTGTCGAAATTCGATCCCGTGGTGTCCAGAAACAGGTTGCCGGCGGTGAGCGTGAACGCGCCTTTATTGCGCACCACGCGCGTCCCCACGTTGAGCCCACTCGCGCTCGAGACGGAGCCCGTGTCGAGGGTGACGAGGCCGGCGCCGCTTGCCAGCGTGCCGCCGTTCGAGACGAACGTGCCGGTCACGGTGACCGGGTTGGCGCCGCCCAGCCCGCCCAGAGTCGTTTCGCCGACATCGAGAAGCGCCAACGTGACCGTGCCGGTGGTGGTGTCGAAATTGACCGCGGTGGTGACGCCGGCCATCTTGACCGCGCCGGTGGCGCCGGTGTAGGCGCCTTGCAGATTGTGGGTACCGCCGCTGAACGCGATCGTGCCGGTATTGTTGAGCGTGCTGCCAGCCTGAAAAGTATTTCCCTGTTCGAAACGCAATTCATGTCCCGCGTCCGCGGTGAACGTACCGGTATGGCTGCCGGTGGAGGAAAACCGGAGCGGCTTGACCGGGTTCGGGCCATCGGCGCCAAAGCCGACCGTGCCGGAATTGTTGAACGTCGTCACGTCGATCAGGACCGTATTGCCCGTGGCGGCCGACTGGTAATCGTTGCGCAGCGTGCCCTGATTGACCAGCGTGCCGGCGCCGCCGATGTCCGCAATGCCGCCTCCGAAGGGGCTGGTGATCAAACGGAACAGGCTTCCCGCCTTGTTGGTTACGGTGGCCCCGGCGTTGATGGTGAGCCAGTTGCCCGAGGAGAAATTGAATCCGCCGTAGATGTCCCAGTTGCGGTTCGATACCGTTAAAATGCCGCCGCTCATCGTCGCCAGGCCATCGGTGCGGAACAAGGGGGTGCCCGCGGTGCTGGCGAGGCTGCCACCCGTATGGTTGAACGCGTTGCTGACGGTGATGTCGCCGCTGCCGGTCAGCGTCCCGGCCTGGAGACTCAGATCCCCGAACGTGTTGGCCGTGCCGTTAAGATTGATGCTCTTGCCGCTGCCATTGACGCTTGCCGGCATGGCAGTAGCGGTCAACGGGGCGGCAATCGTGGTGTTGGCGGTGAACTTTGCCTCCCCGGTGGTATTGCCCGTGCCGCGCGCCAGCGTCAATGCACTGGCCGTCACCGAAGTGCCGTCGGCGTTGAACAGCACGTCCCGCCCGCTTGTCAGGCTCAGGTTGTCGAGGCTCGAGCTCAAGTCGATCGTGCCGGTCACGGTGATGTCGTTCGTCGCGCCGGTCGCCTCGAAGCCGATCGTCTGGGTGGTGCCTGCGTTGGTCGTGAAATTGCCCGTCGCCGCGGCGTTCACGGTCAGTGCCGTCGGGAAGGACAGGTAGATGTTGCCGCCGGTCGTTGCGCTCACGGTGCTCGCGCTGTAGCCGCCCGTGCCGTTTATCTTCAAGGCGATGGGAGCAGCCTGCGTACCTATGCTCCCCGTCCCGCCGGACCCCGCGTTGAGCGTCACGGCGCCCGTGCCTGCCGAGGTGTCGATATCCGTGGGCGCCGCACCCGTGCTGGTGATGGAAGCTACGGCGCTCACCGATACGGTGTTGTTCGCCGTGACCGCGCTTCCGGCTCCGGCGCCGAAGTCTACCGAACCGCCGCTGATGCTCACGACGTCGAGCGGCGCGCCGGAGGAGCCCAGTTGCGCATTGAGTGCGATCGCGCCGTTGCCGGCGGTTACGCTCAGATCGTCGTTGGGCGACGTCCGGCTGAGCGTGCCGTTCAGGGTGACAGCGCCGTTCCCGGCTGAGGTATTGATCGTCACCCCGACCCCGGGGCTGGTCGTACCGATGACCGAGGCCCCGCTTAGGCTCACCGGCCCGCTCACGGTAATGGCTGCCGGGAGATTCATGCTGCCTGGAGTGGGCGCGGCCGAGCTGACCGTAAATCCATTCAGGTAGAAGCCAGACGCATTGGCGACGTCGCCGAATGTCACGTTGCCGCCGGTTGTGCCGGCCGAGGCGTCGAGCGTGAGGGAGCCGCTGGCGATGATTCCGGACAGCGTGGTCGTGCCGAGGCTGATGTCGCCGGCGTTGCCGCTGTTGTCGCCGTTGCTGTCGATGGTGACCGAAGCGGCTGCGATCTTGAGGTTCGGCGTGCCGATGAAGTTGATCGTGCTCTCGCTCTTGACGTCCGCCGCGAGCGTGACCCCGGCGCCTCCGGAGTTGTCGAGCGTGACGACGCCCTTGCTGTCGATGCCCGCTTGGCCGTCCACCGTGCCGATGGTGAGGGCGCCGCTGCCGCGCACTTCCACGTCGTTGGCGGTCGATTTGCCCGCGAAGGTGCCGATGGTATTTCCGGAATTGAGCAGCGTGACGTCCGAACCTTGCGCCCGCATATTGGTGACGTTGTACGCCGCTGACTGCGTGATGTTCCCTTGCGTGACCAGGCTGAGCGTATCCTTGCCGGCGGTGTTGCGAATCACCGTCGGCCCGACGACCACGTCGATGTTCCACGCGCCGGAGGCATCGCCGATCTGCAGCACCGGCGCGTTGACCGCGTCGAAATCGGTCTGGTTCAGGGCGAGCACCCCCGCGCCGTCGGTGGCTGCGCCGAGATCGATTCGCATCGGCGTCCCCGCCGGCGAGTACGGCATCAGGTTCGCCCGCGAGGCGGCGATCGAGTCCGTGCCGAGGTTGAAGTTCATCTGGTCGGCGGCGAGGGTGAGTACACCTGTGGTGGTGCAGATCGGTCCCCCGGTGCCGCCGGTAAAGCCGCAGCCCGCGGTTCCAGCCTGCGAGGTGAGCGAGCCGTTCACTTTCAAACTGATGTCGCCGCTCACGATGTTCTGCACGCCCCTCACCCCCCCGCCGAAGAACCCCACGCCGCCGATCGTCAGGCTGCCGGCATTGGGCGACTCGACGAAAATGCCGGGCGAGGTCTCGTGGGTATGCGCCTCGAGGTTGGAAACCTGGATGCGCATCGGTGCGGCGGAGGTGCCGATAGACCCGCCGCTCGCGGCAGCGCTGTGGTCCACTTCGAGCAGCAGGTTCGATCCCTGCAGCAGCGAGGCCGCCGACGCGCGCAGAATGCTGCTGCCGTTCGTCGGGCTGTTCTGCTGCAGCTCGATGTTCGTTGCGCTCACGTTCGCCGCGACGATGTCGCCGCCCGCCGCGCCGAGCGGCCCCGAGCCGACCTCGAGCGTCACCTTCCCGGTCCCCGCGCTGATCGTCGTGCCCGAGGCCATGGTGACGCCGCCGGCGCCCGCTTCGCGGTTCGTACCGGGTGCGCCGGGGTAATTGGCCTGCAGCGTGACGTCGGCGTTGCTGGTCGTGATGTTCGCGTTGACCAGGATGCTGCGGCCGGCCCGGACGGTAAGTCCGTTGCCAGAGGTCGTGGCGGCGACCGCGTCGTTGAACGAGGCGTCGTTGTCCGCCTCGAGCGTGACCGACGCCGCGTTGATGAGAGCGGCCAATTGCAAGCCGGTGAGCCACGAAGTTTCCGTAGGGTTGTCCGCGAACTGATCGAGATCCGGCGCGGTGGTTCGCTGGACGGCGCCGCCGGGATCGACCGCGCTGACGACAATGTTCTTGGGATCGAGCAACAGCGATCCGGCGCTTCCATGCGGCGCCGCGAGATCGACCGTACCCTGGAAATCGAGCCAGTTCTTGCCGGAAACCTCGACGAACCCGCCGTCCCCGCCCTGCTCGCCACCGCGCGCCACGATAGTCCCGTAGTACCGCGTGCTTTGATTCGACCAGACCACGGCGCTGCCGCCGTCGCCCGACTCTGTGGCGCTTGCGTTGATTTCCACATCCGGGCCGACGAAGGTCGCCTTGGCGTTCTGCACCTCCGGGTTCCTGCCCTGGTAGTCCCCGCCTATCAGCACTACACCGCCGCCCCTGCGGCCGCGAACATCGACGCGCGCGCGCCCAAGCAGCGCCACCTTCTCGCCCAGCAGCCGCACCAGTCCGCCGCGATCGGTATCGCCGTTGGCAAGGAGATTCCCGGTTACCAGGGTCTTGCCCTCGGCGCTTTCGATATAAACCTGCCCGCCGCGGCCGCCGCCGGCATTCAGGGTCGCGCCATCGCCGATCACGAGGTCGCTCCGGGTGGTGACGCCAATTTGTCCGCCCGCATCGCCGGTGACATCGATCAGCGCCGTGGGCGCGCTGACCTCGCTGCCCCGAAGTTGCACCGTGCCGCCTTCACCCGGGGCGCGATCGGCGGAAGGCTGTACCTCGAGCGTCGCCCGCAGCACCACCACGGACTCGCCGGCGCCCGGCGTCGCTGCGCTGCGGGGAACGCTGGCCACCACCAGCGGGCTTCGCGAGGCGGGAGCCTGCCCGGCGCGCTGTGCCGACGCAACGACGGTTCCTGCAACCTCCAGCTGCCCTTGCGCGGCGCTCAGCGACACCGTGCCGCCCGCGGCGCCACTCGCATCGAGCAGCGCACCGGGCTCCACCACCACCTTGCCCTGCGCCGATCGCAGGGCGATGCTGCCGCCGCTGCCGGTACTGCCAATCGCGGTGATCGAACTGCCGGTCTCGACCCGCACCTCGCCCGCCTCGGCGCTCACCTCGATGCGCCCGCCGCGCTCGCCATCGGCGCTGATGCGGCTGCCCTGCTCGACGGTCGCCGTCCTGGCGGCTTTAAGGAAGACTCGTCCATCGGCGCCGCGCACCAACTGGTTGGCGTTGATGATTCCCTTGTTCCTGACGATGGCGCCGACCATGCCGACCCTGCCCGACTCGGCAATGATGGCGCCGAGGTTCTCGGCCTTGTTGCTCGCGGTGACTTCGACGCTCACCCCGGGCGAGCCGGTGTCGATCAGACGCACGCTGCTGCCCGCCGCGAGCAGAGTCTCGCCCTGCGGCGTGCGGATCACCCCTTCGTTCGTGACATTGGGCGCGACCAGGTACACGTAGCCGCCCGCCGGCGTGGTGATGCTGCCCTGGTTGACCACGTTGCCCGCGCCAGGCTGGGCCTGGAAGTGGTGCTTGCCGGCGGCGAAGTCTGCGTTGGACAGATTGAGCGTGGAGCCGACAAACGCAGCGACATCCAGTTTCGCGCCGGCGCCGACCAGGATTCCCGCAGGGTTGATGAGATAGACGCGGCCGTTGGATTGCAGCGTTCCCAGTATCACCGAGGGATCCGCGGTGACGACGCGGTTCAAAACGCTGGAGGCGGTGCTTTGCTGGATGAACCGGGTGGTTTCCGAGGCATTGATCGAAAACCCCTGCCAGTTGATGACGGCGCCCGGCGAGTTGGTGACGCTGAGCACCGGTCCCTGGGCGTTGAAACTGGCCTGGCCGCTGACAACCGCGGGGCCGACCGGATTGGCGAGCGCATCGGGCAGCACGAAACACGCCGCCACCAGCGCCACCAGCGCTTTCTGACTCAGTCGCCAGCTATGGCTAGGACGTGATCCCAATCTCCCCCCTCCCTGGGGTATTTCAGGCAAACCGCGTAGGCAAAAACGCTCTGGCTCCTAACAGTAACTATCACGCTATGAAGCGCCCGGGTCAAGCTGCAGGCATCGGGCGCGCCTGCTCCAAAACGTGAATATTTCTCAAAACGCGTAGTAAGCCGCGAATTGAGCCTTTCGGGAGCCGCGAACCCTGGCGCCGCCCTCATCGACCACCCGGGCAAAGTCAAAGCGCCAGCTGAAATTTTTCTGGATGGCCCAGCGGATTCCCATGCCGGCGCTGGCTATCGAGGACTTCTGCTGATCCTCGCCTTGCAGAGTGTTGTTGGACGCAAAGCCCATGTCGTAGAAGCCCAGCAGCCGCACCGTCGCATTTTTATGGCCCAGCCAGGCGCCGATATTGGGTGTATAGACTTCCAGGTTGGCGAACAAACCGGTATCGCGTGCGATCTCCCGCTCGGAGAACCCGCGCACCGCGCTCGACCCGGCGATGCCGAACTGCTCCCCGGAGACCAGCGCCTGGTTGCTGTACTGCCCGCTGAGCGCCGCGCGCATCTGCCAGTCATCGGCGAGCGACCGGAAGTGGCTGGCACCCACCCGGATGACAGAGAAATCGGCCGGGGCGCCCGGCCCGCCGGTGGGACTCGGACGCGCCGCGGCAAACTCGCGCGACTTGCCGAAGCCGGCGCCGGGAATGTTCTGGGAATAGGAAACGGTGGCATCGGATTGCGCCCCGGGACGCGCCCATTGGCCGGCCCAGGTGACGCTCCAGGGCCGCACCGTGACATCCACACCCGCCGCGCCGCAGACCGCGGCGCCGCCGATGGCGCAGCTGTTCTGAAAGGCCTTCTGGTCCAGGCCGAAAATCAGGCGCTGCGAAAACTCGCCGCGCCGCGGCAACAGCCAGTTGTAGCGCAGGCCGTAGATGTCGCCCTTGCCGGAAAACGTCAGCGGCCCCGCCACCGTCGGGCTGACCCCGGCATCGACGTCGGACCTGGCGACGATGATGTCGATCGAGTCGCCTAGGGCATACAGGGGAATGCGGTAGCCAATGCTCATGATGCTCACCTGATCGGGTTTCTCCACCGAGGTGCCGTAGTTGAGGCTCATGACATGGTCGCGATCGAACAGATTCGCGTACTGCACGCCCAGGCCCAGACGGTGCTGTCCGGTCTGCTTGTTGCCGGTGTTGTCCAGGGTCAGCGTGAATCGCAGCGGATCGGATTCGCTGACGTTGACATCGACGTCGATCGAACCCTCGTCGTCCGTCCCCTTGAGGATCACGTCCGCCTGCTTGGCGGGATTTTCGTTGGCCAGTTGCACGTTCTGGGAGATCGCCACAGCATTGGGAAAGCCGCCTTCGCGGACGGCCGGCAGGCTGCGCCTCACGTTGTCGTCGCTGAAGCGCTGGTTGCCCTCGATGCGCACGCGGCGGATGCTGGCTTCGATTACTTTCAGGACGACCACACCCTTGCCCAGCTCCTGCTCCGGCACGAACACCTGCACGGCACTGAAGCCGCGGCTGCGATAGCGCAGTTCCAGCGCTTCCAGAGCCTGCTGCACGTCGCCGTACTCGCGTCCCTTGCCGGTATACGGCCGGACGACCTCGTCGATATCCCGCGAATCGAGCAGCGTGTTGCCTTCGATGACGAAACGCTCGATGTCGAAACGCTCGGACTGCGTCTGGGCAAGCGCGCTTGCCGGCATGCAAAGCAGGCCGTAAAGTAACCAGGCACGAAAGGACATGGAGGAGAATTTCTATTTTATTCAATACCTTTATACATCAAACTTAACTTATTTTCTCGGCAATATGCTTCAACCCGACGTGACGGCCGGACCAAGCGCCACTCAAGCGCAGGCATGCGTGAGCGCGCCGCCCGAAAGGGCAGACGCGGCGAATCAGCCCAGATTGACGCCGAGCAGCGAGCCGATCATATAGGTAACCGCGCCCGCCGAGCCGCCGATCAGCAGCATCCGCAGGCCATCGCGCAGCGCGCTGCGCCCGGTGAAAAGACTGATGGTGGCGCCGACCGCGAACAACGCAACGGCGGTGAGCCCCACGGCAATCGGCAGTGCGCGGTTGCCGCCGGCGAAGAGGAACGGCGCAAGCGGCACGAACGCGCCGATCGCAAAAGACACGAACGAGGACCAGCTGGCACCCCAGGCGGAACCCAGCTCATCCGGATTGAGTCCGAGTTCTTCGCGCGCGAGGGTGTCGAGCGCCAGCTGCGGGTTGGCGATGGTGCGCCGGGCCAGCGCTTGCGCATCCTGCGGCGGCATGCCGCGCGCCGCGTAGATCAGCGCCAGTTCCTGTGCTTCCTCATCGGGATACTCGGCCAGCTCTTTTTTTTCCAGGCCGATCTGGTGTTCGAACATCTCGCGCTGCGAGCGCATCGAGACGAACTCGCCGGCCGCCATGGAGAACGCCCCGGCCAGCAGGCCGGCGATACCCGAGAGCAGCACCACTTTCGGTTCCGCGGTGGCGCCGGCCACGCCGAGGATCAGCGACACATTGGACACCAGGCCGTCGTTGATGCCGAACACCGCGGCGCGCAGGTTGCCGCCGCTGGTGACGTTCTTGTGACGCAATTGCATGTCCTCGAGCGAGGTCGGCACCGGATGGTCCGGGGCGGCATGGCCATAGACCGACAACCCGCGCACTTTCATCGCGGCGAGGATGCCGCGCATCGCACGCACGCCGCGGCGGCGAACCATGCCCGCCACCACGCGCGTGCGCAAATCCGGCCGGAATCGCGGCTGCGCCCTGCCCCCCGTGTTGTCTTTGGCGGCCCAGATGCCCGCCTGCGACTCGGCTTCATTCGCCAGGTCGCGGAACAAAGGTTCCCGCGGCGAGCCCTTTTCCACGTCCGCCATCACCCGATAGAGGTAGGCGGAGCGCATTTCGTCGTTCCAGCCGGTGTTGCGATGTTCGCTCATGCCGATATTTTGAACCAGTCCGCAAGGGCGCGTATGGCGCCGTAGGATGGAAGGAAAATCCCAAAATTGGTGAGCCGGACAATGGAGACGATAAGCGCTTCGCTATGCTTCTGTACCGCTTGCGCCGCATTCGACGCCGCTATGTTTAGGCTGTCGATATTTAGTCGTCACCGCGGAATACTTGCCTTGTGAAAGATCCCAACATTGTTGCCGCGTCGCGAATTCGCGAAATTCGAATTCAAAAGGGATGGTCCCAGGAAGAACTGGCGGCTCGCAGCGGTCTTCATCGAACTTACGTAGGCGCGGTTGAACGCAGCGAGCGAAACGTTACGTTAAGAACACTGGCTCGAATCGCCGACGCACTCGAATGCGATATGGCCTTTCCTCGCAACGCATGTCTATCGCGACGACGTGTTGGTTTACCCCTGATCGCGATTGAACCAGCCGCTATCGGCCAGAACCACCGAAGTATCGATCTGCCGCTCCGAGACCGTCCAGTAGCGGCGCAGCAGCACTGTCTTTTCGGCGCCGGACACGCAGCGAAAACCGTGCTTCTCGTAAAAGCGCACCGCCCAGCCGGCCGCCGCCCAGGTGCCGATCAGGATGGGCCGGGTGCTGGCCGCGCGCAGATGCGCCAGCAATGCCGAACCGATGCCGCGACGGCGCGCCGCGCTCGCCACATAGGCATGGCGAATCAGGGTGACGTCCTTCACGCGCTGGCTGCCCATTACCGCGATCAGGCGGCCGTCTTCACGATATCCGGCAAAGCGGATGCCGGCCGCGATCTCGCGCTCGAGTTCGGCGCCTGGCATGTAGGGCTCATGCCAGCAATCATCCGGAATCACGCCGCGGTATGCCTGGGCGGCGTCGTTGATCACCTGCAGCATGGCGGGAAAGTCTGCGGCGGCGCAGGCGCTCACCGCTTCAAGCTGCGGCATCAGTTCTCCGCGGCATCGTCAGCACCCGCATCATCTTCCTCCTCATTCGTGTTCAACACGGCGCGGATGACATCGAACGAAAAACCGCGCGCCTGCAGGAAGCGCATCTGTTTTGCCCGCTCCTCGCGGCTGGTTCCCGGAGAGCGGAACTTGCGCCGCCAGATGCCGCGCGCCCGGGCAAGGTCGGTCTCGCGCGCCGCGCGGGAGGTTTCCGCCACCAGCTCGGCGCTCACGCCTTTGGCGCGCAATTCGTGCGCCACGCGGGAGGCGCCGTACTTTTTCGACAACACGTGCGCCCGGCCTTCGGCATAGCGCTCATCGGAGAGCAGCTTTCGCTCGGCCAATTCATCCAGCAGGGTTTCGACCTCGGCTGCGCCGGCCGCCGACTCGCAACCGCGCAGCTTGCGTGCGAGTTCCGCCCGGCTGTGCTCGCGCCGCGACAGCAGGCGCAGCGCGTGCTCCCTGAGCGGTGTCCCGGGCCTGTCTTTCGGAGAATTGCGATCCATCCGAATCCCGGAGATGGTGGCGGGCGGCGCTTCAGATTTCCGGCGCTTCCGCGGCAGCGGCACCCGCCGATGGGTTCTTCACGTTCAGCTTTTCGCGAATCCTGGCTTCGATTTCCGCGGCCATCTCGGGATGCTCTTCGAGAAACTCGCGCGCATTGTCCTTCCCCTGGCCGATACGGTCCTTCTTGTAGCCGTACCAGGCGCCGGATTTCTCGACGATGCCGGCATTTACGCCCAGTTCCAGTATCTCGCCTTCGCGGGAGATGCCCTTGCCGTAGAGGATGTCGAAAATGGCTTCGCGGAACGGCGGCGCCACCTTGTTCTTCACCACCTTGACGCGGGTCTCAGAGCCGATCACCTCGTCGGAACGCTTGATCGAGCCGATGCGCCGGATGTCGAGGCGGCAGGAGGCGTAGAACTTGAGCGCATTGCCGCCGGTGGTGGTCTCGGGATTGCCGAACATCACGCCGATCTTCATGCGGATCTGGTTGATGAATATCACCAGCGTATTGGTGCGCTTGATGTTGGCAGTGAGCTTGCGCAGCGCCTGGCTCATGAGGCGCGCCTGCAGGCCCATTTGCGGCTCGCCCATCTCGCCCTCGATTTCAGCCTTGGGCGTCAGAGCCGCGACCGAGTCGATGACGATCACATCGACAGAACCGGAGCGCACCAGCATGTCGGCGATTTCCAGCGCCTGTTCACCGGTATCGGGCTGCGAAATGAGCAATTCGTCGATTTTTACGCCGATTTTCTCGGCGTACTGCGGGTCGAGCGCGTTTTCCGCATCGATGAAGGCCGCGGTGCCGCCCAGCTTCTGCACTTCGGCAATCACCTGCAGCGTGAGGGTGGTCTTGCCGGAGGATTCCGGGCCGTAGATTTCGACCACCCTGCCGCGCGGCAGGCCGCCCACCCCAAGGGCGATATCGAGGCCCAGCGAGCCGGTGGATACGACCTGGATGTCCTGCAGGGCCTTGGAATCCATCTTCATGATGGAACCCTTGCCGAATTGCTTTTCGATCTGTCCCAGCGCAGCAGCGAGTGCCTTGGATTTGGATTCTTCCATCACTTTTCCTTCATTGATCATGATTCAACACCTCCAGGAACGAACAGTTGGCCGAAGCGGTTTACCTGTATATTCATACAGTATTCCGCATTCGTCAACCCCTTTGAGTCAACCCTTGAGTCAACCCCTTTGTTCGCCGGCCGGGTGTCCACTGGCGCAACTGTTTGATTTTGTAAAAACTCTTACAGAACCCTTACGCATCGAGGGTCAACAAGCCGTTCCGGGCGGTCGTTGTTCGAACAGCGCTACCTGACTATGGGAGATCGACCATGAAACTGCGACTGCCTTGCCTGGCCGGCGTCACCGCCGCCGTCATGCTGTTTTCCACGGCGGCTTCCGCTCACCGCGATCATGACGACGACAGATGCCGGGTGCACGCACCTTACCATCACCCGCACCGGAACATGCACTGGAAAAAGCACAAATGGCACGCCGTGCGGATGCGCGAATATTACTATCAGCCGCAGCCCCGGGTAGTGGTGGTGCAGCCTCCGCCCCGGGTGATATACCGCCCCGCGCCTGCGCCGGTGTACTACTACGAGCAGCCGGCGCCCCTTTATCAGGTCCCGCCGGCGTGGCACTCCGGTCCGGCAACGCGGTCAACTCTCTCATGATCACTAAAACCCTGATGGTGGCGGCTGCCCTGTGGCTGCCGCCCGCGGTGTTCGCACAGTCCTCCTCAACCTACTCTTCACCCTACGCCCCGCCCCAGTTCGCGCAGTACGCGCCGGACGCCGAGTCCGCGCTGGGACAGCCGCTGTTCTCGCAGCAGGAACTTGACCAGATGCTGGCGCCGATTGCACTGTACCCCGATGCGCTGCTGTCGCAGATACTGATGGCTGCCACCTATCCGGCCGAAGTCAGCGCGGTGGCCGAGTGGTCGCGCAACCGCGCCTGGCTCGGCACAGAGGACGCGCTGCGCGCCGTCGAACAATACGACTGGGACAGGAGCGTCAAGTCACTGGTGGCGTTCCCGCAGGTGCTGGCCTGGATGGACGAGAATTACATCTGGACGCACCGGCTGGGCGACGCCTTTCTGGCGCAGGAACCGCACCTCATGGACACGGTTCAGGCCCTGCGCCAGCGGGCGCAGGCCGCGGGCACGTTGCGCTCCACCGACGAGATGAGCGTGGTGCAACAGGGCCGTAACCTGGTGGTGATGCCGGTACATTCACATCTGGTGTACGTGCCTTACTACGACCCGCGCAGCGCCTTTGGTCGGTGGTGGTGGCCCGCCGCGCCGCCGGTGTACTGGGCGCCGTTGCGCGGCTACCCGTTGCGGCCCGGCGCCAGCGCCGGTTTCTGGTGGGGTCAGCCAAGCGCAGTGCGGCCGGGATTTTTCTTCGGCAGTGTCGACTGGCGGCGGCGCCACGTACAGGTGGTGAATCTGCACCGCGGCGGCAATCAGCATCGCTCCGTGCAGCCGCCCGCGCCGGGCGACACAGCCGGCAATACCGTGGTTCCCGGCGCATCGGACGCCGGCGCGTGGCGGCACGACTCTGTGCATCGGCGCGGCGTGAGGTATCCGGAGGAATGGGCGCGGCGGCAGGGTCTGCGTACGGCCACGCAGGAACCGCTGCGCACCTTGCCGGCGGCGCCCGCGGTGTCCCCGCTCCCGGGAGTGTCCCCGCTCCCGCGAGCCATCGTGTCACCGCTGCCCGGACCTGCCGTATCGCCGCTCCGCGGACCTGTTGTCTCGCCGCTCCCCGGACCCATCGTGTCGCCGCTGCCTCGAGCTTCCGCCCCGGTCGCGGCGCCGCGAGGTGAAACCAACGGGCCACGCCCGTCACCTGATCCGCGTGAGCAATCCCGCGCCGAGCGGCACGCGGTCAAGCCGCCGGAGCAACGACGGCCCGGCGGTGGCGCTGCGATCCAGGACAACCGCCCTGCTCATGACGCTCGCCCTGTCCCGCAGGCGCAACGCCACGAAACGCACCGGGAGGAGTCCCGGTCGCGCATGCAGCGCGCGGCCCCGGGCAGGCCGCAAGGATGAGGGACCCAAGTCATACGCGCGCACCGGCAGCAACTGGGATTCCACCAACGGCCTGGAGGCCGACTTCATTGCGCGCGCTCTATTTCTCATCAGGCTTAAATTCCACCGGCAGATGACTATACAGCGCCGCAAACACGGCGGACACGAGGATGACGGTGGCGAAGAAATACGAAGCGGTTTTCATCAGGAACTCCCGTCTCGTGGATCGGTGCGGGAACCTCCCGCAATCGGGTGGCTTGTTGCAAGGCGTATGCCATTGCTTTGTTCGCGCTGCGGAATCAGCAGCTTGGCCCCGGGCGCCCGGAAAATCGGGCAGGAATGCCGTGCATGGCGGCGTTACTGTCGCCCCTTGCCGACACCCGCTGTCATTGAGCACCTTGAACCAGATTCCCGGCGCGGTTCAAGGCGCAGCGCCGCGAACCGTTCAGCGATATTGCGGCGGAGGCGGCGCGTTCGGCGGCGGGGGTGGCGGGGTGTACTGCGACGCGGGCACTGTGGCGGGCCGCGCCTCCGCGAAGCTGCCGTGGGTGGGCACACGATGGCCTTTGGCATACATGCATTGCTGAAAACCGAAGTCGTAGCGCTGCTGCACCGAGCCTGCAGAGTGCGCTGCCGCGCTGCTGCCGCTCGCCCCGCCGATAATGAGTCCGGTGCCTGCACCGATGCCCGCGCCGCTGCGGCCGCCGATGGCCGCGCCGGCGATGGCGCCAATTGCGGTACCGGCGACGGCGCTGCGCACCGCGCTGTCCTCCGACGCGCGACGCGGGGTCGCCCCGCCGACCTGGGATGCGGCGTACTGGCGGCAGTCAGCGTCATCGAGGCGGAACTGATCGAAGTTTTTGCCCGTGCCCGGCAACACCATAACACTGGGGCCCGCGGGCGCGACGGTGGCACAGGCGCCCGCGAGGAGCACCACGGGCGCCAGCAGCGCCAGTCGCACGGGCGCGAACCTGGTAAATCGGAACCTGTGAGTCATGGACGGTGAAACCTTTTCTCAGCCCGGCTGCGGCGAGACGCGCTGCCAGCCTCCGGGACAGTGTTTGACGTACGGGTAGTACGCCTGCGCATCGGTGCAGTAGTACCAATAGGCCTGCGAGGGCGTTGCCGGGTTCGCCGGCTGCGCTGGATAGACCGGCTGCGCCGCGGCGCCCTGCTCGATGTACATCGGCGGCGCCGCGGGCACGATGACGGTCTGCGGGTAGTAATAGTAGGGGGGCGGGGAATACCAGCGCGGGCCGTAGAACACCGGGGCGCCGAAATACAATCCGATGCCGACGTGGCCGCGATGGTGGTGGTGGCGCTGCGCCCACACCGATGGCGCCGCCGCAAAACCCGCGATCGCCACGGCGATAATGAGCCACCCTTTCACCAACGCCCCCGCTGGCCGGATTCCCGCCGCTTCGCCGCTGTGTTCATGTCCGCTGCAAACCTCCGCTCTACCGTTCATGATGCCCTGCGCTGATCATGCATTAGATAACAATCTCGGCGGGCGTGACGCCGAGTTGTAACTTTGTGTTGTCGCCGGAACGAAAGTTACATTTAGTTACTTTGTCGGGGGCCGAAACACCTCGATAGCCCCGCTGAATAAATCACTGTCGCCGCGCTGCAACGCTCTGCCAGCCCCCATGGCAAGCCCTTGTTTCGCGTGACGGTTCATTGTCGCCTGGCCGCGACTCGGGTAATCGCGCCGAACCGCGCAGAACAACCCCGTATCGGCGTCGAGCAGGCCATCGCAAGGACAGGCAAATCGCAACTGTCCCGCAGCGCTGCAGCGGCGCCGATTGGCAGCTATCGGTCCGATGCCGGAAAAAAGAGGGATTGAATTTCAGTTTATCCGTTCGCCGCCATTCGATCCCAGTCCACGCGCAGGCCGATGATCTCCGCGACCGCAAGAACGCCCTTCATCTCATGGATATCCGGGCGTCCGAACACGCGATCGTGCAGACGATAAACGGTGACCGAGCGGTCGGTTGGATGCACCAGCCACACTTCGCGCACGCCAGCGCGTTCGTAGGCCGCAAGCTTGATGGTTTGATCGTGCACCGCGGTGGCCTGCGACAGGACTTCGACGATCCAATCGGGAGCGCCGCGCATGCCGCGCTCGTCCAGCTTCGACTGGTCGCACACGACAAGCACGTCGGGCTGAACGACCGTGTCGATTCTCGCGTCGGCCTCGTCAGCCTTGGGCAGGCGCACGTCGAACGGCGCAACATAGGCGCGGCAGGGCTTGCCTTCAAGTTCAGCACGCACCTGGAAGTAGATCTCACCCACGAGCTCCTGATGAACCCGCAGCGGCGCCGGCGACATGAGGTACGCGGCGCCATCGACTAACTCATAGCGCAGGTCGGCGGACCACGAGAGATATTCCTCGTAGGTATGGTAGGCGGTATCGCGTTTCGCAAGGCTCATGGCCGGTGTCGATGTCAATGCAGATGACAATGCAGAGGGCCGGATTCTACTCCGCCGGCTGCTTCGGTCTCTTGCAAGGACAGGTAAATCGAGTGCGGCACGAAGTCGCTTGTGAAAGTTGTTCCCGCAATATAAAGATGGCCTTTTGATATGCGCTCCACCATGCAAGGTGGCTGTGAAGGCAATTGAGCGGTGTCCCCGACGGACGACTCCCAAGGCAGAACTTGGTGGAAAGCGGACATTTCTGCGTTGGTCCTGCACCGGGTCGGCGCCCGGACATTATTTCGTATAAATCATGCGGCCAGCCGAACCGGGATTCGGCGCGCGCCGAACGGCTTGCCGAATTTTTCGAAGCGGCCGGCAATGGCGCCGCCGCACTCCATGCAATGGCCGTCGGCCGAGACGCGGTAGTTGAGAATGTTGTACCAGTCGCGCGCGATCAGGGCGTTCCCGCAGTGCGGACAATAGGTGCTGCCGCCCTCGGCGTCATGCACGTTGCCGGTGAACACGTAGCGCAGGCCGTGCGACAGCGCGATGTTCCGCGCCCGCGTCAGGGTCTCCGGCGGCGTCGGCCCGATGTCGCGCATTTTGTAATCCGGATGGAACGCGGTGAAATGCAGCGGCACGTCCGGTCCGAGTTCCTTTGCAATCCAGCGGCACTCGGCTTCGAGCTCCTCGTTGCTGTCGTTCCTGCCCGGGATGAGCAAGGTGGTGATTTCGAACCAGACCTCGGTCTCGCGCTTCAGATACGCGAGCGTCTCCAGCACCGGCTGCAGGTGCGCCCCCGTGGTTCTGAAATAAAAATCCTCGGTGAACGCTTTCAGGTCGACGTTGGCGGCGTCCATCTTCGCGTAGAAATCGCGCCGCGGCGCGGCGTGAATGTAGCCCGCGGTCACGGCGACCGTCTTCACGCCGGCCGCGTGGCAGGCATCGGCCACGTCCATCGCGTACTCGGCGAAGATCACCGGATCGTTGTACGTGAAGGCGACGCTCCTGCAGCCCAGTTGCTGCGCCGAACGGGCGATGGCGTCCGGGCTCGCCTGGTCGGCGAGCCGGTCGAAGTCACGCGACTTGCTGATGTCCCAGTTCTGGCAGAACTTGCAGGCGAGGTTGCACCCCGCCGTGCCGAACGACAGCACGCTCGAGCCCGGATAAAAATGATTCAACGGCTTTTTCTCGATTGGATCGACGCAGAATCCCGAGGAGCGGCCATAGGTACTGAGTATCATCCGGTCGCGCCACTCGCCCTCGCCGCGCCTGCGCACAAAACACGCGCCGCGCTGCCCCACGTGCAATTTGCAGTCGCGCGGACACAGATCGCATTGCATCCGCCCATCGTCGAGCAGGTGCCAGTATCGTCCCGGGTAAGGCTGGTCGGTGATTGGGGCGGTCATCAATGCTATCCAACATCCGATTCGCGCCATTTCAATACCGAGTAGCGCTTGATGCGACAGCGGCTGGTGGGCGTCTCGGCGGGCAGGCCCGCTTTCTGTTTCAGGTTGCGCAGAAAATCTTCAGGCTGAGGCAGTTGCTCCCACACCTGCGGCAGGAACGTACCGCGCCGCGCCGCGTTGCCCTCGCCATACTCAAGAATGAGCCCGTCGATGCCCGGGCGAATCTGGCCGATCAGATCGGCGTGGTCGGCGAAGGTAATGAGCTTGGGCACCGACAGGATCGACACCTCGACCCGGATGCGCTCGAACTCGGCCGGGGTGAGCGGCGGGAAACGCTGATCGCCGAACGCCGCTGCCAGGGCGTTATGCGTTACATCTTCGAGCAGCGGCCGGTGCGGTTCGAGCGAGCCGACGCAACCGCGCAATTCGCCGTCGAGCTTGAGCGTAACGAACGAGGCGTGCTGTTCGCGCAGCCAGGCGTTGCCGGGCTCGGCAAATTGCGCCGACAACGAGGCGGCCGGCGGGACCGGCCTCCGGCTCGATTGCGCGCCTGCAACCGGGGGCGTCGCCACGGCCGGCGCCCCCCCGAGTTTTGCATCGATGGCATCGCGCGCCCGAGCCAGCAGCAGCCGGCCGTGCGCGGCGCCAAAGGCCTGCGGCTCCTCGCCGGCGAAACGAAAGGCGGCATAACCGACCACCCGGCCGCGGCCACCGGCGGTATCGCCCGAGTTGCGGCAGTCGAGCAATGCGGGCCGCAGCCCATGACGCTGCGCCGCCACCAGCATGCCGTTGATCGGCGTGGCGCCGCAGGCCTGCTGATGATCGAGGCCGGTGTCGAAGTCGAGAATGGCGCGCACTGTTTCGCCATCCATGGCGCGCGCCGCGTCGTAGTCGTGATAGTGCGACAGGTCGGAACTGATGACGATCAGCGTTTCCCGGCCGCCCCACAGCCGCTCCAGCACCTGGGCAACCTGCTCGGGCGAGGCCGCGCCGACGACGAAGGGCGCCAGCGAGAAACGGCCCAGCACCGATTGCAGGAACGGCAACTGCACTTCGAGCGAGTGTTCCTGGGCATGGGTGGCGGAAAATTCCACCACCTGCGGCATGCCGCGCACCGCGGCGACCGCGGCCTGGTCGATCGGGACGCGGCCGAGCGGCGTATCGAACGCCTGCACCCCGGGCAGCGCCAACCCGTTCACCGCCACCCGGTGACAGGGACCGAGCAGTATCACCCGCGTAACGATGCCGCGCGCCGGGCGCAGCAAGTCATAGGCCTGCGCCGCCACCGGGCCGGAATAAATGAAGCCCGCGTGCGGCACGATCAGCGCCTTGGGAAATCCGGGCACGGGCAACTGTTCCGGCGTGTGCGCCAGCATCTCGCCGAGCTCGGCCAGCAGCGTGGGCGCATCCCCCGGATAGAACGTGCCGGCCACCGCCGCCGGCCGGACGGCTTGAGTGGGAGTCTGGAGGTTCGGATTCATCCGCACATGATAGACGCGTGCTTCCCGCTTGTCAGCGAGGCAGGTCCCCGACTTGCACTCCCCCTTTGCCCGGGCTGGGATGGGGGCCCCTATCCCCTCCTTTGAGGGGCCGCGGCTGGGGACAATGCGGCGGTGAAAGTCCGCACGCCCCACCTGAGGGTGGCAATCAGTTTGCAGCCGGACGCAGCAGCCGCGCGCTCCAGCGATCGCGGACGCTGCCCGCCACGACCTCGCCCGACATGCGCTCGCCGCTCACCATGCCGGTCAGGCTCAACAGCCTGCCACGGTACAACAGCCCGAAACGAAATTGGTCGGCCCGCAGCAGCGGATCCCGCAACGGCAGGGTTTCCCGGCCGGCGCGTACAACGCCGTTCAACCGGTCCGGCTCCTGCGATATTTCCATCGACAACGGCGTACCCGCCAGTTCCTTCGGCAGCGACACCTGCCAGGTCCCGCCGAGTTTCGCCGGAACGACGTAGTAGTACAAGGTGGTGCGCACACTGCCGCTGATCTGCTCCTTCTCCTCGACGTCGAAGATCAGCGTCTTGTCAGGCGGCCACGGCGCAAGCGGATAGTCGTGCGACACGATGCGCGAGCCGGCTTTCAGTTCGGCGCGCAGCTTCGGCACGAGGCGGGTGACAAAGCGCGGCAGCAGATAAAGCATGACCACGCTCGCCTCGCTGAAGTCGGTCTCGAACAAATCCCCCTGGATGAATTTCACCTTGTCGGCGAGTTTCTCGTGCTTCGCGCCGATCGCCGCCATCTCGACCAGATCGCCCTGCAACTCGATGCCGACACCGCGCGCGCCGAAGCGCCTGGCCGCGCTGATCACCAGCCGTCCGTCGCCCGAGCCCAGGTCGTACACCACGTCATTCGCCACGACATCGCCGAGCTTCAGCATTTCATCGACGATGACCCAGGGCGTCGGCACGTACGGGCCGGCGATGTTGTCTTTTTCTTTTTTGTCCTGGTCTGGTTTTTTATCGGCTTGTGTGCCGGTCTGCCTGTCCTGCGCGTGGCCGGGGACAGGGACGCCAATTGTCCCTATGGCGCCCACGGCGATGCCAGCGGCGAGCAGCATCGAGCGCAGCACCAGTTCAACGGCTTTGTCGTTGAGGCCCTCCATGGTGTTACTTGCCGTCGGCCTTGATGCGCCGCGCCGTCCACGGCTGCAGCCCGGACGCGGTGGCGAGAGTGCCGGCGATGCTGTCGGCCGCGGCCTTGCCGGTCAGGGCAAGCCCCGCGCCGCCCGGGCGCGGCAGGGTGAAGCTGACGCTCTCGCCTTTCACCGCAAAATCGCGCAACGGCGCGGTCTCGCCACCGATGAGGACCCGCGCCGTCGCACCTTCCGCGGTCTGTTCGATGGCGAGGCGCAGCGTGCCGGCGGCCGCCCCAGCCGATGCCATCGCCTGCGGCAGCCGCACCTCCCAGATGCCCTGCACTTGCGCCGGGACGATGTAGTAGTACAGCACCGTCAAGGTGGTGCCGCTGATTTTTCGTTTCTCCTCCAGATCGAACGAGAGGTGCCGCTCATGGGGCCAGGGCTTGAGCGGGTAATCGTGCGACACCACCCGCGAACCGGGTTTGAGTTCGGCGAGCAGTTTCGGCACCAGCCGCGTGATGGTGCCCGGCAACAGATACAGCGTGATGACGCTGGCACGGCTCAGGTCCGCCTGAAACAGGTCCCCCTGCTGGAACCGCACCCGGTCGCCGACCCCCGCGGCCCGGGCATTCTCGTTGGCAAGCCCGACCAGTTTTTCCTGGATGTCGATGCCGTGGCCGCTGGCGCCGTAGCGCGTGGCCGCGCTGATGACGATGCGGCCGTCGCCGGAGCCAAGATCGATGAGGTAGTCGTCTTTCTTGATTTCGGCAAAGGTGAGCAATCGCTCGACGATCACCGTGGGGGTCGGCACGTACGGGCCGAAACTGCCCTGCGCGGCAGTCAGGTTGGCGAACGACGCCGCAAGCGCAGCCCATGCGGCCAGCACCGCCGCGCGCAGCGCCTGCCGCGCCGGATTTTGCATCGGTCTCATGTCACGTCCTCATCCAAGCGCTCGATCACGCCCTGCAGCGCGACTATCACCGACTGCCGCCGCACCGCGCCGCGGTCACCGTCGAATTGCCGGGTGAGCGCATCCGCTGTGCCCCCCTTTGTTGCCCAGGCGAAGCACACCATGCCCACGGGCTTGTCCGCGCCGCCGCCGCCGGGGCCGGCAACGCCGGTGACAGCCAGCGCAATCCCGGCGCGACTGCAACGCAACGCGCCGGCCGCCATCGCGTGCGCCGTTGCCTCGCTGACCGCGCCGTGCCGCTCCAGCGTGGCAGCGCTGACACCGAGCATGTCCTGCTTGGCCTCGTTGGAGTAGGTGATGAAGCCGCGATCGAACCACGCCGAACTGCCCGCGATCGCGGTGACGGCCTCGGCCACCCAGCCGCCGGTGCACGATTCGGCCGTGGCGAGCAGCAGGCCGCGCGCCTGCAGCCGCGCCCCGGCGAGCGTGGCAAGGGTGGTCAGCAATTCATCGGCAGTATCCATCGGCCGTCAAGGTCATCCGTCAGGGGCGCGCTACGGGAAAAGCAGTGTCTTGAACAACGCCATCACGAGCAAGGTGTAGAAGGCCGCGAGGATGTCATCGAACATCACGCCCAGGCCGCCCTTCATGGTACGGTCGAAATGCCTGATTGGCTGCGGCTTCAGCACATCGAAAAAGCGGAAGGCGAAAAAGGCGAAAATCTGCCAGCCAATGCCCTCGGGCGTCAATGCAAGCACCAGCATGAAGGCCACCACTTCGTCCCAGTTCATCGCGCCGTGATCGGCGATGCCCATGTCGCGGCCGGTCCTGCCGCAGGCCCACACGCCGAGGGCAAACAGCACCGCCAGCATGCCGAAAAAAACCGGCAGCGACATGCCCGGCGCGATTGCGTAGAAGAGCGGAACGGCGAGGAGGGTGCCGAAGGTGCCGGGGGCCACCGGTGCGAGGCCGGTGCCAAAGCCCAGGGCGATGAAGTGAGCCGGGCTGGAGACCAGGAATTGCGCGCTCGGGCGAACCATCATGCCGCCACCCGCCCTGCCTGTGTCATCGCCCGGTGCGCTCATCGCGGCTGCGCCTCAGGTGCCGAAATGATCGAAGCCATGGCGCGGCGCGTCGATCCTGCCGCCATCGGCCGCGCGCACCGTGAGTCGCGCGCGGCCCGGGACGATGACCCCGATGCGGGCAAGCGGCAGCCGCACTTCCCTGGCGATGGCCTCGACCTCGGCGCGGCGGAACGGCGGCGCGGTAAACACCAGTTCGTAATCGTCGCCGCCGGCAAGCAGGCAGTCTTTCGCCAGTGCCGCATCGGCGCAGCCGGCCATCGCCGCGGAACGCGGCAACGCCTCCCAGAACAGATCGGCCCCGACATGCGAGGCTTCCAGGATGTGGAGAAGGTCCGCGAGCAGTCCGTCGGAGACATCGATGGCGCTATGCGCGATGCCGCGCAGCCGGACGCCGAGCGCCACGCGCGGGGTTGGATCCTCGAGGCGCGCGATGCAGTGCGCCCGGGCCGCCGCATCCAGCCTCGCCGCCCTGGTTGCGCCGTCGTGCATCAGGCAAGCCAGACCGAGCGCGGCATCGCCGGTGCTGCCCGACAGCCAGACGTCGTCGCCGTCGCGCGCGCCATCGCGCCGCAGCGCCAGGTGCGCCGGCAACTCGCCGATGATGGTGATGCTGACGGTGCGCGGTCCGCGCGTGGTGTCGCCGCCGATCAGATCCACTCCGTACTCCCGCGCCATCTCGAACAGGCCGCCGGCAAAGGACTCCACCCAGGCCTCGCGCGCATCGGGCAGTGCCAGTGCCAGGGTCGCCCAGCGCGGGTCGGCGCCCATGGCCGCCAGATCCGACAGATTCACCGCAAGCGATTTGCGGCCGAGCCGGCGCGGATCGGTGTCCGGGAGGAAATGCCGCCCCTCGAGGAGCATATCGGTCGAAATGGCGAGCGCGAGGCCCTGCCGCGGCTGCACCAGTGCGCAGTCATCGCCCACGCCCAGCACCGCCGAAGGCGCCGCCCGGTGGAAGTACTTGCGTATCAGCTCGAACTCCGCGGTCATGAAATCAATCCCTGCGGTCCGCAACCGCTCATCGGTGTTGCGTGTTGTTGTTCAGTGCGCGGCGTGGCCGTTGCCCCTTTCCCGGCCGTCGCCCTCAGGCCTCGGGGGTTTTGACCTGGCTGCGCAGGCTTCGCGCCAGCTTGTCGAGGACGCCGTTGACATACTTGTGTCCGTCGGTGCCGCCGAAGCGCTTGGCCAGTTCGACCGCTTCGTTGATCACCACGCGGTACGGCACATCGGGACACTCCTGCAGTTCGAACGCGCCCAGCAGCAGGATGCCGCGCTCGACCGGCGACAGCGCTTCGATGTTGCGGTCCAGGACCGGCGCGATTGCCTCGCTCAGGGGACCTGCGCCCGCAATGGCGCCCTCCAGCAGGCGATTGAAATAGACCAGATCGGCGCCGGCAAATCCCTTGTCTTCGGCAAGCTGGTTGCGAATCTTCTCGACCGGATCTGCGGACAGCAACCAGGCGTAAAGGCCCTGCAGCGCGTACTCGCGCGAGCGGCGGCGCGCCGATTTCATTGATGCAGTTTCGCGATGGAGCGGGCCAGATTGACCATCTCCACGACTGCTTCGGCGCAGTCCCGCCCCTTTTGCACCACCCTCGCCTCGGCCTGCGCGCCGGTGTCGGTGGTAAGGATGCCATTGGCAACCGGAATGCCCGAGTCCAGTTGCACCTGTGCGATGCCCGATGCCGATTCGTAAGAGACGATTTCGAAATGCAGGGTATCGCCGCGGATGACCGCGCCGAGCGCGATCATCGCTTCGTATTTCCGGGTGCCGGCCAGCTTCTGCAGCGCCAGCGGCACCTCGAGCGCTCCGGGCACGCTGATCACGGTGATGTGCTCGCCCGCCACACCAAGTTCGGTGAGACGGGCAAGGCAGCTGTCGAGCAGCGCGGCGCCGATGGGCTCGTTGAAACGCGAGCGCACGATGGCAATGCGCTGACCGGCGCCGCTCAATTGCGGTTTGATGTCCCGCACTAGGCGGCTCGCGCCTTGGCGTTATGCCCCCCGGGCGCGGGCTGCAGAAAGCCCAGCGTTTCGAGTTCCCAGCCGGCCATGCTGGGCATCTTGCGCGGCGTCGCCAGCAGCCGCATCTTGCGCACGCCCAGATCGCGCAGGATCTGCGCACCGATGCCGTACATCAGCAGATCCATCCTGGCCGGGGTGCGCGATTTTCCGGAAATCGCGGCGCGCTCGAGCAACTGTCCCGTGGACTCGGAGCAGTTGAGCAGCACCATGACACCCTTGCCGGCCCCCGCGATGTGTTGCAGCGCTTGCTGCACCGACCAGGAATGGCCGCCGCTGCCGGTGTCGATCAGGTCGATCAGGGAAACCGGTTGATGCACCCGCACCAGAGTCTCGCCGGTGGGCGTGATGTCACCCAGCACCAGCGCGAGATGCGACTCGCCTGAGAGCTTTTCGATATATGCAACCAGCTTGAACGGGCCGAATGCCGTGTCGATCGGGCGCTCGGTAACGCGCTTCACCAGCCACTCGTTCTGGCTGCGGAAGTGAATCAGTTCGGCAATCGAGCCGATCTTCAGGCCGTGCAGCGCGCCGAATTCGACCAGGTCCGGCAGCCGCGCCATGGTGCCGTCGTCCTTCAGGATTTCGCAAATGACGGACGCCGGCTGCAGCCCCGCGAGTTGGGCGAGGTCGCAGCCCGCCTCGGTGTGGCCGGCGCGCACCAGCACGCCGCCCGCCTGCGCCATCAGCGGAAAAATATGGCCCGGCTGAACGATGTCGTCCGGCGTCGCGTCGGCCGCCACGGCGGCTGCGACGGGGCGCGAACGGTCCTGTGCCGAGATGCCGGTGGTGACGCCGCTCGCCGCCTCGATCGACAAGGGGAAGTTGGTGCCCAGCGGCGAACGGTTGTCGCGCACCATCAAGGGCAGG
>Ga0080064_1002885_pt1 | contig 27133 bp, 23 predicted proteins | sample Subgrocontami54m_FD_69260 | JGI IMG/M metagenome (GOLD analysis project Ga0080064, IMG submission 69260) | Subsurface groundwater microbial communities from S. Glens Falls, New York, USA - GMW46 contaminated, 5.4 m (SPADES assembly) (version 2) ...
CCGTGGTCCCGTGGTCCCGTGGTCCCGTGGTCCCGTGGTCCCGTGGTCCCGTGGTCCCGTGGTCCCGTGGTCCCGTGGTCCCGTGGTCCCGTGGTCCCTTGGTCCCTTGTCCCCGGTCAGCTCCTACCGCTTCGGCAACCAACCCAGGATATCCTTCCGGCCGGCCTGCAGTGCGGTCTGGCCGACAATCGCCATCACCTTGGCTTCCGTCTGCTGCCCGAGGGAATTCACGGCGGCCCGTCGCTGTTCGTCGCTCATGCCAATCGTCGCATTGATCGCGAGCCGTTGCACGGTGAATTCGTTCTTCACGCGGCGCAAATCGAGCGGCGCAGTCGACGGCAGGTTGTGCCGCGCGGCGAAGGCGACGCAGAGCGCAAAGTCTTCGCCCTCGCCGTACAACCACGACGCGAAGAGGTCATCGCCGAGCACGGCGTGAATCTGTTCCTGCACCTGCTGGCGTGCCGACTCGCGTTCGAGCAACGCGCGCGGCGTGAGATCGTAGGTCATGGCGAACCGATCCTCGAAATCGCGCTGGAGCCGAAACACCGTGCGGCGCTGCTCGACGCTGGCATGGGTCGGGCCGAGCAGGCGCTCGACGGTTTGCCCCGCCGTGGTCTCGTGCATCTCGAGTTCCTCGAGCTCCTGCGGGGAAAGCACGGCGGCGAAATCCGCCCGCTTTTCGCGTTCGAGCAACGCGAGTTGCCGGAGGAATGCATTCAAACCGCCGGGAAACGAAGCGCCCGCGGCGCTGTAATCCGTGGACGCTTTCGTGCGAATCTCGTCGTAGTCGCGCTTGATCTTTTCGATCCGCGCCGCCTTTTCCTCGGCCGAAAGCCCGCGCGCGACGGGCGGTTCCGGCGGCCGGGCCCGCGGCACCTCGACGGCCGGTGGCGGCGCGTTCCGTTTCCCCGGCTGGCGGGCCACCGGCGGCGTCGTGAAAGCCGGCGGATCGGATCGCGACGGACCGTGCCGCCAAAAATACGCCAGCCCGCCGGCAACCGCGGCGACAACGGCGAGAGCAGTCAGCGCGCGACGACTCATCCGGCGAACTCTGCGGGTTCAGCGTGCTGCATGCCGCGACCATGCCGAAGCGGTCCGCGGACCGCGATTATTTTGTCGTTTCGCCGACCGCTCCCCGCGACTCGTTCGCGCAGCCGCACCACCTGCGCCCGGCGTCGCGGTGATTCTCGTTGCGCGGCAGCCACGCACGAAGCAATCCACGAGGATCCGTGAACCGCGACCACACCCGATCCGTGCTGTTGCTCGTGGCCGCGTCGCTCTGCTGGAGCTTCGCGGGCGTGTTGATCAAGTTCATCGCGACCAGCTGGCCGGGCATGGCGGTGGCCGGCGGCCGCGGATTGATCGCCGCGCTCTTCCTGCTGCTCACGAATCGCCGGCTGCGGTTTCATCTTTCGCGCGACCAGGTGATCGGGGCGATCGGCTATGCCGCGTGCACCGTGACATTCTGCACGGCCACCACCCTGACGAGCGCCGCGAACGCCATTCTCCTCCAGTACACGGCGCCGGTGTGGGTCGCGCTGCTGGGCGCGTGGTTGCTGCGCGAGCGGGCGACGCGCGCCGACTGGTTCACGATCGTCGCCGCGCTCGGCGGCATGCTGCTTTTCTTCAAGGACAGCCTCACGCTCGGCCATCTCGACGGCGACCTCCTCGGTGTCCTCAGCGGAATCTGTTTCGCCGGCATGACGATTGCGCTGCGACGGCAAAAAGACGGCTCGGCCGTCGAATCCATCATTCTCGGCAACCTGCTCGCATTCGTGCTTGGCCTGCCCTGGCTGGTCCGCGCGCCCCTGCTGCCGTCATCGGGCTGGGTTGCGCTCGGCCTCCTCGGGGTGGTGCAGCTCGGTCTGTCGTACTGGTTGTATGCGCGGGCGATCCGGCATGTCACAGCGCTCGAGGCCGTGCTCATACCGGTCATCGAGCCGATCCTCAACCCGGTGTGGGTGCTGCTGTTCATGCGGGAGAAACCTTCGGGCTGGGCGCTGGTCGGAGGAGTTGTCGTGTTATCCGCCGTTACGCTGAGAGCGATCGTCTCCGTCCGCGCGCGCGCAACGTCCGCGCCCATTCCCACGTGAAACTTTTCCCGTATTCCCACACTTGGCTCGCCTGGCGAAGCCCGGTGATCGGGCAAGTCCGCGCGTTCCTGGCGACGGGACAATTCATTGCGCCGCAACGCACGTAACAACTCGTTTACCGAAAACCCTTCGCGCCGCACGACCCGCGCCGCGAGATTCACCGCAGCCGGCGGCCAGCCTTGCCCCAACGGCCTCGACCTAACACCCGATGGACCGTCCGACTGGTCGCCGGCACCCTGCGACGAGCGCGGACGATGCGCTGGCACCCAGGGGTAACCCGGTAGACAATTCGCGTGCGCTGCGCCGCTTATGGCCAAGCCTTCATCACTCCCCGTGAAACCGACCACCGCCCTGCTCACCGCCTCGCTCCTGGCCAATGTCGCGCTCGTCGCCGCCTACGTCGCCACGAATCGTTCGCCGGCATCGGGTGCGGCCAAAGTCGCCAGCGCGAAGCCGGCGATGACGGGTCGAGCGAGCTCGCCTGCGCCATCGGACACCCTGCGCAACGCGCTGGAGTCAGGCGATGCGGCGGCGTTGCAAGCCGCGGGCGTCGCGCCCGAGGTTGCCCGTGACCTTGCGCTTGGGCGCGCCTTTGCGCGGATTGCGGAAAAAATCCGCGCGGCGCGCGCCGCGCAGTCCGGCGACAACCGCTGGTGGCGGCAGCGCGAGGCCGCGCCGGGCTCGCGCGAACAGCTGCTGCAGGTGCGACGCGAAATCTCGGACGCGATGTTCGCGGCGTTCGGCGAGGACCTCAGCACGCTCGGGTCCAATGCCGGTTCGCTGGCGTTCCTCTCGCCGGAGAAGCGGGACGCCCTGCGCCGCATCCTCCAGGACTACGAGGAGATGATGGCGAAGTACGGCGCCGGCGGCATCCAGCTCGCCTCGGACCGCGAGAAGCTGCGGCTGCTGCGGGCGGAGCGCGACCGCGACATCGGTGCATTACTGACGCCCGACGAGCGGCTGGCCTACGAGATGCGGACTTCCCCCTCGGCGGCGACGGTGCGGGCCCGCTATGGCGAAGGCATCGAGACGGAGGAGGATTTTCGGAAACTCTACGCCCTGCAAAAGGCATTCGACGAAAAATATCCCTTGGATGCCACGACCGGGCGGGTGAACCCCGAGGTGATGCGGCAGCGGATGGACGCGCAGCGGCAGTTGCAGGACGACGTCCGCGCCGCGCTGGGCGACGAAAAATTCGCCGCGGTTCGCCGCGCGAGCGACTCGGATCTCCGCAACGTGGAATCGCTCGTCACGCGGCTCAACCTGCCGGCCGCCACCACCGACCAGGTGGTGGCGGCGCGCGAGAGCCTGGCGGCCGAGTCGCAGCGTATCAGCAATGACACCACGCTCACCCCGCCGCAGCGCCGGAGCCAAATCCAGGAACTGGCCACGAAGGCGAAGGCGGACCTCACGCGGGCACTCGGGGCCGAGGCCGCCGACGCGTACGCGCAGCGCTCACCGTGGGTCGGCATGCTCCAGGGCGGCATCGCATATTCGACCACGCCGCCGGCGGGCGCGACGAACCTCATGACGATCGGCCAGAGCGTCTACCCGGTGATGCCCGCAGGGTCTAGAGACAGCCCGGCGGTTTCGCGCGTCGTCGTCACCGGTGGGCAAACGGTCGATACCGGCCCGGGCGGCGGCGACTTGTTTTTCACGCACGGAACGGGCGCCCCCGCGGTTCGCGAGAACGTCCAAGTCATGACCTTTTCCACGACCACGAGCGGAGAACCGCCGGCGGCCGGCGCCGGGACGGTGGAAAAACGCATCGTCGTGCCGGTCCAACCCGCGCCGAAACCATGATCGGTCTGTAGCGGCGGTCTGTGACCGCCGTGAACAAGTGCGAGACCTGTAATCCGGCGGTCACAGACCGCCGCGACAGGGCGCACTTCACTCCTTCGCCGGCGGTTTCAGCTGCAGGAGCACGTTGGCGAGCGTGATGAGGCCGCCGCCCGCAACGAGCGTCCAAGTCGCAGTCTCGTTGGCATAGTCGATTCCGGCCCAAACGGAAAAGATCGCGGGCAGGAACAGCGCCATCAGCGAGCCGAAGACGGGTTCGATGCAGTAGATCAGCCCGGCCTCGGTCGAAGTGATCTTCGGCTGCCAGGCGTTCATGAGCGAAAACGATCCGTAGGTGCACAGCACGGTCAGCAGCACCGTGAGCCCCACCCAGGCCATTGACCGCCACGGGACGAGCAACGCTGCGGCCGAAGGCGCGGTCCCAAAGGCGAGGACGCTAAACACCACCGCCTCGGTGGCGAACATGATAAACGTGATCTTCTCGGCGCGATTCGCGGCGTAGCGTTTCGAGCCGAGCGTGAGGATTTGGCCCATGAAGAACAGCGAGCTGAGCAGCGTCTCCCATTCGCCGCGGCCCAGATGCAGCCCCGGTCCGCCCGCTCCGAACTGGGCGAGCGGATTGAAGCGCCCGAGAATCGCCACGCCGGCGAGGACCAGGGCGGAGCAAACCCACACGAGCCAGCCGGGATTGCGGCGGGCGCGAAGCGCAATCCACCCGGGGATCAGGATCGCGGAAAACTGCGTGAGGAAAGCGGACGTGCTGGCGGCGGTGAATTGCAGCCCGTCGTTTTGAAAGAGCATCCCGGCCGCCGCGAAGCCACCGAGGATCAGACCCTGTCGCCACTCGGCGGACGTCGCCCGCCAGACCTCGCCGCGGCGCAGCACGAGCATCAGCAGCACGGCGAGGACGAACCGCGGCGCGATGGTGTAAATCGCCGAAAACCACAGCCCCGCCGCGGGCAGCAGCACCGCGTGGAGCAGGACGATCGCCTTGATCAGCGGAAAGCTCAGGCCCCAGAAGAAATTGGCCAGCACCAGCATCAGCAGGGCGCGGGTGCGTTCGGCGGGCGGGCAATGCATGGGAACCGAACAGCCTGCGGCCGACGCGGCGCGTCGCCACAAAATTTGTGGTTGGGGCAATTTCGATGGGGTCAGGCCGTTACATGTTACAACGCCTGCCAGGCTCGGACAGGTTGCCATGGGTCCATTGTAACATGTAACGGCCTGACCCCGTTCTGCCGCGCACTGCAGCGTTTACTTCGGCCCGTGACCGTCCACACTTCGAGCCACCCCACCGCGGTCGCTCGCGCGCTGCGTCATGTCCCCCACCCACTACGATCTGATCGTGATCGGTTCCGGCCCCGCCGGCGAGAAAGGCGCGGCGCAAGCGGCGTATTTCGGCAAACGCGTTGCGCTGATCGAACGCGAACCGGTCCTCGGCGGCGCGGCGGCGAACACCGGCACGCTGCCCTCGAAGACCCTGCGCGAGACGGCACTCTACCTCTCCGGGTTCCGCCAGCGCGGCCTCTATGGCGTGAGCATGACGCTCAAGGACAAAGTCACCGCGCGCGACTTCCTCTACCGTGAGCGGCAGGTGCAGCACACCGAGCACCTGCGGATCATCGCCAACCTCAAGCGGCACGCCATCACGCTCTACAATGGCCAGGCCTCGTTCGTCGACGCGCACACTGTGCGGCTCGAGAATCGCGGCGCACCGCCCGCCAACCTCACCACCGATGTCGTGCTGATCGCGACGGGCGGCCACCCGTTCCGTCCGCCAGTGTTTCCCTTCCATGACGCCCGGGTGTACGATTCGGATACGATCCTGAACCTGCACGACATCCCGCGCGAGATGCTCGTGGTCGGCGGCGGCGTGATTGGCTGCGAGTACGCGTGCATGTTCGCCGCGCTGGGCATCCGCGTGACGCTGCTGGAGGGCCGCGAGCGGCTGCTGGCGTTTCTCGATGGCGAGGTGGCGCAGCTGCTGACCCATTCAATGGTGGAGATGGGAGTCGACCTGCGGTTCAACGAATCCGTCGCGGCGGTGGCCTCGACCGGCGCCCATCTCGTCGCCACCCTGGCCTCCGGCGGCAAGGTGAGCGTCGACACGATCCTCGTCGCCGCCGGACGGAGTGGCAACACCGACCAACTCAATCTGCCCGCCGCGGGACTCACCCCCGCCAAGCGCGGACTGATTGAAGTGAACGCGCACTATCAATCCGCCGTGCCGCACGTCTACGCCGCCGGCGATGTGATCGGGTTTCCCGCGCTGGCCGCCACCTCGATGGAACAGGCGCGCGTCGCGATGGTGCACGCCTTCGATCTCAAATACAAAACGCGCGTCGCGCCGATCCTCCCGTACGGCATCTACACGATACCGGAATGCTCGATGGCGGGGGAGACCGAGGATTCGCTCACGAAAAAGGCGCAGGCGTATGTCGCCGGCGTCGCTCACTACGACGCGAATGCGCGCGGGCAGATCATCGGGGCGCGCAATGGTTTCCTGAAACTGCTGTTTGCCGCCGACACGATGAAGTTGCTCGGCGTGCACGCCATCGGCGAGCAGGCGAGCGAACTGGTGCATATTGGGCTGGTCGCGCTGCACGCCGGCGCCGGCGCGGATCTGTTCATCGAAACCTGCTTCAACTACCCGACGCTCGGCGAACTGTACAAGTACGCCACGTATGATGCGCTGGGGCGCCGCGCCCGGAAGGCGAACGCCGCCCCCGCCCACTCGACGCCGGCGCCCGCCGCGGCCAGCGTCGTCGCCGCGCCCTCCTGAGCGCGGTCACGTCGGGGCGGTGCGGCCCACGCGCGGCCGAGCGCTCACCGTTTCCGCGCCATCCGTTCGCTGCGCAGGCGGCGGAACGCCGTCTCGAGTTCCTGGAGCTTCAACGGCTTGGTCAGGTAATCGTTGACCCCGCTTTCCATCGCGCGCGCGCGCTGCTGTTCGCGCGCATCCGCGGTCAGCGCGATAATCCACATGGTCTGCGCCCGCGAACCGGCTTGCCCGGAACGGATTTCGCGCAGGGCGGCGATGCCATCCATTTCGGGCATGTGCAGATCGAGCAGCACCACGTCGAAATCGCCGGCGTTGGCGGTGAGTTCATTGATCGCCTGGCGGCCGTCCTCCAGCAACCGGACGGTACAGCCGAAGCTGCCGAGCACGTGTTTGATGAGCCGTCGGTTGGTGGCGTTGTCGTCGACGGCCAGCACCCGGAAACCAAACTGCGTCGGTGGCGCGCCGGCGGGCGCGTTGACGCGCGCCCCCGAAAGCAAACCGAACAAAGTGTCGTGATGAACGGGTTTGTTCACCAGCAGCCGGAAGTGCGCGCGCAAGCTGGCCCGGAGGTCGTTCGGGAGCGAAATGGGCACGAGGCCCAGGCATTTGTCCGGCGGCCAATCGGCGGGACTCCCCTTGCCCGCGAGGTCACGCGCGGCAGTTTCGGTGACCTCGACCAATGCGACGTCCCAGCTGCCGCCTGCGAGTTCCGCTGCATTGGCGGCCGTAACCACCTCCGCGTTCCAGCTGGCGGCCAGCGCCGCCAGCTCGCGCCGCAGCGGTTCAGAGCCGATCGCGAGGGCGAACCGCAGCCCGGCCAAATCATGATTCGGCTGCTGCGGAGCCGCCACCGGCACGCGGACGGAAAATGAAAAAGTCGAGCCATGGCCGGGCTGGCTCTCGACGTAAATCCGGCCCGCCATCAGTTCCACCAGGTTTCGGCAGATCGCGAGGCCGAGGCCGGTGCCGCCATAACGGCGCGTCGTGGTGTCATCGACCTGGGTAAAGGGCCGGAAAAGCTTCGCGTGGTGTTCGGCCGCGATGCCGATGCCGGTGTCGCGCACCGAAAAAACCAGGGTGCATTCCGCGGCGGCCGCGTCGGGCGGACCGTGGCCGGCGCGTTCGGCGGACGGCCGCCCAGCGGGCGGCCCGGCGGCGGCGCCGACGGCGACCGAAACCTCCACCTCGCCGCGTTCGGTGAACTTCACCGCGTTGCCAACCAGATTCACCAGCACCTGGCGGAGACGTCCGCCGTCGGCGATGATGGCCGCCGGCACGTCCGGCGCCACGCGGTGCAGCAGCTCGAGGTTCTTTTCCGCCGCCTTGGCGGCCAGCAAATCCAGCGCATCCTCGATGCACTCGCGCGGATCGCAAGCGAGCGGGTCCAGCTTGAGCTTGCCGGACTCGATCCGCGCGAAGTCCAGGATGTCGCCGGTCAGCTGGATCAACGCTTCCGTGCTCATCCGGATCGTTTGCACGTACTCGCGCTGCTCGGAGGACAGCGGCGTTTCGAGGAGCAGGCTGGTGAACCCGACGATGCCGTTGAGCGGGGTGCGCACCTCGTGGCTCATCGTGGCGAGGAACTGCCCCTTCGCGCGATCGCCCGCGAGCGCGGCATCACGGGCATCGCGCAGCTCCTCCTCGCGGGCCTTCGTCTCGGTCACGTCGTCGTAGACCGCCACGAAGCAGGCCAGCGAACCATCGCGGTGTTTGACCGGCGTGACGACTCCACGCACCGGATACGTCGTGCCGTCTTTGCGCCGGCTGAACCATTCGCCTTCCCACGGCCGGCCGGCCCGCGCGGTCGCGAGCATCTCGCCCGTGGCGCCGGCGCCGGCGGCGGCGGTTTGAAATTCGCCCCACTCCCGCCCGATCAGTTCGCGCCGCCCATAGCCGATTTGCCGGCACACCCCGCGGTTCGCGTATTCGATCCGGCCTTCGAGATCGACGATCATGATGGCCGAATGGCTCTGCTCCATCGCCTCGGAGAGGTTGCGGATGACCTCGCGTTGTTCGTGCTGGCGGCGCATCACGAGCCACGCCGCAAACGGCAGGCCGAAGAGAATCCACCAGTAGAACGCTCCCTCGAACCCAGCGCGCCAGGTTTCCGTGCGCCAGCCCTCGGCATCGATGTCGAGCCCCAGCACGTGCCTGGGCGGAGCATTGGTGGCGTCGTCGATCAGCGCCCAACCGCGCATCCAGTCCGACGCGCCATCCGACAAGGGCCCTTCGACCGTCGGCTCGCCCGTCAGCAGCACATGCGCGAGGCCCGCGGCGGCGGCGCCAGGGCGCGCCGCGGTTTCCGCCGCGGCCACCGGGGCGACGCCCGAATGCGCGAGCGGCACGCCCTGAGGCGTGGCCTCGTCGATGCGCAGCAGGTAAATCGAGCGGATACGCGGATCGACTGCCTTGAATTTGCGCAGCCGTGCCTCGACTGCGCCGCGATGCGCCGCATCGCCGGCGGCGCCGAGTTGCCGAACCTCCGCGGCGTCGAAGCCAATCGCGGCTCGGGTGGTGCCGCGCACGACCTGCTCGGTCAGTTCCCTCACGTGCCGACCGGCATTCCACCATCCGATGCCGGCGCCGCTCAGCAAGATCGCCGCCCACGCGGTAGCGATTTTCAGCTGGCTCGATTGAAGCAGGGACATGGAACGGCTCGGCGGACGTTCCGAGCGGCGCTGCACTCAATTGCGCCCGCGACCCGCACGCAATCTTGAAGGGCCGGGCGCGGCCGTTGCAATCATCCGCCCGGGCCGGCCTCAGCGTTTCCGCCCCCCTTCATCTTCGTCCGTGCGCGCGCGCTTCCGTTTCTGCACGGCCTGGCGCAACAGGTATTCGACCTGCCCGTTCACGCTGCGCAGTTCATCGGCGGCCCAGGCCTCCAAGTCGCGCCACAACTCGGGATCGATGCGCAGGAGAAAAGCCTTTCGTTCGTCGGACGCCATGGCGGCTCAACGCCGTTTGATCATCGCCTGCACCATTCGGAACTTGGCGAGGAAAGCCGGGCCGCCGAGCGGCTCCCAGCCCAGCGCGATGGCGTCGTTGACCGCGCGGGTGAGCTTCTCCGAGGCAGGGCGGAACGACCACAGGACCGATACGTTGATGAGTTTGTATTCCATGGCAGAAAACCTCCACTGAAACGCCGCGGGGCGGAGCGCGATGAGGGCGCCGTCCGCTGGACGGCAACCTGCTTCAATTGTAAAGCGTGCCGGTATTGATGACCGGCTTCGTCTCGGATTCGCCGCAGAGCACGACGAGCAGGTTGGAGACCATCGCGGCCTTCCGCTCCTCGTCGAGCACGACGACCTTCTTGGCCGAGAGCTCGTTCAGCGCCATCTCCACCATGCTCACGGCGCCATGCACGATCTTTTGCCGCGCGGCAATGACCGCCTCGGCCTGCTGGCGGCGCAGCATCGTCTGCGCGATTTCCGGCGCATAAGCGAGGTGGGTGAGCCGCGCCTCCTCCACCTGCACGCCCGCTTTCGCCAGCCGTTCCTGCAGTTCGCGCGTCAACGCGGCGGAAACGATGTCGGCGCCGCCCCGCAGCGTAGGCTCGTCCGGCTCGCCATCATCGTAGGCGTAGCTGCTGGCCACATGCCGCACCGCCGATTCGCTCTGGATTTTCACGTAGTTCTCGTAGCTATCCACATCGAACTTGGCTTGCGCGGTGTCCTGCACCCGCCACACCACGACGGCGGCAATCTCGATGGGGTTGCCGCGCCGCTCGTTCACCTTGAGCTTCTCGCCGTTCAAATTGCGCGCCCGGAGCGACACCTTCACCTTCTTGTTGAACGGATTCGTGAAGAAAAATCCGCTGTCGCGCACCGTGCCCTTGTAGGCGCCAAACAGGATCAACACGGCGGCCTCGTTTGGTTGCAGCGTGAAAAACCCGAGCGAGGTCGTGACGGCGACCACGAGGAGCAGACCACCGAGCAATACCAGACCGCCGCCACCGCCGCGCGCCGTGCCGAGAATCAAGAGGATGGGTGCGACATACAGCATGACATTGACGGCCAGCATCAGACCGCCACTCAGCGGCTGAACAACCTGTTCGTGACTTTGCAACTGGGAAAGCGGCGCGGTGGTATTCATGAAGCAAGAGGAGGATTAGCTAGCGTTGTGATATCACTTAGCTAGCATGTCAAGCCTCAAGTGAACGCAAAAAAAACGCCGCGACCGGAGTCGCGGCGTCTTTCAAAATTCGCGAGAGGCGAGCTTAGGAAACGTGACCCGAGACGAGCTTGGTCATCTCGAACATCGAAACCTTGGCCTTGCCGCCGAACACGGGCTTCAACTTGTCGTCCGCATTGATCTGGGTCCGGACCTTCTTGTCCTGCAGACCGTTCTTCTTGATGTAAGCCCAGAGCTTCTTGGTGAGCTCCGTGCGCGGCAAGGGGGCCGAGCCAACCACAGCGGCGAGCGTGGCGTCGGGCGTGACCGGTTTCATGAACGCGGCATTCGGTTTACGAGCTGATTTTTTAGCCATGATGAGTTTGGGTTGTAATGTATTTCCCTCTGGGACGATCGCACTTCTAGAGGGAAAAACGCGCGTTTGCATAGGAAAATCTTCAACTTTCTAGAGGGAGAACGGGGTGGCCTCCCTCTGAGAATCCGCCGATTTTCGCCCGAGGGGAACCCGCGACGCACTCAACCGCGCTCGTCGACCTGCACGAATTGCCGGTACAGCGCCGCATAATGTCCGCCGTGCGCGAGCAATTCCGCGTGCGTGCCGCGTTCGATCACGCGGCCCTGATCGAGCACGAGCACGCAGTCGGCGTGGCGGATCGTGCTCAACCGATGCGCCACGACGAAGCTCGTGCGCCCGCGCAACAGCGCCACCAGCGCGTGCTGCAGCCGCGCCTCCGTCAGCGCGTCAATCGCGCTCGTCGCCTCATCGAGGATCACCAGCCGCGGATCGGCGAGCAACGCGCGGGTAAAGCTCACGAGCTGCCGCTGGCCGGCCGAGAGCGCCGCGCCGCGTTCGCCCACCTCGGTGTGCAAGCCGCGCGGCAGCGCATCCAGAATATCGAGACAGTCGAGCCGGGCCGCCGCCTCCCGCACCGCCGCCTCCGTCGCCTCCGGCCGCGCCACCCGGATGTTGTCCAGCACCGTGCCGCTGAAGAGGAAGTTCTGTTGCTGCACCATGCCCATCTGCCGGTGGAGCGACTGGCTGGTCATCGTCCGGACATCCCGGCCGTCGATCACCACCTCGCCTTTGCCCGCCAGGTAGAATTTCGCCGCGAGGTTGATGATCGAGCTCTTGCCGCTGCCGGTGTGACCGACGAGCGCAAAGGTCTGGCCGGGTTCCGCCGTGAAGCTGACCTCGTGCAGCACCGGCCGCGCCGGATCGTAGCCGAACGTGACGTCGCGAAATTCGACCCGCATGCCGGCGGCAACTGGAGGGTGGGCGCCCTCGCCCGCCACCTGCGTTCGCGGGTCCACCAAATCCTGCGCGTCGGCGGCATCCTCCCAATCCGGCGGCGCGTCGATCAGCCGGAACACGCGCTCCGCGCCCGCCATCGCCACCAGCGCCTGGTTGTATTGGTTGCCGATCACGGCGATGGGCGCGAAGAACTGGTTCGCCAGCAGGAAAAACGTGATCAGCGCACCGATGTCCATGTAGCCGTTGTACACCCGCCAGCCGCCGAACATGAGGAGGATCGCGACGAAAAACTGGCTGTTGAGCTCGAGCAGCGGCGTCAGGATCGCCGAGGTGCGCGCCAGCGCGACGCTGTAACGCGAGTGATCGGCCAGCAGGTGTCGGAAAAGACCGGCGTTGTGCTCCTGCCGGACGAAGCCCTGCGTCACGCGGATGCCGTTGACCGATTCCGCCAAGGTCGCCGTGACGCGGCTGAAGCTGTCGCTCGCCGCGCGCGAATAGTGACTGAGGCGCACGCGAAAGTGCCGGTTGAGAATCCACAGGATCGGCGCGAGCCCGAGCACCACGAGGAAAAGCGCCCAATCCGACCAGGCCATGACGACGGCGGAAAAGAGCATCTGGCCGCCCTGGATCGCACTGACGAAAAGCACGTCCTGAATGCCGACGCGCAGCGCTTCGACGTCGCTCGTCACGCGGCCGATGATCCGCCCGAGCTTCACCCGATGGAAAAAACTCATCGGCTGCCGCTGCACCCTCGCGAACACGTCGGCGCGCAACCCGTTCACGACGGTCTCGCCGATTTCCAGTGCGTAGCGTTGGCGGAAGTGAAACAATCCGTCGGTCGAGATCGCGAGCAGCCCGTAGGCGACGATCCCCAGCCACAACGCCGATGGGTCGCCGCGCGTGATCGGGCCCTTGATGATCAAGGTCGAGATCCACACCAGTGCCGGCAATTGCGCCGCGCGGATGAAGGTGAGCACGCTCAACGCCGTGAGCTTTCGCTTCACGGGCGCGGCGTAGACGAACAGCCGGCGCATCAGCGACCATTCGAGCGGCTTCTGGATCTCGATCTCCTCGTCGTCGTCGCGCGGGCGCCGCACCAGTCCGACGTCGCGGATCTCGAAGATGGCCGAACTGTCGCGGAGCTTCTTCATGCGCCGCCTTCCCCGGTAGGGCGGGGTCTCCCGACCCCGCCGCGGTGGGCCCGTCGATCCGGCGGGGTCGGGCGACCCCGCCCTACCGGCGAAGAATTTCCCTTCCGCTTCACGCCGCGCCCTCCTGCAACCGCAGCTGTTGCAGCTCGCGGTTGTCGACGAGCTGCAGGCTTGCCACGTGCAGGTAGGGCCCGGGTTCGCGCATCAGCTGCTCATGCGTGCCGCGCTGCACGATCCGGCCGTTTTCCAGCACGATGATGAAGTCCGCCCGCCGGAGCGTGCTCAGCCGGTGCGCGACGATGAAGGTCGTGCGGCCGGCGATCGCCCGATCCAGCGCCTCGAAGATCTCGTGCTCCGTCTCGCTGTCGATGGCGGCCGTCGGGTCGTCGAGCAGCAGGATCGCCGGTTCGAGCAGGACGGCCCGCGCGATCGCGAGCCGCTGCCGCTGGCCGCCCGACAGGCTGTTGCCGCTTTCGCCGAGCACCGTGTCATAACCCTTCGGCAGCGCCGTGATGAAGTCGTGCGCGGCCGCGATCCGCGCCGCCTTTTCGATTTGCCCGCGCGTCGCCTTCGGATGCCCGAACGCGATGTTCGCGGCGATGGTGTTCGAAAAAAGGAAACTCTCCTGGAAAACGACGCCGATGTTCCGCCGCAGATCGTCGAGGTCGAGTTGCTTCACGTCGAGGCCGTCGATCAACAGGCGGCCCGCCGTCGGATCGAAGAAGCGCGGCACGAGGCTCATCAGCACGCTCTTGCCCGCGCCGGTGGCGCCGAGAATCGCGACGCACTCGCCGGGCTTCACGTGCAGGTCGATCTCGCGCACGACCGCCTCGGCGCCGTCATAGGTGAACGAGACGTTTTCGAAGCGCACGTCGCCCTGCAGCTTCGGCCGCCGCACGGCCGCGGCCGGACTCCTCACCTCGATCGGCGCATCCAGGATTTCGCAGACGCGGCGCGCGCCAATCAGCGATTGCTGCACCGAGTTGACGATCGTGGCGACATTGTTGACCTGGCCGGAGAACTGTTCGAGCAGCCCGGCAAAGACGACGAGGCCCGTACCCAGCGGCAGCTGGCCGTGGATCACGAGCCAGCCGCCATACCCGAGCAGCACCATCATGTTGATCCGGGTGAGAAATCCCACCGCCGGCGAGAACAGGCTCACTCGCCAGAAAATCACGTGTTGCTGCGCGAGCACCGCGTTGTTCGCCGCCTCGAACCTCGCCCGGGCCTCGGTTTCGCGGCCGAACGCCTTCGTCACCGCGACGCCCTGGATGTTTTCCACGAACACCTGGATCATCCGCTCCACCAGCGTGCGATTGTGCGCGTACTCCGGCTGCGTGCGCCGCGTGTGCCACGCCGCCAGGACCCACAACAGCGGCGTGGTCGCGAGGCAGGCCAGCGTGAGCGGGGGGCTGAGATTGATCATGTACGCGACGTAGACCGTCAGCGAAATCACCATGATGACGCTCTGGATCAGGACCTGGTCGACGAACATGCGCACGCTCTGCACGTCGCTGGTCACGCGCGTGATGATCGAGCTGGTGGTGTTGGCGTCGAAGAAACGGAAGCTCAGCCGCTGCAGCTTGTCGTAGACCTCGGCGCGCAAATCGACCACCAGCCGCTGCTGCACGAAGCGATTCACCGACACGGTGTAGGTGTAGTTGAGCAACGCGCGGCCGAGGGCCAGCACGAGGATCAGGCCAGCGAGCAGCGCCAGCACCTGCCAGTAGAGCCAGTCCGGCGGCAACGGCAGCTGCAGCCGGCTCTGCGCGAGCGGGGTGCCGCTGACCTTGTGCCGGATGTAATCGATGCCGACGCCGGTGAAGCTCAGCCCGCCGATGCCCATCGTGAGCAGCAGCAGTTGCAGCCCCAGCACGCGCAGGCATTCCACGCGATAACGCCAGGCGAGCCCGAAGAGCCGCCGGACGAGCGCCGCGTTCGAAAGCGCTGGTGCATTCGGCAGTGAAAGCGCATCGGGCATGGGCAGCGGTCACCGTAGCCACGCCGACCCGACGCGCACGAAATATTTTCCCGGCCCGACCGCGGAGCGGGCGCAGCTCCACGTTGACGTTCGAATCCGCGCCTTAATGGGCGCGGCTACGAATACCGCTTGGTAGCCGCGCCCATTAAGGCGCGGTTGGAAGAGCCCGACGCTACCGTCAACCGAGAGATACGCCCCGCGTGGATTGGCCGCGCCACCCACCGCGATCGCCACCCCCGCCCTCGTCGACCCTACCGCTGCCGTGTATTCGGGTTCGGCACACCCGGTGTCACCATGCCGCGCGAGCCCGGCGTGTTTTGTGGGAAATTTCCCGGGGGGCGCTGCAGCTGCTGCTGCATCGCGGGGTTGGGCGGTTGCGGCACCTGCCCCTGATTGATCTGCTGCGTGGCCTGCTCGCGCAAGGCGCGCCGGCGCGCGACTTCCGCCGCCACGGCTTCGAGCCGCTTCTGCTCGTCGGCCGGCGTCGGGTTCAACACGACGGCCTGCGTGACGGCCGACGGCACGTTGGAAGGCACGACCGGCATCGGAACCGGTGGTGGCGGCACGGCCTGGCCGGCATTGCCGGAGGACACGATCTTCGGCTCGCGTTGCGCCAACGTGAGCTTCTTTCCCTGATATTCGATCGTGAGCGTGCTGTGTTCGTCGTCGTGCTGTTTCGCGACCACGTCAAAATCGGTGTTCTTCTCGTTCAGCTTCACCCACGTGCTCGTCTTCTTCGCGGGATCGTGGAGGCGATAAAGCCGGCCCTCGTTCGTGTCCATGTAACCGACGAACTGCAGCGGCGCATTGGCGTTCGGCCCGGCCGCGTTCGCGGCCTGCGGACCCATGAACGGCGACTTTGACGCGAGTTGCGCCTGGAGCCGTGCCGTCGGAGCGACCAACGCGCCCACGAGTACGAGAAAAATCGGGGTTACGCGGGGAAACATGTCTCGGGAGCCTCAGTAAGCAGACGCACCGCCGTGTCGTCAAGTGACGCGGCAGTTTCGTCGCGGCGCCGCTACGCCTTCGTCCGATCCCACGGGAAAACCCGCGTGGGTGAATTCTGCTTTCCGCCGGATCATCCCGCGCGCCACGATACCGGCCCGCTCGCTGGGACAGGGCGGGGGCCGCCGCTCTCGCAGGCCAAATCCTGCGGCGCTTTCACACTTGGACGCGGTGGATCGCGATGTCACAAAGCAGCATGCGTTGCGCCGTCCTGTTGCCCGCCGTCGTGCTGATCCTCGCGGCTTGCCAGCGCCAGGAGAACGCTGGCTGGCAGGGATACATGGAGGGCGAGTTCGTTTACGTCGCTTCCCCGCTGGCCGGGCGGCTGGAGGAACTGGCCGTGCAGCGCGGCAGCCGGGTCGCCGCGGGTGCGCCGCTGTTCATCCTGGAGCGGGCCGCCGAAATGGCGGCCCAGCGCGAGGCCGCCGACCGGCTGCGTTCGGCGCAGGCGCGGCTGGCCGACCTCACCAAGGGCGCGCGGCCGACCGAGCTCGCCGCGCTGGAGGCGAGATTGGAGCAGGCGCGCGCGGCGGCGGAACTTTCGAAGCGCGAGCTCGGCCGGCAAAAGGAGCTTTCCAACCGCGGGGTGAGCGCGCCGAGTGAACTCGACCGCGCGCAACTGACCCACGAACGGAACGTGAAGGCGATCACGGAACTGAGCGCCCAGCTCGCCACGGCGGGACTCGGCGCGCGCAGCGATGCCATCGCGGCGGCCGGGGCCGACGTCGCGGCGGCCGCCGCATCGAAGGAGCGCGCGGATTGGGCCGTGGCGCAGAAATCGCAGGCGGCGCCGACCGCGGCGCTCGTGCACGACACCTTGTTCCGACCCGGCGAATACGTGGCGGCGGGCGCGCCGGTGGTGGCCTTGCTGCCGCCCGAGAACCTGAAGGTGCGGTTCTTCGTGCCGGAAGCGGACTTCGCCGCGCTGCACAGCGGCGATCCCGTGCGCGTGACCGTCACGGGCCGGCCCCAGCCGCTGGCGGCGCGGATCAATTATTTGTCACCGAAACCAGAATACACGCCGCCCATCCTCTACAACCGCGCCAACCGGTCGAAGCTGGTCTTCATGGTCGAGGCCGCCGTCGACCCGGCCGTCGCGCGCGAACTCAATCCCGGGCAGCCCGTCGACGTGATCCGTGCCCGGTAGCGCGGTCATGTCCACCGGTGTTCAGGATCTTCCCGTGAACGACCTCGTGATCGACGTCACGGGCGTGACCAAGCGCTTCGGCCCGAAGACGGTGGTGAACGCGATCGATCTTCAGGTGCGCCGCGGTGAGATCTACGGATTCCTCGGGCCGAACGGATCCGGCAAGACGACGTTCATTCGCATGCTGTGCGGACTGCTCACGCCGGACGCCGGCCGCGGCACCTGCCTCGGCTACGACTTGCTGCGCCAGCAAGCCGAGATCAAGCGCCACGTCGGCTACATGACGCAGCGTTTCAGCTACTACGAGGATCTGAGCATTCGCGAGAACCTCGATTTCATCGCGCGGATCTACGACGTGCCCGCGCGTGCCTCGGCGGTGAGCAACAGCCTCGAACGACTGGGCCTGGCCAATCGCAGTCACCAGCTCGCCGGCGAGCTTTCCGGTGGCTGGAAACAACGCCTCGCGCTCGCGGCCTGCCTCATTCATTCGCCGCAACTGCTGTTGCTCGACGAGCCCACGGCCGGCGTCGATCCGAAGGCACGGCGCGATTTCTGGGACGAGATTCACCGGCTGGCCGGCGAGGGGCTGACGGTGCTCATCACGACGCACTACATGGATGAAGCGGAGCGTTGCCACCGGCTGGCGTACCTCGCCTATGGGTCGCTGCTGACGCGCGGCACCGTCCCCGAAGTGATCGCGGCCGCGCAGCTCGCAACGTGGATCGTGAGCGGGCCGGATCTGCGCGGGGTGGCGGAGGCGTTGCGCACGCGCGCCGGCGTCGAACAGGTGGTGGCGTTCGGCAACACGATTCACGTGACCGGCCGTGATGCCGCCCAGCTCGACGCCGCCATCGCGAGCATTCGCGACACGCGGCACACGTGGACGCGCGCCAACCCCGGGCTCGAAGACGTGTTCATCAGCCTGATGGGCGGGGCGCGGGACAACTTCGGATGAGCGTGGTCGATCCCATTCCCGGCGGCCGCCGAGCGCAGCGGTGCCAGAACCGCGGCGGGCAGCCGCGGCCACGCTGATGCGGCGCTTCACACTCCATCGCCTCTGGGCCGTCGTGCTCAAGGAGTTCGTGCAGATGCGGCGCGACCGCGTCACCTTCGGCATGATGGTCGGGATCCCGTTGCTCCAGCTCACGCTGTTCGGCTACGCCATCAACTCGGACCCGCGACACCTGCCGACGGCGCTGCGGATCGCGGACCACGGCGAATTCGGCCGGACCCTCGTGGCGGCGCTCCGGCAAAGCGAATACTTCACGATCGTCCGCGAAGCCGAAACGGAGGCCGAGACCGCGCGGTTGCTGCAGTTGGGCGAAGTGCAGTTCGTGATCAACATCCCCGAGGACTTCACGCGCCGGCTGCTCCGCGGCGAGCGCCCGGCCGTGCTGGTCGAGGCCGATGCGACCGACCCGGCCGCCACCGGCCCGGCGATCGCCGCCGCGCGCGTGCTCGCGAATTCGATTTTCGATCGCGACCTGACCGGACCGCTCGCGCGACTGCGCGGCAGGCCCGGGCCGGTCGACTTCCAGATTCACGCGCACTACAATCCGGAGAACATCACGCAGTTCAACGTGGTGCCCGGCCTGATGGGCGTTGTCCTGACGATGACGATGGTGGTGATTACCGCGCTCGCCATCACGCGCGAACGCGAGCGCGGCACAATGGAGAATCTGCTCGCGACCCCGGTGCGACCCTTCGAAGTGATGGTCGGGAAAATCCTGCCGTACATTGCGGTCGGATACGTTCAGGTGACGTTGATCCTGATAGCGGCCCACTACCTTTTTCACGTGCCGATGGTCGGGAGCATCGGCCTCGTCTACGCCGTCGCCCTGCTGTTCATCGCGGCGAACCTCGCGATGGGCATCACGTTTTCGACGTTGGCCCGGAATCAACTCCAGGCGGTGCAGATGGCGTTCTTCTTTTTCCTGCCGTCGATTCTGCTGTCGGGATTCATGTTCCCGTTTCGCGGCATGCCCGAATGGGCGCAGTGGATCGGTTCGTGCCTTCCCCTCACCCATTTCCTCCGGATCGTCCGTGGGATTCTGCTGAAGGGAAATGGCCTGGCGGAAATCTCGCCGGAGCTCTGGCCGCTGCTGCTCTTTCTGGCGATCGCCATGGCCGTCGGCGTGAAACGCTACCGGCAAACGCTCGACTGAGCGCTCAAGGCGGGGCCTGCCTCGTCAGGGCGGACCCCGGGCCGGCGAGGCGCTCGGCGACCTCGCCCGCCAGCTCGATCGTTTGCGTCGGATAGGCGAACGAGAGGCCACGGGCCGCCACGGCCCGCATCACCAGCAGGTTGATCCGCTGCTTCGCCGCCATGTGCTTCTTGAAATCCGGGTCGGGTATTTCGTACACGAGCCAGACATCGAGCGACGACGCGTTGAAATCGCGGAAAAACACCATGACACTCGCGGCCTCGACTTCCGGCTGCGCGGCGATGAGCCCTTTGATCTCGTCGACGATCGCCGTCATCTGATCCGGCTTCGTGGCATAGGTGAGCCCGATGACCTGCTCGACGCGGCGCCGCGTGAAACGGGAAAGGTTCGTGATGGTTTCCGCCGCGACCGTCTTGTTCGGAATCGTCATCAGCGATTTGTCGACGAGCCGGATGCGCGTCGAACGCAGGCCGATGTCCTCCACGCCGCCGACATTCTGCCCGATCTTCACCGTGTCGCCGATTCTGAACGGCTGGTCGACGGCGACGACGATGGCGCCAAAGATGTTCGCGAGCGAATCCTGCGCCGCGAGGGCGAAGGCGAGGCTGCCGATGCCCAATCCCGCCAGAATCGCCTTCACGTCGTAGCCGAGGCTCTGCATCGTGAGCAGCACGCCGAGCGCGACGAAGACCGTCATGATGGCCTTCTTGATCGACGGCATGAAGGCCGCGACGCCCAGAGCGCGGGCGCGGGCGACTTCATCGGCGTGGTCAATTACCGCCGAGAGCGCGCGCCAGAACCCCCAGAAGATCACCAGCGAAAACGCGACGGTCGAACCGCTTGCGATGTAGCGATCGGATTCCGCGGAGAGCTTCAGGACTTTCAACGCGGCGAAAATGCCCACGAGCATGACGAACGCCGCGACGGGCGTTTCGAGCGCCGGAAACAATTTGTCGTCGAGCGTCGTCTCCGTCTTCGCCGCGAGCCGGCGCAACGCGGGGAAGATAATCCCGGTGACGATGCGGCGCGCGAGGAGGGCGATCACCAGCAGCAACGCGCTGATCACGTAATGCGTGACCGTGTTGCCGCTCGCACTCACGTCGAACAGCCCGAGGATCGAATCGACGAGGTGTTCGAGAAAATCCGGCGCGCGCGCGGCAGGACTTGCCGCGGTCGCGGCGGCCGCGGCGGCGGCCGCGACCTTTTGCTGCTCCGGATCGTTCGTCGCGGAGTTCGCAGTCTGCTCCGCCTCCCGCGTCACCGGCGGCGGCGCATCGGCGGCGGCCACCTTCGCAAGCGCGAAAATGAACATCGCCCAGCAAACCAGGAGCCGCAGGTGTCGCTTCATGAAAGGCGGCGAATCAAGGCCGCGGGGCCGGCTTGTCAAAGACTTTGCCGCGCGGTGTCAGCTTCACAGCGCTGGCTCGACCACGGGCGTTTTGCGTCGCCGGCGGGACCAGCCATAGAAGAATATCGCGAGGACGAAACCGGCTTCGACCGCATAGCGCAGCCAGTCGTACGCCTTGACGTTGTCCGTGCCGAGCAGGCCCTGCCACCACGGCTGAACCTGGGCGGCAACGATCCTGTCGGTCAGAATCATCTCGCCGCCGACCTTGCCGAGAATCGCCGCGCCGATGAACACGATGATCTGATAGCGCGCCATCAGTCGCGAAATGAGATTACTCCCGAAGACGACGAGCGGAATGCTCAGCGCGAGCCCGAAGACGATCAGCGCATTGTTGCCCCGGGCCGCGCCGCCCACCGCCATCACGTTGTCGAGCGACATGGTGATGTCCGCGACAATGATCATCCACACCGCCTGCCACAGGCCCTGCGCCCCGCCGGCTGCGTCCCCCGCGGCATGCTCCTCATCCTGCCTCAGCAGTTTAAACGCGATCCACAGGATGAGCAGTCCGCCGATGAGCTTGAGGTACGGGATGAGCAGTAACTTCGCCGTGACGGCAGTCAGCAGCGCGCGCAGGACCACCGCCGCGCCGGCACCGAGGATGATGCCCAGCTTGCGCTGTTTCGGCGGCAGGTTGCGCACCGCGAGCGCGATGACCACGGCGTTGTCGCCCGCCAACACGATGTCGATCCAGACGATGTAAAACACCGCCACGACCCACTCCCACGCCGTGTGGGGCTGGGCAACGAGCAGGGCGGCAAGCGTCATAACGTGAGAATCGACTGCAGTTTCGGCCGTCCGTTGCGTCAACGGCAATCGACCCGCCGGGCGTCAGTCTAGAAACTGCGCGCTCCATTCCACCCGCGGCAGCGGCCGCGGACGCCAAGGGCCAAAAACCCGGTAGCGCCAGCGGCCGATTACCCGATAAGCCGTATCACGCAGGACAGCCGGGAAGAGCGCGACGAGTCCCGCCAGCACAAGCGCGGAGCGAGTCCCGATGACGCGCAGCGCCGCGATGACGCCCGTGGTGCGAACGAGATATTCCGGCCGGTCACGACGTTCCCAAGCGGGAACGTAAACGAGCGTGTCAAACTCCTCCGTCGGCAGGCCGTGCGTGTGCAGGTACGCTTGGGCTGCGCTGCCCTGCAGCGGTGCGAAGTGCAAATGGCCGCCTCGGTCCAGTCGCAGCAGGAAGCGGACGAGTCGGTTGCAAAGGCCGCACTCGCCATCGAAAAACAACACCGGCCCGGTAACACTCCTCGTGGCCGGTCCGGCCGCTGCGATCGGCGGGCTCATTCCGCAAGTTCGGCCTCCTCTTGTGCCAGCGCAAAAATAAAACGCCGGGCGTCGGAATGACTGCCCGGCGGTTGCGATGCCGTCTTGGAGGGCCCGGCTCCGCCCGGGCCGCGGACGACGCGGAGGTCGTCCCACCAAGACGCCGAGAGTCTAGCTGACCGCGATCTTGCGCGGCTTGACCGCCTCGTGCTTCGGCAGCGAGAGCCGCAGCACGCCGTCCCGCAATTCCGCGACGATCTTTTCTGCATCGATCGCGTTGTCGTGACCGAGCACGAGTTCGAAGGGCACGGAGGTGCTTTCGCGATGGAGCATCGTCCAGCCATCTGGCTGCTTCCAGGTACGGCGGCCGATCACGCGAACCTGACCTTCCTCCGCGGTGATCTCGAGTCCGTCCTTGGCGACTCCGGGCAGGTGCACCGTAACGCCCCAGGCGTCGGCAGTTTCCTTCACTTCATAGGCAGGCTTCACGGTCTGCGCGAGGTCCGCCGGGCGGTTTTCGTCTTGGGTCGCCGCCGTGCGGGCGAACGAGGGAACGAGCGTATTGAGCAAAGACATGGTGATTTGTTTAGGTGGGTTGGAGTTGAGTGACCGATGCCGCGCTGATTACTTCACCGCGATTGCGATCTTCTTCGGCTTGGCTTCTTCGCGCTTCGGCAGCGTGACGGTCAGAACGCCGTTCTCGTAGGCCGCGCCGACCTTTTGCACGTCGACATCTTCGCCCACGCTGACGGAGCGGGTGAAGGCGAACGACTCCGCGTCCTCGACGTTGGTGCCGGCGGTCTTTCGCGCGGCGGTAACGGTGAGGTAGCCCTCCGTCATCTCGACGCTGATGTCATCGCGATTGACGCCCGGCAATTCGGCGCGGACGTAGGTGTTGTCCTTGTCCTCGTAGATATCGACGGGGAACCGCACCTCGGACGAATTGCCGCCGAAGTCGGTGAGCGCAGTCTCGAACAACCGGTCAATCTCGGTTTCGAGACCGGACCAGGGTGAACGTTGAAAGCCGCCGAGCGACGGCGTGGAATGGAACGCAGGATAGGTATAACGAACGAGTCTCATAATCGTATTCTCCTTGGTGGATGGGATTGTTGGTGGCGCGGCTAATGCACGCGCCGCGCCACGGACCTGCCCCGGGCAAGTTGCGGAAAAAACGTAATTTGCGCCGGACGCACGCGACTGGGCTGGGAAAATCCGTCGCGATCTGTGCCAGCGTTGACGGGAAAAATCGTCGCGCTTTGTCCGCGGAATGTCGTTTGTTACCCGACTCGATGACAGCCTTCGATTTCGACCGTCCGCCGGAACGCCGCCGCACCGACTCCCAGAAATGGCAGAAGTACGCCGATCGCGACGTGCTGCCGCTGTGGGTGGCCGACATGGATTTCAAGTCGCCCCCGGCGATCATCGACGCGCTGCACCGCCGCGTGGAGCATGGGATATTCGGTTACGCGCGCCCGGTAAAATCCACGGTCACCGCGGTGGTCGAGGCGCTCGCGCAGCGGCACGGCTGGCCAATCGAACCCGAGTGGATCGTCTGGCTGCCTGGGCTGGTGGTCGGATTGAATGTCACCGCCCAGGCATTTGCCCAAGGCGGCGAGGATGTGCTCACCCTCACTCCGGTATACCCGCCGTTCATGAGCGCGCCGAAAAACAGCGGCCGCCGCTCGGTGGCGGTGCCCTGGGCATTGAACCCAACGGCGCGCCGCTGGGAAATCGACTGGGGCGCGCTCGAACGCGCCGTCACCCCGCACACGAAATTATTCTATCTCTGCAACCCGCACAATCCCCTCGCCCGCGTCTGGCGGCGGGACGAACTCGCGCGGCTCGCGGAGTTTTGCGAACGGCACGACCTCGTGCTTTGCTCCGATGAGATTCACTGCGACCTGATTCTCGACCCGTCGCTCCCGCACATCCCGACCAGCGTGCTCTCGCCGGAAATCGCCGCGCGCACCATCACGTTGATGGCGCCGAGCAAGACCTACAATGTCCCGGGCCTCGGCACGTCGATCGCGATTATTCCCGACCCGATGCGCCGGGCGCGTTTCATCCGCGCCGCCGCCGGTATCGTCGCGGAAGTGACGTGCCTCGGCTTCACCGCCTGCGAAGCCGCCTACCGCGACAGCGAGCCGTGGCGGCAGGCGCTGCTCGCCTATCTCCGCGGCAACCGCGATTTTCTCATCGAGGCGATCGCGCGCGAATTGCCGGGCGTGCAGGTCGAGGCTCCGGTCGAGGCGACGTACCTGTTATGGATGAACGTCTCGGCGCTCGGACTCGGTCAGCCGGCCGCGCACTTCGAGCAACACGGGGTCGGGCTGAGCGACGGAGCCTTTTTCGGGGCGCCCAAAGGATCGCATGTGCGACTGAATTTCGGCTGTCCGCGTGCGCTCTTGGTCGAGGCAGTTCGACGAATGAAAGCCGCGATTAGCGGAATCGCGCCGCGGCCGTAGACGGCGCGCCGGCACGCGCCGGCTGCGAGCACACCGCCGGGCATCGCTCCTACAACCGCTGTTCGCCGAGCGCCAGCTTGCGGCGCACGGCGCCCAACAACGCGGAGGGCGAAAGCGGTTTCGCCAGGCAATCCACCGCCGGTGTCAAGTGCAGCAGCTCGTCAAACTCACCCGAGGCCATCATGCCGCTGATGGCGATCACCGGCAGCGAAGACCGGCGCCGGCGCAACGTCTTCACCACCTCGGTGCCGATTTGATCAGGCAGCATCATATCGGTGATCACCAGCGCGATTTCGCCGGCCCGCCGATCGAATTCCGCCAGGCCGGAATTGCCGTCGGCCGCGGGATACACGCGGTAACCGGCCCGCTGCAGCAGCATCTGGAGGGTGTCGCGAACGACCGGCTCGTCGTCGATGAGCAGGATGCCTTCACCCGTTCCGCGCGCGACGGCGGACGGCGTTTCCCGAATCACGGCCGGCACGGGTTCGGCGATCGCCGGGAAATATAGGTGAAACGTCGTGCCGCGGCCCGACTCGCTTTCCACCTGCACGAATCCCCCATGGCTTTTCAGGATGCCCGCGACCATCGAGAGGCCGAGTCCCGTGCCCTTCCCCGCCGCCTTCGTGGTGAAGAAGGGATCGAAAATCTTGTCGATCACCGCCGGCGGAATTCCGGTGCCCGTGTCCGCGACGGTAATCCGCACGTACGGGCCGGGTTTGGCGCCGGGATTCGCGTTGGCGAGTGCGGCGTCGACCGTCTCGTTCACCGTCGAGATTTCCAGCCGGCCACCGTGCAGCATCGCATCGCGGGCGTTGATGCAAAGGTTGATCAGCACTTGATTGAATTGGGTCGCGTCCGCGTGGATCGGCCAAACGCGGTGCTGCGGCGTGAGCACGAGGTGAATCGTGTGCGGCAAACTCTGTCGAATCAGCGGTCGGAGATCGGCGAGCGCCGCCCCGGGTTCGATCCGCACGCGCTTGGCGTCGGCGCCGCGTGCGAACGCGAGGAGTTGCTGCACCAGGGCCGCCCCGTGCGTCGCGCTCGCTTTCGTCTTCTCGATCAGTCGCTGATCCTCCTCGCTGGTGAGCTTGGACCCGAGCAGATCGATCGACAGGAGAATGGGCGTCAGCACGTTGTTCAGATCGTGTGCCACGCCGCCGGCGAGCGTGCCGATGCTTTCCATCCGCTGCGAGCGCAGCAGCTGCGTCTCGAGCTTCTTGCGCTCGGTGACGTCGGTATCGATGTAGAGTATCGACCGCGGCCGGCCGTCGTTTTCCACGACGAGACTCCACGTGCTCTCGACCAGCACGGTTTCACCGCCTCGCGTGCGCAACCGAAATTCGCCGCGCCATTCACCGGTCACCAGCAACTGCGCGCGGGCCGCCGCAAACCGCGCCGCATCGAAACCCAGGCCGAGTTCATCGAGCCGATGACCGAACACTTCGCCGGCCTTCCAGCCGTAAAGCCGCTCGGCACTCGCGTTCCAGTAGGCGATTCGGTGATCCACGTCGGTCGCGACGATGGCGTCCCGGGCGCGGTCCAGCAGCGACGCCTGTTCGCGCAGCCGCATCTCGGCTTCGCGTCGCGCCGTGACGTCCCGTGAAACCAGCAGCACATTCACAACGTGGCCGTTTGCATCGCGAAGCACGCTGGCATGCGACTCCAGCTGGCGCTCCTTGCCATCAGCCAGGCGCAGCCGATACTCGCCTTCCCGCGTCGCCCCAGTGCGGATGGCCTCGGCAAACATGGCCCGCGCCCCGGCGGCGTCGTCCGGATGGACCTCGGCAAATCCATCGGTGCCGTCCCGGACCGCCTCGTCGCCCAGCAATTCGCGATAAGGAGGATTCGCGTAAATGCGCCGGCCGTTCAGGTCGAGCAGCGCGATCAGCTCCACCACGTTTTCCGTAATCTGACGAAAACGTTTTTCGTTTTCGCGCAAGGCCGCCTCGATGCGGCGGCGTTTTTCCGACTCCTCGCGCAACGCGAAAGCCTGCCGGATGGCCGGAATGAGCCGCGTCGGCCGGTCCTTGAGCACGTAATCCGTCGCACCCTGCTTCAATGCCTCGACGGCGCGTTCCTCGCCGATCGTGCCGGATAGGAAAAGGAACGGCGTCGCAGGCGCGCGGGTCCGCGCGATCGATAGCGCCTTCAGCCCATCGAACCCCGGTACCGTGTAGTCGGAAAGAATCAGGTCGAACGTGCCGCTCTCGAGCGCGGCGGCGTAGTCCGCCGCATTGCCAACCTGCCGGATACTCCAATTGGGCCACTCTCGCCTGATGACCATGGCGATCAGCTCCGCATCAGTCGGCGAATCCTCTAGGTGCAGAAGTTGCATGAGTTGAAACGGGCGGCGGTAGCAGCGCCGCAAATGACTCCCAAGGCGGTGAACCCCAGGAGTCTATCGGACGTCCTGCAAGTAAACGGCATTACATCGCGATTGGATATCCGGTAAGTCTCCCGTCGACCTTAAGGAGATTTCCC
>Ga0080064_1002889_pt1 | contig 27106 bp, 22 predicted proteins | sample Subgrocontami54m_FD_69260 | JGI IMG/M metagenome (GOLD analysis project Ga0080064, IMG submission 69260) | Subsurface groundwater microbial communities from S. Glens Falls, New York, USA - GMW46 contaminated, 5.4 m (SPADES assembly) (version 2) ...
TTGCCTCGCGCAGAGCGACGCCCATACCGACGTACTGCGAGGCTTGGCCGGGGAACAGGATAGCGAGGCGCGGCTCCGAAGAAAGCGAAACACGCTCGGTCATCTCGAGCCCGTCAGCCTCGCCGTGGTGTGAGCTTGGTTGGGTTGTCGGCTTGGTGCGCGCGGCCGCCTACAGGGGCCGGGCAGTGTTCTTGACGTCGAGGACTTGGTGTCCGTTGTACGTGCCACAGAAGGGGCAGGCCTGATGCGTCGGCTTCAGTTGATGGCACTGGGAACAGGGTCCGAGCTGAGGCAGCTTCGCGTGAATGTGGCTGCGCCGATTGTTCCGCCGTCGGCGGGGGATTTTTTTCTTGGGAAGTGCGCCCATGTCGTTCTAATCCTCTCGGGTGCGCAGATAGCGAGGGGGATTGTACAGGATTAGCGGTTGTTGGAGCCCTCAGCGGACCTCTCCTGCAGGGTCAGGAGCGATGCGAGGGCCGCAAGCCGCGCGTCCACACCCTCGGGCGGGCAGGCGCAAGGGCCCTGGTTCAAGTCTGCGCCGCAGGTGGGACAGAGGCCCGGACAGTCGGGTCGGCAGACGGGGTTGATCGGGAGGTTCATTAAGAGGTACTGGCGCACGATCTCCGTTAGGTCGAGGACGTGGTGCTCGTCGATCTGGAGCGCCGCGTCCTCCGTTGGCTCGAGGGGAGTCCCTGTGATGATGTTTACCGTCGGGTGAAACTCCTCTTCGAAGTGCACGCTTACGGGCAGGGCGAAAGGCTCCAGACACCGCGAGCATTCCGCTTCGATGTCGGTACGGGCATCGCCCACGACGAAGATGGCGTTCTGCGTCCGGTAAAGCCTGGCGCTGCCCTGGACGGAGGCAACGGCGCGAAGATCCGCGCCGAGCCGCGGGTCCGGCTCGTCGATGAGGACGTCACGTGTGATGCCGGGTGTCGATTTCAGCAGGGTTGAAACGTTATGGGCCAGCATGGATCGCTCACGGTATGTTTCCCAGCGTGGAGGCCGGGCTCTTATGTCATTCTAGCGAAGAATCCTTGGGTTCGGTGGTCCACCGAGTCGAGGAGGAGCGGCCGTATATGTCGGTCTCGACGGTCGCGGCCTGGTCGGCGAGATCCCGGCTGCCCTGCAACGCGTGCAGTCCGTTGCGCACGGTGGTCGACAACGCATCGAGGTGCTGATCCAGGTCCACCAAAACCCGATACACGTAGTCGTCGGCATCCTGCTTGGTCTTGGCCGCATCTCGCTCGGCCTGTGCGATGATCTCCCCAGCATGCGCTTGCGCTTGCTGGGTCACATGGTGGTCGCGGACCCGCTCTTGGGCCTCGGACTCGGCCATCTTCATGATGTGATCCGCACGAGCGCGTGCCTCGTCGAGGAGGGCGTCGCGTTCCGAATTCACCATCCGAGCCTGGCGAATCTCGTTCGGCAGGCTCAGTCGGATCTGGTCGATGATCGCGAAGCATTCCTCGTCGTCGACGAGGGTCCGGCTAGTGAAGGGGACTCGCGAGCCTGCCCCGAGTACCTCCTCGAGTCGTTCGAGGAGATACAGGATGTCCATCGAACCCGGTTCGGCTCCGGATGAATCCATCATATGGCTCTCTCGCGCTTCTGCTGCAGGGCGGCGGCGACCGGAGCGGGGACGAGGTCCTCGACCCGAGCTCCAAAGCTCGCGACCTCTTTCACGAGGGTTGAGCTCAGATGCGCGTGTTCGAGTGACGTCATCAGGAAGATCGCCTCGACCTGGTGGTTCAAGTGACGATTCATGAGGGCAACCTGGAATTCGAAGTCGAAGTCAGAGGTTGCCCTGAGACCACGAACGATCGCGCGCGCCCCACGCGCGACGGCATAGTCTACGGTCAGCGTTGAGTAGCTTGCGACCTCGACGTTGTGGATGTGCGAGGTCGTTTCTCGGACGAGCTCTACCCGCTCCTCCGTCGTGAAGAGCAAGCGCTTGTTGGGCTTGTCGAAGATGGCCACGATGACCTTATCGAAGAGGACGGATGCCCGCTGCATGAGGTCGAGGTGACCATTGTGGATGGGGTCGAAGCTCCCTGGGTAGAGAACGACGGCTTCCCCCCGTGAGCGCGATTGGGCCTGTGTCATGGCCGACTCCAGACGAATAGTGGAACCAGGAGACCTGAGGGTCGCCCCACGCCATTGTCAGTGGTTCGAGCTATTGGCTCTCGTCTAGCCGATAGAGCGAGACCGCCGTGGTCCCGTAGTACCTGGATCGAACGTGTTGGAGGCGGCCGGCGCGGCTCCCAGCGTCGCGAGACCGCGCATGCTCGAGAACGACCGTGCCCCCGGGTACCAGGATCGCGGCGCGCCCGAGCGCCTCGAGGACGCCGGGAACCGATGCATCATCATAGGGTGGATCGAGCAGTATTAAATCATAAGGGTTTTTAAACGTCGATACAGCCCCTTGTGCCCGCAAAGCATGAACGGTCGCCTGTGAAGTAAATCCCGTTCGGCGGAGGTTCTCCTCAATGGCTGCGCGGGCCTTCCTGTTCGACTCGACAAAATCGACGAGCTCCGCGCCGCGACTCAGCGCTTCGATTCCCAACGAGCCCGTGCCCGCATAGAGATCAAGGACGCGCGGATACGGAAAGTCGGTGTCGGGACCGTCTTCTTCGTCCATGCGCTTCATCCCCTCGGCGGTCAACATGGAGAAGATAGCCTCTTTGACCTTATCGGTCGTTGGCCGCAGCTCGACACCCTTCGGCACGATGAGCAGTCGTCCCTTGGCGGTGCCTGCTATGACTCGCATCAGTTCGCGTCGCCCGCGTTCCGCCCGAAACGAGCGACTGCCTCGCCTAGCGCCGCATGCTCGGGCCATTCGAGCCGTGGGTCATGTTCCAACATTCCCGCGGCGACGGCACGGACGCGCTGCAGGAGCTCCAGATCAGTGAGTCGGGCCACTCTGAGCGGCGGAAACCCGCTCTGCCGTAGGCCGTAGAACTCGCCCGGCCCCCGGATGCGCAGGTCTTCCTCGGCGAGATCCAGCCCGTTCCCCGAATGCGCGACCACGTCCAGCCGCTCCAGGGAATCAGGAGCCTCGCTGCCAGCGATCAGGTAGCAGGCGGAGGGCGCCGATCCGCGTCCGACTCGCCCCCGGAACTGGTGGAGCTGGGCGAGTCCGAATCGCTCGGCCCCCTCGATGACCATGACCGTCGCATTCGGTACGTCGATACCCACCTCGACGACAGACGTTGCGATCAAGACGTCGGTCTCATGGTCGGAGAAGGCTCGCATGACGGCATCTTTCTCTGCGGGCCGCATTCGTCCGTGTAGCAGCGCCAATCGAAGTCCTGCGAGCTCGTCGTGCTGGAGACGCTCGTATTCGGCGACGGCGGACCGCGCCTCCGTCGTGCGTGACTCTTCGACGAGTGGACAGATGACGAATGCCTGGCGCCCCGCGGCTACCTCTTCCCGAATGTGCTGATAGGCCCGTCCGCGAACGATTGGCCGAAGCATCTCTGTGTGCACCGGTTGTCTACCAGGCGGAAGCTCGTCGATGATCGAAACGTCTAAGTCGCCGTAGAGGCTCAGGGCTAGTGTGCGCGGAATTGGTGTCGCCGTCATAACGAGGAGGTGTGGGTTCCCTCCTTTTTGCCGTACCGCGACGCGCTGGTTCACGCCGAAGCGATGTTGCTCGTCGACCACCGCGAGCTGGAGCTGGGGGAACTCTACGTCCGACTCGATGACAGCGTGGGTCCCGACGACGAGGTCGATCTCGCCCTGCCCAATCGACGCGATCGTGCGCTCCCGTGCCGAGCGGGAGAGCGCTCCGCTGAGTAACGCGATGTTCGGTCGGCGGCCGAGCGTGGACTCGAGCGTGTCGTGGATTCGGTCGTAGAGGCCAGTGATGGTCTGGAGGTGTTGCTCGGCCAGGATCTCGGTCGGCGCGACGAGCGCAGCCTGCCCGCCGTTCGCAATCGCCGACAGGAGCGCCATCGCCGCGACAATCGTCTTGCCCGATCCGACTTCCCCCTGCAACAGCCGCACCATCGGCCGAGGTTGGGCTATGTCTTCGAGAATGGCCGAGAGCGCTCGCTGCTGCCCGCCTGTGAGGGCAAAGGGCAGGCGCTGGCGGAATTCGGCGAGCAATCCCCACGGGACCTCGATGGCCGTTCCCTGCGTCGCCTGGTACGCCATGCGCTTCTGGAGGACGAGGAGCTGCAGCGGGAGCAGCTCGTCGAAGGCGAGTCGGAGGCGGGCGCGGTCGAGGCTCGCATCGTCCGCAGGCTCGTGCATCTCGCGCAATGCCTCGTCTCGCGCCATGAGTCCTTCCTGCCGTAGCAACGGGCCGGGGAGCCAGTCCTCGATTGGCGGCAACCCCGATAGTGCCTGTCCGACGAGCGACCGAATCAGCGATTGAGAAATCCCTTGTGTCAGCGGGTAGACGGGAACCGTTCGGCGCGTGTTGAGCGGTGGACGGTCGGCGGGCTCGTACTCGGGGTTCTCGAAGTACACCTGGCGGCCATAGCTCACCAGGGGGCCGGACACCGCGAGTCGCATGCCTTGCTGGATGCCGGCGGGCGGACCGCCGTGTCTGATCCACACCGCGGCCACCGTGCCCGTTGAGTCGCCAAGGATCGCGGTGATGCGAAACCGTTTGCCTGGCATCGGGTTCGTTTCGACCCGACGGACGATTCCCTCGTAGCTCGCCAGATGTTGAAAGCCGAGCGACGCTGCTGGTTGAGGGGGCGGATAGGCAACGTAGCGGTTCGGGAGGTGAAACCGAAGGTCGCCCACGGTCTCGATGCCCATATCTGCCAGCCGCTTTGCCCGGGTCGCCCCGACACCGGGCATCGTCGCGACGGGCGCGCCTGCTTGGAGCCGACCGGTGATCTTCGGCACGGTAGACCTGGCGGCGGCTGGCTTCTGCGCTGGCTTCGACGGGGGAGGTGTTGGAGCCTTCGTCGCTGGCGCGGACTGCGGCGGCGTAGGCGCACGCGGTTCGTCCAGTGCCCGCAGGAGCGATTCGACGGTTCGCTGGCGTTCCGCGGCGGGCTGGTGGGCGTACGCCTGGATCGCCGCTATGAGCGTGGGTTCGAACCAGGCCGTGTCGCTGATCTTCGCAATGAAAGCCGTGAGGCCCCCGACGACCGCTCGATCGTCGTAGCCGCGACGCTTTTCCAGGAGCAGAATGTTGCGGAGCGTCGGCGGCGGTGAAGACTCAGGAGGCAAGGACGCAACCCACTCCGACGATCCCTGGGCCCGTATAGGTGGCAATGACTGCTCCAACCTCGGTGACGTTGATCGGCACCTCAGGTAGCCTGCGGGTGAGCTCGTCCCGAACCGCCACAGCTTCGGCTTCACAATCGCCGTGGACGACCGCGAGGCGTTCCATCGGACCCGCCCCGGTGCCCAGCTCGGCGACGCGCCGGATGGAGCCAGCTCGTGTGCGGACTCGCTCGATTGGGATGACTGCCCCTTCCGCGACCTGTAAGACGGGCTTCACGCTGAGTAGCGCCCCCACGAATGCCTGGGCGCGTCCGATTCGGCCGCCGCGCTGGAGGTACTCCAGCGACTCCAGGGTCAGATAGAGCCGAATACGCGGAATCATCTCTTCCAACGCAGCGACGATCGTCGAGGCCTCCACGTCACCCGATGCTAGGTCCACGGCGTGTTGGACCAACCACCCAAGCCCCACCGACGTACTGGTTGAATCGACGACGTAGATGCGTTCGGGGGCTACGGTCGAGGCGGCGTTGGCCGCGACACTCCACGTGGAGCTCAGAGTCGCCGCTATGTGAACCGCGATGACCGCGTCGTATCTACTAACGCACTCGCGAAAGACTTCCTCGAAGATCCCAACCGGGGGCGCCGCCGTCTTTGGGAGGTTGGGGTCGGTCCTCAGTCGGTCGTAGAACTCGCTCGTGCTCAGGTCGACCCGGTCGCGCAGCACGTCGCGTCCCCAGTGCACCGTGAGAGGGACGACCGTGATTCCCAAGTCTGCCGGCTCGATGCCGGCAAAGTCCGCCGTGCTGTCAGTAACGATGGCGATGCTAGCCACACTTCCTCACCGCGGCTGCTCCCGGTCCAAGACCAATTACTCGACGGAGATGATGTACTCGTAGTGGGGCTGACCGCCAGTAGCGATCTCTACGGTAACGGAGAGATGCTGACTCAGGCAGTCAGCGAATGTCGCCGCTTCCATCTCGACACCCTTAGACCCGACGTAGATCGTCGCGATCTCGTACGACCCGGAGGGCAGAGAGCCAATCGCGCGAGAGATCAGATCGGAAAATCCATCGCCCGCGGCCACTGCGCGACCGTCGAGAAAGGCGAGAGCCTGGCCGCTGCCAATGGCCACCTCGTCCACGGTTGCGTCGCGCACGGCATGCGTGAGCGCGATTGCGTGGCAGGCAGCAGCAGCTCGAGTGAGGGACAGGATGTTGTCGTCCAATTCCGCTTCGGGATTCAACGCCAATGCCGCTGCGATTCCTTGGGGCATGTTCCGCGTTGGCACAACTGCGACGGTGCGATCGTCGATCAGCCGAGCCGCGGCCTCACTGGCGAGCACGACATTTGGATCGTTGGACAAGACCACCACGTGCTCGCGCCGCGTCCGCTTGATCGCTTCGACGATCTGTTCGATTGACGGGTTCATGGTGCCGGGCGCGTCGACCACTGTGGCTCCGAGGCTCTGGAAGATGTCGCGAAAACCTGCACCGCACGCGACAGCGACCATCCCGGTTCCTGGCTCCAGCTCCATCCGCGGTGGCTCTGGCGGAGTATCGGCGGCGAAGCGTTGGCGCTGGAGCTGGATGTTGTCGACTTTCACCTGCACGATCTCACCGTGCTCGACAGCCACGTCGAGGACTCGGCCTGGCTGCAGGGTGTGGATGTGCACTTTCAAGAGGGTCGCGTCGCCGACGACGAGAAGCGACGTTCCGACTGCGTCTAAAGCGTTGCGGACTCGCTCGACGTCGATGCTCGCCCCCTGGAAGAGCACCTCGGTGCAGTAGCCATACGTGTCGTTCTCGTCGTGGAGGGAGCTCAAATCCGCGTGGACGTCGATCTCGATCGGCTGGGGACTTGGAGCCTCGCCCGTGAAATGCCGAAGCAAGCCCTCGAGAAAGACGCGATAGCCCTCGCCACCGGAGTCGACCACCCCTGCGCGCTTGAGGAGCGGGAGTTGCTCGGGAGTCGCGGCTACCGCGTCCCGCGCGGCGCTGTGGCTGCGCGCCAGCATCGCCGCGACGTCTTGGCCTTCGGCGGCCGCGGCTTCGGCAGCCTCGGCGGCCGCCCGCGCGACGGTCAAGATCGTTCCCTCCACCGGTTTCGCGACCGCTGTGTACGCCGCGTCCGCGCCAACCCGGAAGGCTGCCGCGAGTGTGCGCGCATCTGCACTTGGCTTGCCATCGAGCGCGCGCGCGACACCTCGAAGAAGCTGCGCCAGGATTACGCCAGAGTTCCCGCGGGCGCCCATAAGAGCGCCGCGAGCCATGGCCGCGGATACGTCGGCCAGGGATGATCCACCGGCCGAGCGGGCGCCGTCCGACGCGGAGCGCAAGGTCAACGCCATATTCGTGCCTGTGTCGCCGTCCGGCACTGGGAAAACGTTCAGCGCATTGATCGCGCCGGCGTGGTGGTCGACGGACTGAGCGGCCGCTTCGAGCGCGGCGAGGAGGTCACTGCCGTCTATGGACGTGACCTTCTCGGTGTTCGCAGGCAATTCCTACTTGCTCCTCGTCATGCGGCGGCGTGGCAGTCTGGCGGGACGTAAGGTTTATACTACGTCGAAAGCGAACGAACGATAGGAGCGATGACCCGTGCGAAGCCGCTGTGAACTTTGCGGGAAGGGCACCGCGTTTGGACATAACGTGAGCCATTCCAACCACAAGACGAACCGGCGCTGGCTGCCAAACATCCAGAAGGCACGCATCGTCGTGAACGGATACGCGCGTACGCTACAGGTGTGCACGCGTTGCATGCGCACGCAGCGCAAGCAGGCGACCAGCTAGAACGACAAGCGCCCAACAAAAACAAGGCCCCTGGTCCCACGGGATCAGGGGCCTTGTTTTGTCTACCGCGCTTTTAGCGGACGCCAGCGAATGCCATGGAGCGGAGTCGCTCCACGCGCTCCTCCGTCGTCGGATGAGTGCGGAACAGGTTCATAAGATTCCGACCACCGAGCGGGTTCACGATGAACAGGTGGGACGCCGCCGGGTTCACGTCCATGGGCTTCGCATGAACCGTCGCCTCGAGCTTCTGCAGAGCATCTGCTAGTGCAAGTGGCTGGCCGGAGATCCTGGCGCCCGTCGCGTCCGCCTCGAACTCGCGAGATCGCGAGATCGCGAGCTGAATGATCATCGCCGCGATTGGCGCGAGGATGATCATGAGCATCCCGGCGACAACGTCGCCCAGTCCGCCGCCGCGCTCCTCGTCACGACCACCGAACCCACCGAAGATCATCGCCCACTGTGCCATGTGGGCCAGCATCGTGATCGCGCCCGCGATCGCCGCCGTGACGGTCATGATCAGGGTATCGCGATTGCGAATGTGTCCCAGCTCGTGGGCGAGAACAGCCTCTAGCTCGGTCCGGTTCAGGATCCGAAGGATGCCCCGAGTCACCGCGACCGCCGCGTGCGATGGATCACGACCGGTCGCGAACGCGTTCGGCGAATCCGAATCCATCACGTAGACACGCGGCTTCGGGATTCGAGCGTACATCGCGAGGCTCTCGACCGCCGAGTGCAGCTCTGGCGCTTCAGCTTCCGAAACCTCGTGGGCCCCCGCCATTGCGAGAGCGATCTTGTCTGAGAACCAATAAGACGCGAAGTTCATGCCGAGCGCCAGGACGAAGCAGAAGATCATCCCCCCAGTTCCCGCGAGTACCCTTCCGCAGAGCACCAGCAAGACCGTCAACGCCGTAAGCAAGACCACTGTCTTGAACATGTTCGTGCTGGCCATTGGTTGTTTCTTTTTCCTCCCCGTGTGACGGGTACTAAGATTGTTTTCGGAAGCTCTATGCCGAGCTCCCAGCCTGAATGATAGCAAATTTGCGTCGCTAACGACCGCGTCAATGCACGTCAGTGCATACGAAGAGCCGTTGAGTGACGCGCCTAACCGTTTTTACGACGAACTATTAATGCCAAGATGCGATCCAATGAACGACGAGTGGCCTGCGAGGAAGGCGTCGATCGGCATGGGCTTGCGCCCTTCCAGAACGACCATGCGCGGAATCAGCACACCTTCACGTGTGCCAATGGCGGCCGCGTTCGGTACGCGTCGGGGCGGACCGTGCGAGATGACGAGCCCCGGCTCGGCCTGCGTTGTCGGGTCGTACGTCGCGCTGGCGATGCGGAGGAGCTTTCCATTCCACGACGTAAATCCCTGGGGCCACTCGGAGAAGGCTCGTATCCGCCGCCAGAGGTCGACTGCCGGCGCGGTCCAGTCGAGCTCACCGTCCGCCCGCACCGTTGGCCGTGTCAGCGTGGCCAGCGCCTCGTCTTGAGGACTCGGAGAGATGGCGTCGCTCGCCCATGACGGGATCGTCTCCACGAGGAGATCTGCTCCCAACGTGGCCAGCCGAGCGGTGAGTGACTGCTGGTCGTCCTGGTCGGCGATGGCCGTGGCTGCCTGGCGAATCACAGGGCCAGTGTCCATCCCCGCGTCCATCAGCATGATCGAGACCCCACCGACTTCGTCACCCGCCAGGATTGCAGCCGAGATCGGGGAGGCTCCTCTATGGCGTGGGAGCAGAGATGCATGGACGTTGAGGCATCCGAGGCGCGGAATCTCGAGGACCGACGTTGGCAGGATCTGCCCATAGGCCGCGACGACAAGTATGTCGGGCCGTTCGTTCGCGATCTCCGCCACGGCCTCGGTTCGCCGCACCCGCTCCGGCTGAAAAAGGGGAAGGCCGAGACGAGTTGCCGCGTCGGCGATTGGCGGCTGCGTCTCGCGTCTGCCACGCCCAGCGGGTCGGGCCGCTCGGGTCACCACCATCGTCACGCGGTGGCCATTCTCCACCAGCCGTTCCAGCGATGGCACCGCGAATTCCGCCGTTCCCAGGAAGACGACAGAGAGCGGGTCATTCGGCGCAAAGTGTTCCAAATTGCTGGGTAATGACGACGTATTCATTGATAATTCCTCTTGTTTCGGGGGCGTTACGTGACGGAACTCATGGTATACTGCGTCGTCCGCGTTAGACTGCCAGCGGGGGGGCGAGATCGTCCGTGACATCGCGCTGGCCTACCATGCCGGAATCAAAGATCTTCCGTCCTCGATTCGCCCACGCGAGCGCCTGCAGGCGCTCGGGGCACAAGCCCTGTCGGATGAAGAGCTCATTGCCATTATTCTGCGCACGGGAACGCAGTCGTCGAACGTTCTAGAGGTCGCGCGTGCGCTCCTGAGTCGCCATGAAGGCCTCGGCGGGCTCAACCGGGCGAGCTTGACAGAACTGTCTCAGGCTCGGGGAGTCGGTCCAGTGAAAGCCATTGACCTCAAGGCGGCATTCGAGCTGGGCAAGCGCCTCCTCACTCTGGCCCCCGAGGAACGACCCCAGTTGACTGGCCCCCAAGACGCGTACGCGCTGCTGCGCGGCGAGATGAGCTTCCTGGAGCAGGAGAGCGTTCGTGTGATCCTGCTCAACACCAAGAACCGCATACAGGGCGTGTCACAGATCTCTCTGGGAAGCCTGAATACGTCCGTTGTTCGGGTGGGCGAAGTGTTCCGTGAGGCCGTCCGCGAGCAAGCTGCCGCGATCGTGCTCGCTCACAACCACCCAAGTGGCGATCCAACCCCGTCCCCTGAAGATGTCGCGATTACTCGCAAGGTCGTCGAGGCCGGGGAACTGCTCGACATCAAAGTCTTGGACCACATCATCATCGGCCGACCGACGCCCACTACCAGCGGTTGGGTCAGTCTCCGCGAGCGCCAGTTGGGGTTCGCGTAATGCGGATACTGCCATGCTGAACACACTTTTTGGCCTGCTCTCGCGGGATATCGGCATCGACCTTGGCACGGCGAACACGCTTGTGCTCGTTCGTGGCAAGGGCATCGTCATCAACGAGCCCTCCGTCGTCGCGGTGAACCGCAAGACCAAGCGTGTCCTCGCCATCGGCGCCGAGGCGAAGCGCATGGTCGGGCGCACTCCTGCCAATATTGTGGCCGTGCGTCCCCTGAAGGACGGCGTCATCTCTGATTTCGACGTGACGGAGCGAATGCTCCGCTACTTCATCGAACGGGTGCACGAGCAGGTGACGATGATTCCCCGACCGCGTATCGTGATCGGGATCCCGTCCGGCGTCACTGAGGTGGAGCGGCGGGCCGTGTACGAAGCCGCGATGAGCGCCGGCGCGCGCGAGACCTGGCTCATCGAGGAGCCCATGGCCGCCGCTATCGGCTCCGGGTTGCCAATCACGGAGCCAAACGGCTGCATGATCGTCGACATCGGCGGCGGTACCACCGAGGTCGCGGTGATCTCGCTCGGAGGCGTCGTGGCGAGTCGGTCGGTCCGCATCGCCGGCGACGAGTTGGACCAGGACATCGTCACGTACATGCGGCAGCGCCACAACCTCGCGATCGGCGAGCGGATGGCGGAGGAGATAAAGATCGCTGTGGGCTCGGCGCTCCCGAGTTACGATCGGTCGAGCGTCGTCGTCGTCCGCGGGCGAAACGTGAAGACCGGGCTCCCCGAGGAGGTTGCGATCTCCTCAGGTGAAGTCGCGGAAGCGATAAGCAATTCGTTGAATTCGATCATCGAAGCCGTGACGGATACGATCGACGATACGCCGCCGGAGCTCGTCGCTGACTTGATGGCGCGCGGCATTACGGTCGCTGGTGGGGGGAGCTTGCTTCCAGGGCTCGCGACGCTGCTGCACCATAAGACCCGTATGAAGATTCACATTGCGGAGGATCCCCTGGGCTGCGTCGTGCGTGGCTGCGGAAAGGTTTTGGGAGACGTGGACGTCCTTCGACGGGTGACGGTTGACTTGCAGGCGGGTCGAAGGGCGCATCGGTAGGCTGTCGCCATGATGCGTGCCCGTAGAACTGCATCCCGCTGGACGGCGGTGCTCGCGCTGGCGGGCGCCTTGCTCCTGATCGTTGCCCCAGGGCCCGCCTACCAGGCGCAGGCCGTTGGCATTCGCATCCTCGCTCCCGTGGAGACGGGGCTGTCGCGAGCGATCGAGAGCGTCTCATCATTGTTTGACACGATTCGACAGGCGGGTACGCTCGCCGCGCAGAATCGAACGTACCAAGAAGAGGTCGATCGCCTGCAGGCGCAGGTCGTGCAGATGCGGGAGCTCGAGCTCGAGAACCGTGATCTCCGTCGCCTCCTCGACCTGCGAGGTCGGTCGCCCATCGGCAGTCTGCTGTCCGTCAACGTCATTGCTCAAGATCCCCTATCGATCGTGCAGGCGGTCACTGTCGACCGTGGGTCGGACGATGGTGTGACGGTCGACCTTCCTGTCATCACCTGGCGGGGGCTCGTCGGCCGCGTGGTCGAAGTGCACCCGACCGCGTCGAAGGTGCTGCTTCTCACCGACGTGAATAGCGCGGTCAGCACGCGCATCCAGAACCCGGAGTCGCGGGCGACGGGGACCGTGCGCGGCACAGGTGACGGCCGCCTGATCATGCAGTACGTGCCTCGAACTGATCAGATCCGATCTGGCGACCTGGCAATCACCTCTGGCATCGGCGGGCTCTTCCCCTCGGGGATCGTGGTGGGGCGAGTCCTCCAGGTCCGACAGAAGGACGTGGACGTCTTTCAGGAGGCTCTGGTCGAGCCGGCTGTCGACGTGCGCAGCCTCGAGCGCCTGTACATTGTTGCTCGGCAGACGGAGGGGCCCGCTGCGCCCTCCGCGCCGTCGGTCCGCCGCGGGCCCTGACCCATGCGATGGCTGATCCCGCTTCTGGCGCTCGCCGCGATCCTCCAGTCGTTGTCGATACCCGGACTCACCGCAAATGGGGTTCGGCCTGATCTTGCAATGGTCCTAGTCATCGGCTGGGCAGCCATCCGAGGTTGGGAAGAGGGGGCAATCGCCGGAGCGATCGGCGGGCTGTTTCTCGACTGCATGTCGGCGACGCCTTTCGGAGTCAACGTTTTCCGGCTCGTCGTGCTCGGGATCGTCGCCGGCCTCGTGATGGAGCGCCTTGCGCGAACCGGTGCGGCGCTCCCGCTGGCCGCGGGGGCCGTGAGCTGTGTTCTCGCGTTCATGCTCAACGTCATCGCTCTCCAAGCTGCGGGTTGGACCGTGGCGTGGGAGCGCGCCGCCCTTGTCACGGCGCTACCGAGCGCGGTGCTCACGCTCCTGTGTATGGCGGCTCTGCTCCCTGTATTCCACGCAGTGGAGCGGCGGCTCGGGGGTGACGACATCGGGCTAGCTCGAGATGGATAGAGGTCGTTTCCGCGTGAAGAGGGCGCGTCGATGAGCATTGCCGTCCAGGGCGTTCGGCTGCGACAAGCCGATCCATTTCTACTGCTCGCGACCGTGGGCCTCACCGCTCTAGGGGTTGTCCTTGTCGGCAGCTCGACGCGTCAGTACTACGACCCGCCGACGTTGATCGGGAATAGCTGGTTCATTAAAGAGATCCTGTTCGTCGTGGTTGGGTCGGTCGCTCTGCTCTGCTGCGCATGGCTCAAGCCGGGCGTGCTCCGCACGCTCGCCTATCCGATCTACGGAGTCTCCCTTCTCTCGCTCGTCGCCGTGCTGATCTTGGGGCACAACCTGCACGGGGCAACGCGCTGGATCGAGATCGCCGGAATCCCGCTACAGCCGTCTGAGCCGGCGAAGCTCGCCCTGGTACTGGCGCTTGCACGGGCGTTGTCGGGCGAGGTGCGGGTAAAGGCTGTGCTCAAATCGGCCGGGCTGCTCGCCGCACCGGTGCTCTTTATCTATCTCCAGCCCGACCTCGGAACGGCCGTCTCCCTGGTCGCGATCTGGTTCGGCATGATGCTGCTCTCCAATACCCCCGCTCGGTACCTGAGCGTCATCACCGTCCTGGGGCTGATCGCCGTTCCCCTGAGCTGGTTCGTCATGAAAGACTACATGCGAGAGCGGGTGCTGATCTTCCTGAACCCCAAGGCAGATTCGCTCGGCCAGGGCTACAACATTCTCCAGGCCCAGATGAGCATTGGCTCGGGGGGCATGTGGGGCAAGGGGCTCTTCGAGGGAACCCAGACGCAGCTTCGGTTCCTACGGGTGTCCCATAGCGACTTCATTTTTTCGGTCCTTGGGGAGGAGCTGGGGTTTATCGGCGCGATGGCGCTCTTCGCCCTTTTCCTCGTGCTGCTCCTTCGCGTCCTCCGGGCGCACGACGTAGCCGACGAGCGGTTCAGCAGCCTCGTGTGTGCTGGGGTCATGGCGATGATCGCGTTCCAGGCGATCGCCAACCTCAGTGCGAACGTTGGGTTGACGCCGGTGGTCGGTATCCCGCTGCCATTCGTAAGCTATGGGGGTAGCGCGCTGATCACGCAGCTCGCGGGCATCGGGCTTGTACAAGCCACGTTGGTAAGGCGGAGACTCTACAGGTTCGAAGCGTAAGGATTGGGGAAGATGGACTTCATCAGCTTTCTCGGCACCGGGGGAATCGTCGCGCTCGTTGTCCTCGGGCTACTCATCAGCGGTCTGAAAGTCATCCAAGAATACGAGCGCGGCGTCGTGTTTCGGCTCGGACGGCTGGCTGGCGCGCGCGGTCCCGGCATGCAGTACATCATTCCCGGGATCGAGCGGATGGTACGCATCGACTTGCGCACCATCACAATGGAGGTCCCCGCCCAGGAGGCGATTACTTCCGATAATGTGACGGTGCGTGTGAACGCTGTCGTCTACTTCCGCGTCGTCGATGCGGAGGCCGCGGTGGTGAAAGTGCTGGACTACATCCGTGCCACCTCGCTCATCGCCCAAACGACACTTCGCAGCGTACTTGGGCAGTCCCTCATGGATGAGCTGCTCTCTCAGCGAGACAAGATCAACCAGGAGCTGCAACGCATCATCGACGTGCAGACGGAGCCTTGGGGTGTGAAGGTAGCCGTGGTCGAAGTCCGCGACGTCGAGCTCCCGCAGTCCATGCAGCGGGCCATGGCGCGTCAGGCAGAAGCAGAACGCGAGAAGCGCGCGAAGATCATCCATGCCGAGGGCGAATTCGAGGCGTCAAGCCGTTTGGCCCAGGCGGCCGAGACGATCGCACGCGAGCCGATCGCTCTCCAGCTTCGGTATTTGCAGACGCTGACGGAGATCGCATCGGAGCGGAGCTCCACGGTCATTTTCCCGTTGCCAATCGACTTGATCGGCCAATTCCTGCAACGCATAGGCATTTCGACCGCTCTTCCACCACCGCCTGCTCCCGCGAGCCCACTGCCGACGAGCCCGGCCACTGAAATGAGGCCCGATCCACCACTGGCAGAGTGAACGTAATCACGTGATATAATCTCGCGTGTTATCTGCGCTGACAGTAGGTGCGCTGCAAAGCGCGCGTGAATACTGGCAGCGCTGTGCCCGTTTTACGAAGGATTCGGACCACCGACCACGCGGGTCAGGTCACGTCGTCGGACGAACGGGACTCTGCCAGATAAGCACCAACCACCTCGTCCCCCTTTACGTTCGTTAGCGGAGGTTCCTCCATGGCCATTGCTCCTCGGATTTTGTCGCCCCTCAGCATCCGGGACGGCGCACGAGAGCGCGTATCGTTCGCTCGTATTCGCGAAGTCCAGACAATGCCGAACCTGATCGATATTCAGCGACGGTCGTTTCGCTGGTTTCTCGATGAGGGGCTCGGCGAGCTCTTTGCCGAGATCTCACCAATCCAGGACTTTACTGGCAAGAACATGGATCTCGAGCTCGCCGTACCAGGTCCCAACGGTGAGCCCGGCTACTCGTTCGGCGAGCCCAAGTACTCCGAGGAAGAGTGTCGCGAGACGGACTCCACCTACGCAGCGCCTCTTCGCGTGCGGATGCGCTTGACGATCAAGGGGGAGATCGGCGAAATCAAGGAGATGGACATCTTCATGGGGGATTTCCCCATGATGACGACCAACGGAACCTTCATTATCAACGGCGCCGAGCGCGTCGTCGTCAGTCAGCTCGTCCGGTCTCCGGGCGCTTACTTCACATTGAATGAAGATCCGACGAGCGGGCGTCTCCTCTGCATGGGGAAGCTGATCCCTAGCCGTGGCGCTTGGCTCGAGTTCGAGAGCTCGAACAAGGATGTGCTGTCCGTCAAGGTCGATCGAAAGCGGAAGATCCCGCTCACGACACTGCTGCGAGCTGTGGCCGCCGTGATGCCGGTGAAAGAGATTCCGACCGGCGCGAACGAGGAGCTTCTCGAGCTCTTCGCTGACGTCGACGACAATCCCGATCACCATTACATCCAGGCGACCCTGGACCGTGACCCGTCGAGCGTTCCGGATAAGGGCCGCACGCCGAACGAGGCGGCGGTAATCGACTTTTACCGACGCCTGCGGCCCGGCGATCCGCCGACGCCCGAGAACGCGAAGTCGCTCCTGAGCTCGCTGCTGTTCAACTACCGCCGCTACGACCTCGGTCGTGTCGGTCGGTACAAGGTCAACAGGCGTCTGGAGATCCTCACGCCCCTGGCCGAGCGCATCCTCACGCCGCAGGACCTCATCGCGATCGTCCGCGAGATGGTCCGCATCAACACGGGGCGCGGCGAGTCGGACGACATCGACCACTTGGGCAACCGCCGCGTCCGCGCGGTGGGTGAGCTGATCCAGAATCAGTTCCGCGTAGGTTTGCTCCGCATGGAGCGCGTCGTCAAGGAGCGCATGAGCATCATCGACCCGACGACGGCGACACCTTCCACGTTGATCAACATTCGACCAGTCGTGGCGGCCATGCGGGAGTTCTTCGGCGGCAGCCAGCTCTCCCAGTTCATGGACCAGACGAACCCACTGGCCGAGCTGACGCACAAGCGGCGACTCTCGGCCCTGGGTCCTGGCGGTCTATCGCGCGACCGCGCAGGCTTCGAAGTTCGAGACGTGCACCACAGCCACTACGGCCGGATCTGCCCGATCGAGACGCCAGAAGGACCCAACATCGGTCTGATCGGCTCGCTGGCGACCTACGGCCAAATCAACGAGTACGGCTTTATCGAGACGCCGTACCGCGTGGTCGTCCGTCAGGTCGACAACTCGGCGGCTCAGACGACTGGGCGCCGCCTCGCCCGTGCGCTCAACGACCCGAAGTCGGGGAAGGAGATCGCTCCCGCAAAGGAGCTGATCGACGACAAGCTCGCGAAGAAGCTCGAGAGCCTGAAGGAGGCGCTCCCTCGGGTCGACATCGTACCGATGGTGACCGACGAGATCCGCCTGCTACCTGCCGACCAGGAAGAGCGGTTCACGATCGCTCAGGCGAACGCACGCCTGAACGAGGACATGACCTTTGCGGACGAGCACATCTCGGTGCGGCGTGGTCCGCGATTCGCCATGGAAGTGCCCGAGCGCGTGGATTTCGTGGACGTTTCTCCTCACCAGACGGTGAGCGTGGCGACCGCGCTGATCCCCTTCCTCGAGCACGACGACGCAAACCGAGCGTTGATGGGTGCGAACATGCAGCGGCAGGCTGTTCCGCTCATCGCGCCCGAGGCTCCGCTGGTCGGCACCGGAATGGAAGTGCAGACGGCGAGCGACTCCGGTCACGTGACGCTTGCACCGTTCGACGGGGTGATCGAGAGCGTCGACGCCAGCCGCATCGTCGTGCGTGGATTCACGGAAAACGGCGAGCAGGCTCCGCACTTCTCGGTGAAGCTTCGAAAGTACATGCGGTCGAACCAGGGCACCTGTGTGAACCAGCGGCCCATCGTGACGAAGGGCCAGCGGGTGCGCCAGGGCCAGCCCCTCGCCGATAGCTCTTCGACGCAGCACGGCGAGCTCGCGCTTGGTCAGAACGTGCTCGCGGCCTTCCTCTCGTGGGAGGGCGGCAACTTCGAGGATGCGATCATCATCAGCGAGAGCATCGTTCGCGAGGACAAGTTCACGTCGGTCCACATCGAAAAGCATGAGGTCGAGGCGCGCGACACGAAGCTCGGTCCCGAGGAGATCACGCGCGACATCCCGAACGTCGGCGATGACATGCTGCGCAACCTCGACGAGAACGGGATCATCCGTATCGGGGCCGAGGTCGAGCCTGGCGACATCCTCGTCGGCAAGATCACCCCGAAGGGCGAGACCGAGCTCACGGCCGAGGAGCGACTCCTCCGAGCGATCTTCGGTGAGAAGGCGCGTGAGGTGAAGGACACTTCACTGCGCGTGCCTCACGGCGAGCGCGGACGAGTGGTCGACGTGCGCGTCTTCAATCGCGACGACCACGCCGAGCTGCCCGCGGGCGTTCACGAGATGGTGCAGGTCGTCATCGCCCAGAAGCGGAAGGTTGCCGAGGGCGACAAGATGGCAGGTCGCCACGGCAACAAGGGCGTGATCGCCAAGATCCTGCCGCTCGAGGACATGCCGTTCTTGCCGGACGGTCGACCAGTCGAGATCATTCTCAATCCGCTGGGTGTGCCCTCGCGTATGAACGTAGGGCAGATCCTGGAAACCCACCTCGGTTGGGCCGCGGCGGCGCTGGGCGTCTCCTTCGCAACCCCCGTCTTTGATGGAGCGAAGGAAGAGGACATTCGGGCTCAGCTCAACCGCGCGGGTCTTCCCGAGGATGGCAAGGAGTGGCTCCACGACGGACGCACGGGAGACACGTTCAATCAGCGGGTGACGGTCGGCTACATCTACATGTTGAAGCTGATCCACTTGGTGGAGGACAAGATCCACGCACGCTCCACGGGGCCCTACTCGCTGATCACGCAGCAGCCACTCGGCGGCAAGGCCCAGTTCGGTGGCCAGCGCTTCGGCGAGATGGAAGTGTGGGCGCTCGAGGCATACGGTGCGGCCCACACGCTGCAAGAGATGCTCACGGTCAAGTCGGACGACGTTGCGGGCCGGGTCAAGACGTACGAAGCCATCGTGAAGGGCGAGGACGTGTTCCAGCCTGGTGTGCCCGAGTCCTTCAAGGTGCTGGTGAAGGAGCTGCAGAGCCTCGGCCTCGCGGTCGAGGTGCTGAACGAAGACGAGGAAGGGATCCCGCTCCTCGAGGACGTCAGCTCCGACTACATTCCTTCGCTCAACATCAACCTGACCGGGTTTGAGCGGGGCAGTCTGGATGAGTGATGCGCGCACGGCGCGAGGGTCTTGTCATCCTGAGGAGCGAAGCGAAGGATCCGTTGGCCCGCGATCAGGGCACGGATTCTTCGCCTGCGGGCTCAGAATGACGGGTTTCGTCGCTCGCTCAGCGCGTGCGCCTGAGTTTTGTTGGGAGAGTGGTTGTGTTGGAAGTCAATAATTTCAATGCTGTGCGCATCCGACTGGCTTCGCCGGAGCAGGTTCGGCAATGGTCCCGCGGAGAGGTCCGCAAGCCTGAAACGATCAACTATCGAACGCTGAAGCCCGAGCGCGACGGCCTGTTCTGCGAGCGTATCTTCGGTCCGACGAAGGACTGGGAGTGCTCCTGCGGCAAGTACAAGCGCGTTCGGTATAAGGGCATCGTTTGTGACAAGTGCGGCGTCGAGGTAACTCGCGCCAAGGTGCGCCGCGAGCGCATGGGCCACATCGAGCTGGCCTCGCCCGTGAGCCATATCTGGTTCGTGAAGGGCACGCCGAGCCGTATCGGCCTCCTGCTCGACGTGACGCCCCGAACCCTGGAGCAGGTGCTCTACTTCGCCAAGTACATCGTCACCGAGGTGAACGAGCAGGCGAAGGAACGCCAGGTCCAGCAGGTCGAAGGAGAAGTCGAAGCCCGAATCTCGCGGGCCCGCAAGGCTGGCGAGGATCGTGGTGAGGAGTTCCGGCGGGCGCGCGACGAGCGAATCGAAGAGATCGAGGCTCGTGCCAACGCACAGGTCGCCGAGCTGGACGAGCGCAAGGAAGCGGACGTCAACCGCGTCACCGAGGCTGGCAAAGAGACGGACGAGCTCTTGAACGCGTTCGTCAATCAGGCCGCGCCCGAAAACATCGTGTTCGAGCCGACAGGCACCGTGCTGGTCCAAGAGGACGCGGCAGTTCGCCCGGATCACCAGACCGAGCTTCGCCGTCTGATCGAAGAAGAAGTGACCCGAATCGAGGGCACGATCGAGGACGAGAAGGCCAACGTGATGGCCCTCGCCGGCGGCGAGATCGACCTGATCAAGGCGCAGGCACAGGAAGAGCTGGACAAGATCCAGGCGAAGGTCCTCGCGGAGGAGGAGCAGTCCAAAACCCTGGGCGAGGCACGAGTCAAGAAGATCGAGTCCGTCAAGGTCCTTCAGACCCTCACGGAGACCGAGTATCGGGACCTCCAAGAGACCTGCGGACGGATCTTCAAGGCCGGCATGGGCGCCGAGGCGGTTCGCGAGCTGTTGAAGGTCATCAACCTCGACGAGTTGGGGATCTTCCTTCGCGGCGAGACCCACTCGTCCTCAGGCCAGCGCCGCAAGAAGGCGACGAAGCGGCTGCGGATCCTGGAGGCCTTCAGGAAGTCCGGCAACCATCCTGATTGGATGATCATGACCATCCTTCCGGTGCTGCCGCCGGACCTGCGTCCCATGGTGCAGCTCGACGGCGGGCGCTTCGCGACGAGCGACTTGAACGACCTATACCGCCGTGTCATCAACCGCAACAACCGCTTGAAGCGGCTGCAGGAGCTGGGCGCCCCGGAGATCATCGTCCGCAATGAGAAGCGGATGCTCCAGGAAGCGGTGGACTCGCTCATCGACAACGGCCGCCATGGACGCGCCGTGTCGGGTTCGAGCAACCACAAGTTGAAGAGCCTCTCGGACATGCTCAAGGGCAAGCAGGGGCGGTTCCGCCAGAACCTGCTTGGAAAGCGCGTCGACTACTCCGGCCGCTCGGTCATCGTCGTCGGGCCGGACCTGAAGCTCCACCAGTGCGGGCTTCCGAAGCGTATGGCGCTGGAGCTGTTCAAGCCCTTCGTCATGCAGAAACTGGTCGAGCACGGCATCGTCCACAACATCAAGAGCGCGAAGCGCGTTGTCGAGCGAGTGCGGCCCGAGGTGTGGGATGTCCTCGAGGAGGTCATCCAGGACCATCCAGTACTGCTGAACCGCGCCCCGACACTCCACCGTCTCGGTATCCAGGCGTTCCAGCCGGTGCTGATCGAAGGAAGCGCAATTCAGATCCATCCGCTCGTCTGCGCGGCATTCAACGCCGACTTCGACGGCGACCAGATGGCCGTGCACGTGCCTCTGTCGTCGGCGGCGAAGGACGAGGCGCGGAATCTGATGCTCTCGGTGCGGAACCTCGTGCAGCCGTCCAACGGCGAGCCGATCACGGCTCCGACGCTGGACATGGTGCTGGGGTGCTACTACCTGACGATGATCCGTCCCGGTAGCCCGGGTGAGGGTCTGGTGTTCGCGAGCTTCGAGGACGCGCGCTTGGGGTACGAGCTGGGCCAGGTCGACCTGCGAGCCGAAGTCGAGGTTCGTAATCGAGGCGAAGACGGCGCGCCATCGGAGCGAATCAAGACGAGCGTGGGTCGCATCGTGTTCAACGACGCCGTCTCTGCTGCGTTACGAGGCGCTGGCGCCGAGCCCATCCCGTTCGAGAACCGAACAATGGACAAGGGTAGCCTCAAGACCCTCGTGGCGAGCATGATCCGCACGTACGGGAACAACGTGTCCGCGGCGGTGTTGGACGAGATCAAGTCCGTGGGCTTCCATTACGCAACGGTCTCCGGCATCACCATTGCGATCGACGACATCAAGATCCCGCCGGAGAAGCCAGCCATTCTTGGCAAGGCTGAGGTCGAGGTCGATCGCATCGAGCGCGACTATCGCCGCGGTCTCATCACGGATGAGGAGCGCTACAACGAGGTCGTCGAGGTCTGGACGCGCGCCAAGGAAGAGATCACCAAGGCGGTCGAGCAGGTGCTCGACCCATACGACTCCGTCCACATGATGGCGCAGTCTGGAGCAAAGGGAAACGTTCAGCAGATCGCGCAGATGTCCGGCATGCGAGGCCTGATGGCAGACCCCTCGGGCCGGATCATCGAGCTGCCGATCAAAGCGAGCTTCCGCGACGGTCTGTCGGTGTTGGAGTACTTCCTCTCTACCCACGGCGCCCGCAAAGGATTGGCCGACACAGCCATCAAGACGTCGGACTCGGGATATCTGACACGGCGTCTCATCGACGTTTCGCAGAGCCTCATCGTGTACGACGAAGACTGTGGAACGGAGAACGGCCTCTGGGTCGAAGACCTGTCGGACTCCAGTAGGCGGATCCAGCGACTCGACCAGTTGGTCGGGCGCGTGATCGCGAGCCCGCTGATCGATCCGGAGTCGGGTGAAGTGCTCGTCGATCGCAACGAGATCGTCGACGAAGACATCCGCGACCGAATCGGTACGGTGAATGGCCTGACCAAGGTTCTCGTGCGATCTCCGATGACGTGCGAGTCGCGCCACGGCATGTGCCAGCGATGCTACGGCTGGCACATGGGCACGCGGACGCTGGTCAAGATCGGCGATCCCGTCGGGATCGTGGCGGCACAGTCGATCGGCGAGCCGGGCACGCAGCTCACGATGCGTACGTTCCACACCGGCGGCGTCGCCGGCGGTCTCGACATCACGACGGGTCTGCCGCGCGTCGAGGAGCTCTTCGAGGCTCGCCAGCCCAAGGGCAAGGCAGTCCTCTCAGAGATCGACGGCGTGGTCGAGCTGCAGCGACTGGACGATGCTCGCGTCGTGCGGGTGGTCTCGCGTGAGACGTACCGGGACGACCACGAGGTGCCCGCTGGGTACCAGCTCGAGGTCGGCAACGGCGACTGGATCGACGCGGGCCAGCCAATAGCGACGGCGCCCGAGCAATCGCCGATCATCGCGCAGCTCTCGGGTACGGTCGAGCTCCACGAGCCCGAAGACGGAGCCGGCGCCGGGGCGGCGATGGCTCCCCTGGCTCTCGTGACGATCGTCGCCGAGGACCGCGACGAGCGCGAGTATCGGGTTCCGCCGCAAGCGCGCGTACGGATCGAGGATGGCCAGCAGGTGACCGCGGGCGAGCAGCTCACAGAGGGCTCCCGGGATCCCCAGGAGATCCTCAGCATCCAGGGCCGCGAGGCCGCGCAACGGTACCTCGTGGACGAGGTGCAGGCCGTGTATCGGTCGCAGGGTGTGACAATTAGCGACAAGCATGTCGAGGTCATCGTCCGCCAGATGCTGCGGAAGCTGCGGGTGGACGATCCTGGCGACAGCGCGCTCCTGCGGGACGAGCTGATCGATCGGTTCGAGTACGAGGAGATCAACCGCGAGGTCCTCGCCGAGGGCGGCGAGCCGGCGACGGCTCGGCCGGTGCTGCTCGGCGTGACCAAGGCGTCGCTGAACACTGAGAGCTTCCTCGCTGCCGCCTCCTTCCAGGAGACGACGCGGGTGCTCACCGACGCGGCGCTCATGGGGAAGGTCGACCACCTGATGGGGCTCAAGGAGAACGTGATCATCGGCAAGCTGATTCCAGCGGGCTCGGGCCTCGTCGCCCGTCTCGAGGCGCGCCGCCAGCGCCAGCTCGCCTCAGAGGCCGTGGCCGCCTTCCTGGAGCCGACGGAGCTGGTTGACACCTCTCCGCTCGAAGGATAGAATGCAAGACTGCCGAATGATGGCTGCGGGAGATTGAAGCCGGCGTGCCTACAATCAATCAACTGATCCGCAAGGGTCGCGAGAAGATCCGTAAGAAGACCACTGCGCCCGCGTTGCGCTTCCAGTTGAACTCGCTGCGCGGGAAAATCCGCCGCGGCCGAGGCTCTCCGCAGAAGCGTGGCGTCTGTGTCCAAGTCCGTACGATGACCCCGAAGAAGCCGAACTCGGCGCTTCGGAAGATCGCGCGCGTCCGACTCTCGAACGGCATGGAAGTGACCGCCTATATCCCTGGAGAGGGCCACAACCTCCAGGAGCACTCAGTCGTGCTCATCAGGGGCGGCCGTGTGAAGGACCTGCCTGGTGTCCGCTATCATGTGATCAGGGGTGCCCTTGATGCACAAGGTGTGCGCGACAGGAAAAAGGCTCGGTCGAAATACGGTACCAAGGCGTCGCAAGGGGCTCCCGCGCGGCGGTAACCTCTAGACAAGGGTCTCGAGGGGCCGGCCCGAGTTCATCGGGCTGGCCCTATCTGTGTACTATGGTAGGAGGCGGTGTATGCCCCGAAGGGCGCACGTGGTTCGGCGGGAGACGCCGCCGGATCCGAAGTTCGGAAGTCGCACACTGGCGAAGTTCATCAACAAGATGATGATCGGCGGCAAGAAGAGCCTCGCGGAGCGGATCGTGTATCAGGCACTGGATGGCGTCGAACGACAGGGTCATCAGAACCCGTTGGACGTCTTCGACGCCGCCATGCGCAATGCGACCCCGATCCTCGAGGTAAAGCCTCGTCGTGTCGGTGGGGCCACCTATCAGGTGCCCGTCGAGATCCGTGGTGATCGCCGCGTGTCGCTCGCGATGCGCTGGCTCATCGGTTCGGCCCGCGGTCGCCCGGGCAAGACTATGGCGGACAAACTATCGGGAGAGCTGCTGGATGCCGCTCGAGGGCAGGGAGCGACCGTCAAGCGTCGCGACGACGTCCATCGAATGGCAGAGGCAAATAAAGCATTTGCGCACTATCGCTGGTAATGGGTGGTTAGGGAAGCGCTGGTAAGGGAAGGCATGACTTCGGAGCTCGAACGCACTCGGAACATTGGCATCATCGCCCACATTGACGCGGGCAAGACGACGACGACCGAGCGCATTCTCTATTTCACAGGGAAGACGCACAAGCTCGGCGAGGTCCACGAGGGCACGGCCGTCATGGACTGGATGGAGCAAGAGCGGGAGCGCGGGATTACGATCACCGCTGCTGCCACTACCGCCGAATGGCGGGACCATCGGATCAACATCATCGATACGCCAGGCCACGTCGACTTCACGGTCGAAGTCGAGCGATCGCTGCGCGTCTTGGACGGCGGCGTAGTGGTGCTCGATGCTGTTGCCGGCGTCGAGCCCCAATCAGAAACGGTGTGGCGCCAGGCCGACAAGTACGGCGTCCCCCGGATCGTCTTCATCAACAAGATGGACCGTATCGGCGCGGATTTCTGGCGCACGATCGAAATGATCAAAGAGCGGCTTGCGGCGGACCCGCTGCCCATCCAGATCCCCGTCGGTCAGGAGTCGTCTTTTGCTGGACTCGTCGACCTAATCACCCGGAAGGCGCTCATTTGGAGCGATGACCCCGATGCGCCGCCGACCGAGCAGGACGTACCCTCCGACCTGGCAGAACAGGTCGAGGAGTACCGCCATTTGCTCGTCGAGCGTGTGGTGGAGACGGATGACGCGCTGCTCCACAAATACCTAGAGGGTGAGACCGTCACCGAGGACGAGATTCGTCGTGCTCTGCGTCGAGGAGTCGTCGACGGGAAGTTCGTGCCGGTCCTATGCGGGAGCTCGCTGAAGAATCGTGGCGTCCAGCCACTGCTCGACGCCGTCGTCGACTTCTTGCCCTCACCGCTAGACGTACCGCCGGTCGCCGGGCGTCACCCACAGACCGACGAGATCGAGGCACGGCGCTCGCTACCGGAGGAGCCGCTGGCAGGGCTCGCCTTCAAGATCGTGGCGGATCCCTTCGTCGGCAAGCTCACATACGTCCGCGTATACTCGGGTGTCCTGAAGTCGGGATCGTACGTTTACAACTCGACCAAGGACCGGCGCGAGCGGATTGGCCGCTTGCTGCGGATGCACGCTAATCGTCGAGAAGACATCGAGCAGGTCGAGGCCGGCGACATCGCGGCGGTCGTGGGCCTGCGCGATACGACGACGGGCGACACGCTGTGCGATCCAGCGAAGCCCCTTATTCTGGAAAACATTCGCTTCCCTGAGCCTGTGATCTCTGTGGCGATCGAGCCAAAGACGAAAGTGGACCAGGACCGGATGGGCAATGCCCTGCAGCGCCTGAGTGAGGAAGATCCAACCTTCCGCGTGCGGACCGATCCTGATTCTGGTGAGACGCTGATCTCTGGGATGGGCGAGCTCCACCTCGAAGTCATCGTGGATCGCATGCTCCGTGAGTTCAAAGTCAACGCGCGCGTCGGGCGGCCTCAGGTCGCATACCGCGAGACGATTACGCAGCACGCCAAGGAAGAAGGCCGCTACGTCCGTCAGAGCGGTGGCCGTGGTCAGTACGGTGACGTATGGCTCGAGGTCGATCCGCTCGAGCCGGGCTCCGGGGTCCAGTTCCAGGACAAGACTGTGGGCGGCGTCATACCCCGTGAGTACATCTCCGCGATCGAGGCGGGGGCCCGCGAGGCGGCCGAAGGCGGCGTGGTCGCCGGGTATCCGCTCGTGGATCTCAAGATTTCGCTGGTCGACGGTTCGTACCACGAGGTGGACTCGTCCGAAATGGCGTTCAAGATCGCCGGATCAATCGGCCTGAAGCGCGCCGTAGAGCACGCGAAGCCGCAGATCCTCGAGCCTATCATGGCGGTCGAAGTGATCACGCCGGACTCCTTCCTTGGCGACATCGTGGGCGATCTCAACGCGCGCCGCGGGCGGATCGACGGGATCGAGCCGCGCGCGGGCGGGCAGGTGATTCGCGCCCACGTACCGCTGGCCGAAATGTTCGGCTATGCGACAGATGTGCGCTCCGCGAGTCAGGGGCGTGCGACGTACTCGATGGAATTCTCGCACTACGAACCGGTGTCACACGAGGTGGCCAAGACCGTGCTTGCACGGTCGCGCGGCTAGATCGAGGAAGAGCGGGAGCGAGCCTGCCCGGTAGTGGCGGACCTCAGAAGGTTCGTGCTACACTGCCGAGCGGCTTTGCGACGAACTGAGCGCGTGGCTAGGTGATAGCGCGCCCTCCAGCGTACCGCACCCGCGGTGTCCTCGGTCCTGAATGCCGTCTTACCAGCGTCCCGCGGACCGATACCCGTTGGCCCTGTCGGCATGGTGTTCGGCAGGCAACATGTCATGAGATATGGACAAAAGCGAATTACTCCGACAGGGAGGAGTGTGCGTCATGGCGAAGAAGAAGTTTGAGCGGACGAAGCCGCACATCAACGTTGGGACGATTGGGCACGTAGACCATGGGAAGACGACGCTGACGGCGGCGATTACGAAGACGCTGGCGCTGAAGGGC
>Ga0080064_1002890_pt1 | contig 27101 bp, 15 predicted proteins | sample Subgrocontami54m_FD_69260 | JGI IMG/M metagenome (GOLD analysis project Ga0080064, IMG submission 69260) | Subsurface groundwater microbial communities from S. Glens Falls, New York, USA - GMW46 contaminated, 5.4 m (SPADES assembly) (version 2) ...
GGCCAGACCACCTTCACCGACCTTATTAGGGGCGAGGTGACCTTTGCCTACTACACCCTGGACGACCTGGTGCTGCTCAAGTCCGACGGTTATCCCACCTACCACCTGGCCAACATTGTAGACGACCACTTCATGCGCATTACCCACGTCATGCGTGCGGAGGAGTGGCTGCCCAGCACGCCACGGCATGTGCTGCTCTACCAGGCCTTCGGCTGGGAACACCCGCACTTCGCCCACATGCCCATGATCCTGGGGCCGGACCGCTCCAAGCTCTCCAAGCGCCACGGCGCGACTTCCTTATTGGAGTACCGCGACCAGGGCTATCTGCCCGAAGCCATGATGAACTTCCTGTCCCTGCTGGGCTGGTCCCTGGACGACAAGACTGAGATCATGGACCGAGACACCCTCACCAAGGGATTCAGCGTCGAGCGCGTTGGCAAGCCGGCAGCCATATTCCATGCCGAGAAGCTGCTCTGGATGAATGGCATGTACCTGCGCAAGCTGTCTCCCGAGGAGTGGCTGGAGCGGGCGCTGCCCTTCCTGGAGCGGGACCTGCCCGCTTCTTTGCCACGCCCGTTGCCCAGGGACTATTTGGCCGGCATCGTGCCCCTGGTCCAGGACCGGGCGAAACTATTGAGCGAGGTAGCAGGTCTGGTGGACTTCTTCCTGGTGGACAACCTGGAGTACGACCGCAGCCTCTTGTTGGACAAGGGCATGGACGTGGACACCGCTCGGCGTGCCTTGACGGCGGCGCTGGAGAAGACGCAGTCCATCACGCCCTTCGATGCCGAGACGCTGGAGGCAGCCTTCCGTCCGTTGGCTGAGCAGTTGGGGCTGAAGGCGGGTGTGTTCTTCGGGTTGCTCCGGGTCGCCACCACCGGGCGCACAGTGGCCCCCCCCCTGTTCGCCACTATGGCTGTGCTGGGCAGGGAGCGTTGCTTGCAGCGGCTGGAGGCGGCCCTGCGCCTGGTGGGTTGAACCATCTCCGCGCCTGGGTGAGCAGACCCGTAGCGGCAATTCATGAATTGCCGCTACGATAGTCTGTATAATGGGATTGTATGCCCAAAGCTGTGTTGGACGAGGCCCGCTGCCAGCCGGACCGGTGCCCGGGTGGCCGTTGCCTGGCCCGCAAGAGCTGTCCCATAAAGGCTATCTATCAAGACGAGCCTAACACCGTGCCCTTTGTCAGTGCGGGTATGTGTAACGGGTGCTTCAAGTGTGCGGCGTCGTGCCCCGCCCACGCTATTGTCCAGGTGTGAACCAATGAGTAGGGGCAAGGCGGCGCCTTGCCCCTACGTGCTCTAGGGAGTGTGTATGAAAGTGGCGGTTGCGTCCAGCGATGGCATCATGGTGAACCAGCACTTGGGGAAGGCTACCCGTTTCCTGATCTACGATGACTCAGCGGTCCTCCTGGAGACCAGGACGGCCCGCCCCCCTCGGCCAGGCGACGACCTGGTCCAAGAGAGCCATTTGGCCCGCCAGCTTGAGCTGGTGGGCGATTGCGCCGCTGTCATCGCCATGCGCATTGGCCCTGGGGCGAAAGAGGATCTCCTCCTTCGGGGCATAGTACCCGTAGAGGCGCCGGGGCCGGTGGAGGCCGCCGTGCGCTCTTTCCTCTCCCGACGCGTCGGGATGATAACATAGGCACCAGGTCGCCCTCGCGTGGGGGCGTGGATCGAAACGAGACACAGCATGGCGGAACGTGCGCTGGCTATCGCGGCCCATCCTGACGATACTGAGTTTGGGGTGTCAGGCACCTTTGCCCTCTGGGCCAAGCAGGGCTGGGAGGTCTTCTACGTAATCTGCACCCGGGGTGACAGGGGTAGCAGCGACCCGGAGATGACACCGGAGAGGCTAGCTATCTTGCGGGAGAAGGAGCAGCGGGCAGCCGCGCAGGTGGTGGGGGTTAAGGATGTGGTCTTTCTGGGCTTGCCCGATGGCGGCCTGGAGGACACCGCTGAGTTTCGGCGCGAGCTGGTGCGGCAGATCCGCTACTACCGACCTAAGGCCCTGTTTACCTCGGACCCACTGCCCCACCGGCAGCGTATCTGGCACCGGGACCACCGGATGGTCGGTACGGTCGCTTGCGACGCCGCCTTCCCCTACGCCCGCGACCGCCTGCACTGTCCTGAGCTGCTGACCGAAGGCCTCGAGCCCCATAAGACCCCTGAGATATATCTGTGGGGCAGCGAGGAGCCCAACACGTTTATTGACATAACCGAGACCATAGACACCAAGATCCGGGCCCTGCGCTGCCACGCCAGCCAGCTCAACAGCCGCACGGACGATATTGGCCAGCGAATCCGGGAGCGTGCCGGAGAAGCCGGCCGCCAGATCAAGGTGACCTACGCCGAGGCGTTTCGGCATATAGATATCCCCGTGTAGGGGCGTATGGCAATACGCCCTCGGGGTGTATTGGCATGGGCCCATACGCTAGGCCCGAGGCGAGGAGGGTAGACAGGTGGTCCGTTCAGTAGGCGACTACGAGGTGGTCTCCGACGTGGAGACTCCGGAGTGTAGCCTCCGGCTTATTCGTCTCGGCCCCAGCCGCGAGGTATCAGTGCACTACCACGAGCACAGCACCCAGATCTACTTTGGCGTGCAGGGGCAGGTGGAGATCACTGTGAACAAAGAGCGCCGCAAGCTTTCGCCGCACGAGAGCACCCGGGTAGCACCCTTTGTGCCTCATGGGGTCCGTGCTGAAGGGCCTGCGCTGGTGCTGAGCATCTCGGTGCCGCCTCTGGCGCCGGAAGACCAGCACGCCATAGGTCACTAGCTCTCGGCTAGGCCCCGCAGGAGGTCGGCCACGTGGCGGGCAATGGCCAGGGAAGACGTCAGGCCAGGGGACTCGATACCCACCAGGTCCACCAGCCCAGGTAGGCCGCGGTCGGCCTCGTGCCGAATGAGGAAGTCGCGGAAGCCCGCGCCCGCACCGGAGAGCTTGGGCCGGATGCCGGCGAAGTCCGGGCGGAGGTCACCCTCCTCCAACTTAGGCAGGTATCTCTTAGCGGCTCGGAAGAATGCCCGCTGGTGCGAGGGGTCAACGCTGTAGTCAATCTGGTTTGCATAGAAGGCGTTTGGCCCTAGCCGATAGTTGCCTTCCACGTCTTGCGTAATGTGTACGCCAAGGCCAGCCCCCTCGGGTTCCGGCGCGGGATACACCAGATGTGACACCAGCGTTTGCGCCTTGGGTGCAAAGGCGAAGTACTCTCCCTTGCAGTAGTGTAGGCGATAGCCCTCTCTGTCAACGTCAATGCCGACCAGGGCGGCTATCTTGTCTGATGCCAGTCCGGCGCAGTTGACCACCGCCCGGCTGCGGAAGCAGAAGCCCTCCCCCTGGTCACTTACAGCCACCTCATAGTCGTCTTTGACTCGCTCTATGCCGACAACGGAGGTCCGGAAGGCGAAGGTGGCACCGCGCTCCCTGGCCTGGCCAGACAACGACCGCATCAAGCCCCAGGCGTCCACGATGCCCGTGGACGGGGATAATAGGGCAGCCATGGCGCGGACGTTGGGCTCCAGCGCTCGTGCCTCGTTGCCGGTCACCAGTCGAAGGTCGTTCACCCCGTTGGCTTGGCCCTGGCGCAGGAGCGCCTCCAGCAGGGGCACCTCGCTGTCATCGGTAGCCACGACCAGCTTGCCCAGGCGCCGGTGGACGATGCCCTGGGCTGAGCACATCTCATAGAGCAGGTCCCGCCCTTCGACACACAGACGTGCCTTCAGGCTACCGGCTGGGTAGTTGAACCCGGAGTGGATGACCTGGCTATTGCGGCTGCTGGTCTCTAGCCCCAAGCCCTCTTGTTTCTCGATCACCAGCACCCGCCTGCCCTCGGCGGCCAGGCGCGCGGCCACCGCCAGGCCTACGACACCGGCCCCCACCACGGTCACGTCTGCGTCATACATTGGTCTGTTGTAGGGGCGTCCCGATCCATCGGGACGCCCCTACTTCTAACCGGCTACCATGACCACGGCGGGGTTGATGGCTCCGTGCTGTGCCTTGTGGCCGGTGATCTCGATGGCCTGGGGGAGCTTGTCAATGCCCTGGAGCACGTGCGTGATGTATGGGATTCGGACTTTGCCCGAGGCTACCAGGCGATTAGTCAGGGCCATATGCTCCGGACCGGCCTCGTGAGGGAAAATGTACCTGAGGCGCTTGGCTCGAAGCTGATTGGGGTCGAAAAGTAGGGGTTGGTGGTGGAACGCGATCTGCATGAGACGGCCACCCACGGCCAGAGCCGAGACCGCCTGAAGCACGGTCTTGCCTCCAGACAAGCCAACCTCAGGGCTTCCCGAGGCACAATCGAAGGCCAGGTCCGCGCCGCGGCCGCCGGTCGCCTCCATGATGGCTGCCACCGGGTCTTGCTGGCTGGCGTTGATAGTGATGTCCACCCCCAGGTCCCGCGAAATGGCCAGGCACTGGTCACGCACGTCCACACCGATGACGTGCTCGGCGCCTGCTCGGCGGCATAGTTGGCCTATGTTCAGGCCCATTACCCCCTGACCGAACACGACGACCGTCTCGTGGAGCTTGACTTCGGCCTCTTCGACATCATGCACGCAGGAGGTCAGGGGTTGGAGGGCAGGGCATTCGACGTCGGGGATGGCCGGGTCTACCTTGAACAGCGAGCGGATGGGGAGAAGCACGTACTCCGCAAAGACACCGGGGTAGTCGTCCCCTGCCACCATGCCAGGGGCAGCATGGCAGTAGGCCACCCGGTCGCCAACACGGAGACCCGACGATTCATCCACGGCCACCACGTTGGCGCATACCTCATGGCCCAGGGGGTATGGGCCTTCCTCCTGGATCTTCTGTCGCATTCGGTCCTGGCCCCGCTGGCTGGTGCCCCAGAACCTTTGGACCTCGGTGATACTGGCCTGAAAGGACCGGACCTTGGTGAGCGCCCAGCCCGGCCGGGCCTCGGGTATGGGGATATCCTCTAGGCGCATATCGTTGACTCCGTATACCAGCCACGACTTCATTGCTGCCTCCCTTCTGAACTGCCGCGGTGTCCGCCAAGACGGGTCCCGTAATGGCTTCAAACGCATGGTCTGGTCCCCATGACGAAGCAAGTGCGGGTGAAGCCATTGGGATAGGAAACATCGCCTATTCTATAGCGCAAGGGCTGCCTGTCAAGGGCAACTCGTGTTCCTGATGGCGGTCAGGCTGTGGCGCCGACAGAGGCCGGCGCGGGAAAGAATGGCTCGGCTGCGGGGAGCCGATAGCGCACCTCCACGCCATCGAAGCCGAAGTCGTAATAGCGGCTGAGGTGTTTCCCAGAGCGGTGCACGTGTTCCAGGTAGGGGGCCATGGCCTCGGCGAATATCCCTGCATTGTCGGCAACCGCCGGCATCCGGCAACCATGTTAGGCTCCATTGCCTGCAAGTAGGCCAGATAGTCGTCCTTGGTGGCGTCCAGGAAGGCCATATCGAAAGGCCCGGCGAGCAAGGGCAGCGTGTCCAGCGCATTGCCTACCGTGACCTCGATGCGGTGTTTGGGCGAATAGGCGCATGGTATAATTCCAGTCCGGGGCTCGTAGCTCAGTGGTTAGAGCGGCCGGCTCATAACCGGTTGGTCGCAGGTTCGATCCCTGCCGGGCCCACCAGCCTGTAGCTTAGCCGGAACTGGCTCTGGCAAGGCGGAGGTAGTCACCCTCTTCCTTTCTTGGTAGGGGGCAATGGCATTTGGGGGCGGGCGCATGCAAAAGGAGGTCACCATGTTTCCAACAGGGATGGGCCCCGGCAGGAGCGGGCCGCTGTCCACCGCTAGGTTGCGGCTGTGTGGTGGTCCGTCGTCTTCCAGGCAAACGGGGCGAAGCGTTGGCCATAGTGTTTTCTCCTTGCTTGTGCTCTTCGGCTTCGTCTGGCTCGTAAGTGTAGCGGCGTGTGCACCCCGAGAGGGATCGCCAGCCACCGGACAGCCCGCCCCAAGCACTCCTACGGCCACCCCTGCCCCACCACAACGCATAGAGGTCCGAGTGGACGGGGTGCCAGCCTTGTCTCTCGGTCCGAGGGACCTGGGTGCACTGCGGCAAGATGTCGCTGGCGGAGGGATCCCATTGCCGTCCGTTCTGAAGCGGGCCAATGTAGGGGAGTTCAGCGCCGTGACCATCGTAGGCCGCAATGGACAGCAGGAGACTACTGCAACCGTGGCTGGCGAAGCCGTGGCGAGCAGCGCACTGACCGTCCGGCCAGATGGGACCATCGAGCTGGTGGGTGCGTCTGGGCGAGTTGGCAACATCATCCGCATAGACGTCCAGGGGGCCAAGTCCGCTGGGACCGGCACATCCTACGCTGTAATCGTGGTATTCAAGGGCAAGACGGTAGCGTCTTTTGGCTTTGCCGACCTCCAAGCCTTACCCCGTACGGGGGTGGAGGGCCAGGAGGGCCCTACGCTCTTGAGCGTCCTGGACAACGCCGGCATCAAGGAGTTCTCTAAAGTCACTGTCAAGGGCATGGGACCCGGCAGGACAGGGCCGGCGAAGGCGGAGCTCAGTCGTGACCAACTCAGCAAGTCCCTCATTCTGGACTTCACCAAGCAGGGGACCGTCAAGCTCGCGGGCGATAGCCTCCCACGAGAGAGTTGGGTCATTGACGTGACGCAAATCGTGGTTGATGACTGATTCCTTCACAAGACCGTCCTAGCTAGTACGCACGTCCAACCCCTAGCCAAACGATAACGCCTGCGGCGGCCCCAGGGTATATGTTGCAGCCGACAGTGGCGACACTGCGGCAGTAGCTGCAAGCGGCCCTGCGGGCGGCCTAGGTTGTTCCCACGTCCCCTGTCTGGCCATCCCGGCCGACGACGTCCCGCTGCGCGCCGATAGGTTCTCAGGCTAGATGCTCGCTCCGCGGTGGGCCGCGTGGTTTCGATGACCCCGTGAGCAGTTGCTCAGGCTTCGCATTGCCCGCCTAGGCGTTCATCTCCCTTGGCGCCAGGGGCACCGACAATGAGCTACGCCTCGAACTATGGCGCGACAATCAACAGGCCTGCGCTTCTTCAAAAGGCGAATCCTCGACATAGATGGGTCCGCTAGAAGTGAGACCCAGATGACTTCTCTAAAGCTAGAAGGCTTACGCCCTGGGTGTAAGCAAGGTATAAGTATAGCTGGTAAATGGTATATGGTACGGCTGGTCTGCCCCATACCACCGTGGAGGAGACGAATGGGTTCGACCACAACGGTCCACTTTGTGCAGGGGCGCTCCGATGCGGCGGGATATCGAGTCGCCGTGCCCGTTTCGCAGGTCACTGGCCACAGCAATGGGTCAAGTGCTCCAGGAATATGTCAGACAGTCCTAAACACAGCTATGGAACTGGCACATGTAGTAGACACACTAGTATCGCCCGCAAGGAGGCCCTTAAATGTGGTCTGTGACTAGAAGCGGGACTAACCGAATACAGCCGGGACGTATAGCAGACGCATGCTCTAGCCACTATCTCATCTGGCTTGTGCCGGGCGGTGGTGGTGATGCAGGAGGTGAATCATGGGCTGGAAGGTAAGAAACGTTGCGAAAACAAGCCTGCGATTGGGTCGCTGGCACGTCCCTGTCTGGCTGCTGGTAGCTGCCGCCACGGTCCTGCTGGCTGTGGCTGGACAGGCAGTCGGCCCTGTCCTGGTAGGCAGCGTGTCGGGGTTGGCTGGACTGACCGTAGAGCAGTCCATCATCGCCACCGCCGCTGAATGGCGCGACTACCCGCCGAAGCTGCTGTATTCCGTCTCCCCCCGAGACGACAAGCTGCGCGTCATTGACACCAATGAGGTCGTACAGACCACATCATCGGTGGCCATCATACTGCCCGGGAAGACCGTTCAAGGCGGCAATGGCCTGGCGATACATCCGGTGAGTGGCCAACTGTACGCCCTGCTCAACCTTCAGGGGCAAGTCGGGCGCCAACTGGTCACCATTGACCCCAGCACAGGTCTGGCGACCAGCATCGGGGACACCGGCGACCGCTTCGCGGGGTTGGCGTTCAACTCGGCAGGCGTTCTTTATGCAGTTACTGGAGACGGCGCGACCGTTCCCGAGTCACTCTACACGCTGAACCTGGCGACTGCCGTGCCTACGTTGGTAAAGGTTCTGGGCAACGGTAACGACGGGGAGACCATCGCTTACGACCCCGACGACGGCTTCATGTACCACGCCTCCGGGGAGGGGGTCCCCAACGTCAACGAGATCTTCGAGAAGATAGACCTGACGACACTGGCTGTTACCCAGATCACCCTACTGGGTGACGACTACACCGAGGCTACGGCCCTCGGCTATGAAGGGTTGCGCAACTTCTACCTGGCAGACCTTGGCCGTCGCCTGTATCGCACCAACACGGATGGGGTCTCGGACTTCCTGGGGATCATTGACCACGACTCCAAGGGACTGGCTGCCTTCGATCTGGCGCACGTGGATGACTCTGTAGCAGTGCTCAACGACGAAGGGACGTCCTTCACCGCAGCTATTGAGACCCACGTGGGCGACTCAATGATGCTCATCCTGACGTTGACCAACACCAGCGGCGCCGACGCCAACGCGACCCTGGAGCTTGAGGTCCCCAAGAGTATTGACGTGGAGCTTCAGGCCACCGGAGCCATCACAGAGGCCCAACTGAGCTCAAACGTGTGGCTGCTGAAGGTGCCTTCCACGATAACGGAAAGCAAGATACGAATCATCATGAAGACCAAAGACGACCACATGCCGGGATTCCACACCGTTAAGGGGCGTCTGATACAGGTGAGTGGCTAGCCCTCCTGCCGGAGAGCGAAGCTGGCCCAGACGGGCGGGAGGCACTGAGATGGGAAAGAGAGAGCCCCGCAGGCGAGGCCGATGGAAGACGGGTCTAGGCGTATGGACCATAAGGCTGACCACCAGTCTGGGACTGGTCCTGGGGACCATCCCTCTGCCCGCTCTGGACAGCCTGGCGGCTGCCCAGGAGGTCGTCAGCTCCCCCGTTCCGTCAGCCGGTGATACAGTCCCTGGCACATCTCTTACTCATGACAGCCTCCCGGTTGCCCCCGGGGTGCGCGATCCGTCCGCTCCCTCAGCGACCGTCAAGATCATTAGCACGCCCTCTACCGACGATGGAGTTGGCGCTGGAGGCCAGGCCATTGCCGTCCAGTTATCCAACGCAGCTTGGCCCGAAGACATCGGGGGAGACACCGAAGCGACCAGAGAGCTGCTCCGGGCCCTCAATAGCCGCGCCGCCAGCGAGGGCCGACCGTACGCCGACGCCCTGGCATCCCTCACGCCCGAGGACGTCACGCGGGTGTCAGACACCGAGCTCAGGATTGCTCTTCCCCCCGGAATCACCAACGTTGCCCGCTCCATCGAAACTCCCTCCGGCAGGACCCCGGAGGGCCGCAACGGAAGGACAGCCGTCTCACCCTACTCGGTCCCATCTGCTTCGGTATTCGTGCCACCTGCTATTCCCGAAGACCTCCAGAAGATAGACAGAGGTCTGGAGGTCCTGGTTGCGGGGCTTCAAAGCCTCCTGTCCGCTCAGTTCCAGAGCACTAGCCCTTCCAAAGCCTTGCCCCTGATAGGCGTTGGCGCCGGCAACGCGGTGGCGCAGATCAACGCCTCACTTCAGGCCTTCGCTGACCTGACCGGGACTAGCTTCCAAAGCAAACAGGACCTGCTGGCTGCCCTGGAGGGGATTGTGGGTGGCACAGACCTCTGGAGTCCACGTCCCAGACTTGGCAACGTCTCCCTGGATGCCGACGGCAACTTCACCCTGACCTTCACCAAGACGGTGGTTGACCAGGTAGTCATGCCCAGCCACCGGATCTACGCTGAGAAGCTGGCTGTGTCCAGCGACGAGCCCCTTGCCCTGGCAATGACCTGGGACATGACGATAAGGTTCGGCGCCACGGCTGATGGCGACTTCTTCGTGGACACGGCCTCAGACCGCCTCAGCCTCGACCTCGGTATTGACCAGGCTGTCAACCTGGTGGGCCGGTTGGGCTTTGTGGACATTGAGGCCCCTGGCTCGCTGGCTGCCCTCAGCGGCAGATTCGCGCTGGACCTCAAGGACGACGGAGACGGCAGGGCCACACTCGCTGACCTCCAGACCTCCGGTATCGGGGCATTGACCACCGCTGGTCTGGCCGGAACAGCCGGGCTAGACATGCCCGTGGTGTCCCTACAGAAGGGGCTGCTCCCCGGTGTTGCGGCCCGCAGCTCAATGCAGTGGGCCGACATAAGCGTGGCGGACAAGTTCACGGTGGACACCGAGGACCTGGCGGCCAAGGGGCTCCGCCGGTTCCGTAACGTGGACGTCGGAACGCTTGTGGACATCCTCAGCGCTACTGCGGCGTTCTTCAAGGACAACAGGCGGACCGGGCTGCTGGGCACAACCATTCCCCTGACAAGACAGAGCATGTCCGAGCTCTTCAACGCCGGCCAGGAGTTGGACGAGGAGGTAGACCGCCTTCGTAGCGAGCTAGGAAAGAAGGATGCCAAGGGCGTTCTCAAATACCGGGACCCTAGCGCTACCGAGTTTGCCGCCATTCTAGAAGAGCTGGGACTGGCATCTGACGGAGCTGGACTCGAGGCAACCACCGACTACATCCAGTACCGGCTCAAGTTCAACAAGCCTGCCTTCGCGGACGGTCAGGCGCGGCCACAGGTGGCCCTGGACCTGAAGCTAGGCGACGACGACCCCCTCGCCCTCAAGCTGGACAAGCAGTTGGCTCTTACCCTGTCATCAACGGAGGCCAGCTACGACCTGACCTTCGGGGTGAAGATCAAGGACCGGGAGGAGCTGGCGCTGGACCTGGGGATTGACCTCCGTGACGCGGATGGTGATGGCACGGGGTTGGCGGAGCCTTGCGGCTTTGACTCGCAACCCTGTGCTCCGGGCGACAATGTGGACCCTGATGCGGATGGGGATGGCTTGACAGACACCAGCGAAGACGACGACGACGCTGATCTGGTCGCCGATACTGTGGCCAAGAGACCGGACCACACCTGCAAGACGCTGGCATATGTGGCCCGGACCACCTGCGCAGAACTGCTCAGCATGAACAACCTGGCTGATGAGGCTGCCTTTGATGCCTTGTCGGAAGGCACAGTCCTGAAGCTGGACCCATCTTTCAACTTGCCATCGCCCCTGAAGATGGGGCACCGGGGCTTCCTGCGGCCCGGGCCCAACCTGGTCACCCTGAGCACCACCATAACCGGGTCCATAGGAGAAGGCCCTCAACCCACCATGGCTCACCTTGGTTTCCTGGACCTGGCGTTGAAGGGCGGTATCTTGCTGTCACCCGCGTTCACCCTGGATCTCAACGACAGTAGCGCTGTCGCCGACGACGGCAAGGTGGACCTCAAGGAAATAGCCGCAGCGAAGAAGGCGGGCCAGTCCGGCTCTCTCCTGCGCATCTCCCCGCAGGGCCAGGTGGATGCCCACCTGACTCTGGAGAACCCGCTCCTGGCGGGAGCGTCCCCTGGTGGCGCGGTACGACACGTGGACATCGTGGGCAACCTTAGCGCCCTGGACAATCCCGGCGGCCCCGCTCAGCCCGTCTTCCAATTGGGCCCCACGCCGGCAGACCCCTCGGCAGGAGACCTGATCTACATTGGCCAGGACATTGACGAGCTCCTTGGCTTTCGGAACCTCACCGCGGCGGATATGGTCCGCCTCCTGGACCGCGTCGTAGTCTGGTTGGACCGGCTCGAGGATGACCCCATCCTGCGGCAACCCATCCCCTTCGTGGACAAACCTACGAGCAAGCTCGTCTCGTGGAAGCACGAGTTCTCTGCCTTCCGTCAGAATGTTCGTGATAACAAGCCCAAGGACCTCACCACATTTGATCGCTACCTGAAATCGGCTTTGGCCAAGACTGGGGCTGGGGGTGCCGTCACACTCCAGATTACCCGGGACGACGTGCGCTTTACTATCCCCTTCAGCATGACCGGCAAAGGCGACTTCCCCCTGACCTTGCTTATCGTCAAAGAGGGGGAGTCCCGCCTGGTGCGGACGAGCGACCCGACCAATGCGCTCAAGGCCTCCGCCACCTTTGTCATGCCACTGACTGTGGGCATGCGCTTTGACGGCACAGCCCCGTCCCTGGACCAGCGCGGGTTTGTAACCGAGTCCAGCGGCCCTACGGTGACGGTCTCTCTGGAACAGACACTGACGGGGACAAGGGCCATCGTGGGCCCCGCTGCCGGAACGCTGACGGGAACGGTGAGGTTGCCCCGTGGCGTCCTCACGGTGACGCTTCGCGACCCCAATCAGGATGGCTACCTTACCCTGGCTGAGCTGCTCAGCAGCGATGGCGCGGCCCTGACCAATGCCGTAGGACCGCTCACCGCCGATTTGACTCTCGCCATGGCAGACAGGCCCGCAATCCCAGTCGTCGTGCGAGGCAACCTGCGGGCCCTCGAGAACGTCCGGGCGAACAAGCCGGTCTACAACAGGGAGATTACGGACCCTGCCGCGGTAGCCTTGATAGACCCCGAGACCACAGACCAGGTCTACGTTGACCCGGAAAACCTCGAGGACCTGCTCGTGGACATGGAGGCCCTGGTCGCTGGTTTCCGGGACTACGCGCAGTTGTTCGTGGATGTCACCGACATCCTGAACATTGACCTCCCCGTCATCGGCGAGGCCATGGGCCAGGCCAATACCGTGGGCAAGGACCTGGTGTCCGCCGCTGACTTCCTGGGCAACCTCTTGAAGGACGTCCAGGACGATGACCAGGCATTCCTGGCCCAGATTGAGACCGAGTTGGAAGGGTTCCTGAACCCCGCGGGGAGCCTCGTCACCATTAACGTGACAGTGACTGGGAGCATAGTCGAGCAAGAGGTGGTGGTCGAGTTCGACCTGACCAAGGAAATCACGCTTTGTGCGCTGGCATCACTCTGTGACCCCGTCGGCGGCGGCCTGAACCTGGACCCAGTTTTCAACCTGGATTTTGAGGTCACGCCCGTTGTGACCGTTGGCTTCAATGCCCATATCGGGATTGGCGTCAGCAAGGACGATGGTTTCTTCGTGCAAGGGGGCCGCATCCTGGGCCTCTACGCCAAGGTGGGTGTTGATGGCATCAACGCGGACGCCAACCTGCTGGGCTTCCTGAACATGAGCATAAAGGAAGGCAAGGTGGGTGTTGGCGGACCCTTCAAACCCGTGGGCCACCAGGGGGCTGATGACCCGGGCTACGCCTGGCTGGGCGTCGTCCTGGGCGAGATGACGGAGCAACAACCCAAGCCACGAGTCACTCTGGTCAACTTCCTGGATGTGGAATCCCCCGATAAGGAAGACTCCCAGGCCGATGCCCAGTGCAAGGCTACTAAGGGGCAGGCCGAGGGCTGCGCGCCTGCTCCACCGCCCCCACCGCCCCCTGGCGGCCAGCAGGGAGGGACCCCCTTCAAGGTGGGCTTCGAGCTGGAGCTCTTCGCCGAGCTGCCCATCTACTCCCAGATAGTCATTAGCTTTGGCAGCACCCCCACCAAGTTCCCCACCATCAAGTCCACCCTCAACTTCAAGTGGGGCTTCGAGAAGTTCTCCGGAGGGGCGGAGGAAACACCGGAATCCGGCCAACTCCCCGGCGACGATGGAGGGGACCCGGAGCTCTCCCTGGACGGCATAGGCATTGACCTCAACCAGTTGCGCGACGTCATCCTGCCCCCGCTGGAGGTCTTCAACTTCGTCAACCCTATGGCCATCGAGGAGATCAGGTCTATCATCACCTCGGAGGTCCCTATTCTGAACGTCAGCGTCCTGGACCTGGCCAAGACCATCGCCGAGGCGCTTCCGGAGTCCACCCAACCGTACAAAGCCGTAGCCCAGGCCGCCATCCTGGCCGTAGAGCTTATGATTGAGGTGGCCGACGTTACCCGAGACCTCAAGAACGCGCCGCCCAGCAACTGTCCGACAGTCCTCACCACCTGCACCTTCCTCACCATGGGCTCGGTGAAGATCCTTCCGGAATTCTCCTTCACCGGGCCAACGGGAGAGCCCAAAACGCCGCAGGAGATCATAGACGGCAGTCCGACGGTCAAGCAGGCCATGGGCTCCATGATGGCCAACATGGATGGCATGAACAAATCGCAGTTGAGAGCGCCCTTCAAGCCGCTGAAGTTCCCCTTCTTGGAGAATCCCCTGGAGCTGGCCAATCTCTTGTCGGGGAAGGGCGACGCCACCTTCATCGAGTTGGACCTGGGCGGGTTCCCCGGCGTGCTCCCCACCATCACCAGGAATATCGAGGGCGAGTTCGAATTCGCTTTTGAGAACATTACCGGCATCGTCTTCGGCCCAAGCATTGCACAGAAGATCACGCTATTTGATCTGGACGTGGTCATCGCCAGTGGCAAGTTTGAGGTCGGCTTCGGGGGCTGCCTTTGCCTCATCTTCCGGCCCGGCATCGGCTTTGACTCCCGGGGCCTCAAGGAAGGCCACTCCTTCTTTGACGGCCTCTACATCAAGGACTACCGGAAGCCCGGCCACCCCGCCATAGATGTCCCCGAGATCGAAGCCCTGGCCACGGTCACCGCCTATGTGTCCGGTGATTTGAACTTCTTGGGCGTAGTGGACATCCACGCCAGCGGCGGTGGGACCGTTACCCTCAAGGCGGGGGTGGGTCTCAACGACGATAGCATCTACCAGGCAGATGAGGACCGGAACGACGGCAAGATGCACTTTGACGAGATCGTGGCCATTCTTGCCGGCAGCAATCGCACTGGGTCGGTCCCGGCGCCCGTCACGCCTGTCCCCACTGAAGCGGGTGGCGCCGGCGAGGCGACGGTCCCGGACAATTTGAAGAACCTCACCGCGGCCCAGGTCCTGGACTTGTACAAAGGGAACGCTCCGCAAGCCGAGATTGAGTCCTTTGACAAACTCGTTGACGGGCTAAAGGGCCTGCCCCAGGGTCTCCTGACGCAGGTAAACGTGGCCGCCCTGGACAAGCTGGGCCACCTGCTCCAGGCAGCCAAGGTCAACGAGGCCCCCTTCTCCGCCTCGGACCTGACCCTGACCGTGACCGATGGTACGCGGTTCAAGACCGGGCAAACAATCACCATCGAGTCTGAGCAACTCTCCATAAGCGCCGTCAGCGGCAACGACCTGACGGTAAGTCGGGGCGCCAATAGCACTACGGCGGCGGCCCATGCCAGCGGCACGCCTATCCTCCCAAGGCAGAAACCCCTCGAAATCCTGACCACGCTGGTCCACCTGCCCAAGGACACCTTGAGCGGGGCCGGCATATCCGCAACGACGCGGACCAACATCGTCACCGAGCTGAACAGCTTGCAGGCTGGCAGCCCGGGCCAGTTGGACTCCCTGCTGTGCTCCCTGAAGCAGAACCTGCCCGACTCCATGTTTGGCTCACTTTCCACAGACTTGCAGGGCAGGATCAACGACAAGTCCTGCGCTGGCGCCGGTGACGGTGGCCAGCCGTTAGCGAGCACAGTACCGGCGCCATCCGGAAGCCTGGAGGACATAGACCTGGCCAGAATCCTCTGCCTCTTCAAGTTCACCGCTAGCTTCAAGGGGCTGGTCTTCGCCAATATCACCGCTTCGATTGACCTGTTCCTCTTCTCCATTGATTTCGGGTTTGACTGGAGTCAGGAGTTCACCATCTTTGATTTCAAGCTGGTATGCGACGAGGCTGCCCAGGTGGGGCGGATAAAGAACGGCGTCCTCAAGCCGCTGGTGGGTCCTGATGCCGGCAAGCGCGGCGCCGGGCGCAACCCCGACGGCACTAGTCGTGACGGCATTGATAACGTGGATGGGGACGAAGTGGTCACCCTCGAAAGCGTGGGCGCCAACATGGTCAAGGTCACCATCAATGGCAAGTCGGAGACGTTCTCGGGCGTCCAGCGCATCGAGATCAATGGGGGCGAGGGTAACGACACTATCACCCGTGGCTCGCCGCTGGACGTGCCTGTGGTCCTGAACGGCGGGCTGGGGGACGACATCCTGGGAGGCGGTGATGCGAACGACACCATCCGCGGCGGTCCAGGCAATGACACCATCCGTGGCTGGGGAGGCGCCGACCTCCTGGTCGGCAATGAGGGCGACGACACCATCTACGGAGGTTGCGACCCCACTCAGACCTGTACCTCCGACGGCGCAGACACCATCTACGGCGACAACGAGAACGGCACCGGCTCCGGGTCTGACACCCTGTCCGGTGGCGTCGGCAATGACACCATCAACGGCGGCGCCGACGATGACACCATCAATGGTGACGACGGCGATGATACCTTAAACGGTAACGATGGCAATGACACCATCAACGGCGGCACCGGCGTGGATACCATCCACGGCAACGACGGGAACGATACCCTGCACGGAAATGCCGGCGTTGACACGATCTACGGTGACGACGGCAACGACACCATTACCGGGGACGAGGACGACGATACCCTCTACGGCGACATGGGCAATGACAACATTCACGGCAATGCTGGGAACGACACCATAGATGGCGGCCATGGCGTGGACCTCCTGTTCGGCGACGACGGCAACGACACCATCCAGGGCGGCTCCGGCAACGATACCCTGAAGGGTGGAATAGGCAACGACAACCTGGACGGCGGCTCCGAAAACGACGTCCTTGAAGGGGAAGACGGGGATGATACCCTGTCCGGCGGGCTGGGCCTGGATACCCTCAGAGGCGGCGCCAACAAAGACACCCTCTACGGCGGTCCCGACAACGACGAGCTCTATGGGGATAGCGACGACGATTCGCTCTACGGAGGCAGCGGCAGCGACAAGCTCTACGGCGGCACCGGCAATGACTACCTGGAGGGCAATGAGGACAGCGACCAACTCTACGGCGAGGACGGTGACGACGACCTGATCGGCGGCACCAGTTTTGCGGGCATTACCGATGTCGGCGATACCCTGGACGGCGGCAACGGCCACGACGTAATCGCCGGCGACAACGCGACCATCACCCGCCCGGGCGGCGCCAACGCCTTTGATGGCTCACTGAGGCGGATAATCACGCTCCTCGACGTCAACTCGACCAACACCGGTCTCTTCGGCAATGACACCATCACCGGCGGCGCCGGCAATGACATCATCTACGGCGGCGGCGCCAACGACAACATCCACGGCAATGACGGCGACGACATTATCCAGGGCAACGATGGTGTTGACACCATCTACGGCGACGCCGGGCAGGATGACATCGTGGGCGGCACTGGCCGTACCACCAGCGACCAGGCTGGCACTGCGATCAACGGGCGTCTGGACGGCAACGACACTATCTACGGCGCCGACGACTACGACGTCATCGCCGGTGACAACGCCGACATCCAGCGGACGTCCACCTGGGCCGGCAACACCTTCAATGCTGCCAACAAGCTGCGCGTCATCTCCCTGCTGGACATCGCCCCGGCGGCCAACGTGGGCACCTACGGCAACGACTTCCTGTATGGTGACGGCCTGGACGACATTCTGTATGGCGGCGGTGGCAACGACGAGATCCACGGCGGCTCCGGCGACGACATCATCCAGGGCAACGACGGCATAGACACGATCTACGGCGAGGCCGGCCAGGACGACATCGTGGGCGGCACCGGCCGAACCACCAGTGACCAGGCTGGCACTGCGGTCAACGGGCGTCTGGACGGCAACGACACGATATATGGCGGCGACAGCCTGGGCGGCGTCACCAGCGGCGACTTTGACGTCATCGCGGGAGACAACGCGGACATCCAGCGGACCTCCACCTGGGCCGGCAACACCTTCAATGTTGCCAACAAGCAGCGCGTCATCACCCTGTTGGACATCGCCCCGGCCGCCGGCGCGAACACCTCCGGCAACGACTACGTCTACGGAGAAGCCAACGACGACGTCCTCTACGGCGGCGGTGGCCACGACATCATATTTGGGGACAACCGGCTGGTTGGCGGCATCATCACCATCGTGGCCAACGGTGGGGATGACATCATCCAGGGCAACGACGGAAACGACACCATCTACGGCGACGCCGGACAGGACGACATCGTGGGCGGCACGGGCCGGACCATCAGCAACGTAGCGGGCAACCCGAGCGCAGTGGATGGGCGCCTGGACGGCAACGACACCATCTACGGCGGGAACAGCCTGGGCACTGTGACCAGTGACGACTACGACGTCATTGCCGGGGACAACGCGGACATCCAGCGGGTCCTCACCGGTGGCCTGTGGACCACCAATACCTTCAACGCCGGCAAGGCCCGCATCATCACCCTGTTCGACGTGGGGACGGTGGGCGCTGCGGCTGGTGCGGGCACCTCGGGCAACGACACCATCTACGGCGAGGCTAACGACGACATCCTGTACGGCGGCGGCGGCAACGACACCATTCGTGGCTACCACGTTGTGGGCACGCCGGGCGCGGCCAACGACGGCGATGACGCCATCTTCGGCAACGCTGGCAACGACCCCATCTATGGCGATGGCGACCAGGACGACATCGCTGGGGGCACCGGACGGACCACCTCCAACGCCCCCGCCTCAGCACAGGATGGGCGTCTGGACGGTGACGACGTGGTGTACGGTGGGGACGGGGTCGGTGGCGTTACCAGCGGGGACTTCGACGTAATCTCCGGGGACAACGCCACCATTGATCGCGCCCTCGACGGCGCCGGCAGATGGAAGCTGAGCGACCGGAAAACGGGTAAGGGCGCTGAGAGAGAAGTGGGCAAAGACACGAGGCGCGGCTCCGAAGCAGTCCAGCGCATTGTCCGGCTATACGACGAGGGCACATTGGCAGCGCCTCCTGCCGCTGGCACCTCTGGGAATGACCAGCTATTTGGCGAAGGTGACAATGACACGCTCTACGGTCAGGGCCGCAACGACCTGATGCGGGGTGGCGATGACGATGACGTGATGTTTGGCAATGCCGGCGACGACGAGATGTGGGGTGACCGAGGCGCCGACACCATGTATGGACAGACTGGTGTAGACGCCATGGACGGTGGGGGAGGGGAAGACATTGTCGAAGGCGGCGGCAGCGACGAGACCAGCCAGTGCATGGCGAATGCACACATCGCCCCGCCGGACCCCGGGGCGGAGGCAGACGCGGACGGCAGGTCCAACGGCCGCAAAGAGGCCAGCAAGAACAACCCGCCCCTGAAGCGACGCAACGCCGTGTGCACCTCCGTGGTGTCTCTTGTGGTGAGCCCGGCCAGCTCGTCCCTGGCGCCGGGCCAGACTCAGCAGCTTGCTGTGACGGCTACCTTCAGCGATGGCACCACTGCCGACTTGACCCAGAGTGTCATATGGGTCAGCACCAACAGCAGCGTGGCTAGCGTCTCCAGTCCCGGAGGGCTGGTCAGGGCATCCGCCAATGGCGTCTCGGTGGTCAAGGCCCTCTTTGAAGCCGTCACCAGCAACGAGGTTGTGGTCACAGTAAGTGGGTAGTGTGCCCACCAGTCCGACGATGACTGCTGCAAGGTAGCGACAATGCCGTATGGTCAGTGGGCTGGTCGGCGGAACTGGAGCGCCCGAGGTCTGCGGGGTTCACGCCGCACTCCGGGGAGTACCCTGGTCCTCGCCGTGGCAGGTATTGTTGTGGGCGGCGCCCTGCTGGGCCTTCTCGCCCGACAGGCCATAGACTTCGTCGGACACGGGCGCTTGCAGGCGGTTATCTCCTATTCTGGCAAGCTCCTCGACAACGGGCGGCCGGTTGTAGATACCTGTGACTTCCAGTTCGGCCTTTACGATTCGCAGTTCGGTGGTCGGCAGTTGGGTAAGGTGCAGCAAAGGACTCTCACCACCGTGCGAGGCGCTTTCACCACTTCACTGGACCTTGGGCGAGATGCATCCGCCGTTCGCACTCCCTACGTTGAGCTTTGGGTACGCTGCCCCAGCGGCAGCGGAGCGTACGTACGCCTGGTGCGACGTGCCCTCACCGCAGGCGGGGCCTGGTTCGACATGAACGGCTTCTCCAAGCTGGCCGATTCACTCTTGGGCTCCAACGACGGTGCCGATGGGCGGGGGCCTTCTGAGGGACCGGAGCAGTCCTCGTCGCCCTCCGTCGCCGACGACAGCTCAGGCGCTGCCAGCGGGGAGCCAATCGGCCCGGTTATGGCCAAGAGCGCCAAGGCGGCTGACGATGTGGTGGGGCACGATGGGGTGAAGCGGGTCGAGGCGCTTCGCGACGGTCCCCCTGGGGAGTTTCCTCCTGGGGAGAAGCGCGCCGGTGGGATGAAGGCCGCTAAGGCGTCCACTGAAGCGACCAAGGAAGCGCGACGCAGGGCCCGATTCAGTGCCCCAATCCGGGTTATCGAGAGCGCCCCAAGCAATGCCGACAGCCCGGTGATGGCCAATGGTGCTTCGGAGGGCCTCCAGGCGGAAGTTGGCAACGACGGCGCGCCGCCTGATGCCCTAGACGCAGTCACTGAAGTTGTACCGCGTGAAGAGGACGTGGGCTGGGCGTTGGCCCAGTCCACTGACGACCCCTTGGAGACCGTCTACGATGAGGAACAGCGCGATCGCCCGGTGGAGGGCAGCGGCACCGCAGGGGTGACGGACGAGGGCGATGCCCCTGATGGCTTTGGTGCTTGGTGACGCCCAACAGGTGCACGACCAACCATGACCCTACGCTAGCGTCAGGGTCACTACAGAGGCAAGCCGGTTAGTACTTCTCCCAGCTAGCCTCTACCATGAGGTGGTGGAGGACCTCTGCGTCACGAGGGGGCGCGGGAGACGTCGCCTACTTGACGTAGGTTACGCAGCGCCTGGCGGCGGCAGCGATGCGCTCCTTGGACGGCCACACCGCGTCATCCAACGGGGCGCTGATGGCCACGTGTACGTCCGGAGCTGTCACTCGAAAGATGGGCGCTTTCAAGTATGAGAAGGCTTCCTCCGCCACCAAGGCGGCAACCTCCGAGGCCATGCCACAGTGCGGCGGAGCCGAGTCCACGACCACCAGCCTCCCGGTCTTGGACACCGACTTCACTATGCTGGCTACATCGAGAGGTTTGAGAGTCCTGGGCTCTACCACCTCTGCCGAGATCCCCTCTTTCTCGAGCGCTGAGGCCGCCTCCATGGTCTTGTGTAGCCAGCAGATGGGAACGACCGTCACGTCCCTGCCTTCCCGCCGGACGGCGGCCCGACCCAATGGCACCAGATACTCCTCGTTGGGTATCTGCTGGTGGCGACCCCCAAAGCGCTCACCAGGTATCTGGTCCAGGTAGAAGATTGTGGGGTCCTCGGTCCGCAGGGCGGCCTTGAACAGGCCCTTAGCGTCGTAAGGGGTGCATGGGGCTGCTACCTGGAAGCCTGGTGTCTGTACATACATCTGGTGGGTGCGGTCATTGTGGTGCGCACCCACCCGGGTGGCGCCGTAGTGGAGCACGAACATGGCAGGCACGGTGTACTGGCTTCCTGACATGAACCTCTGCCTTGCCGCCTGGTTGAGCAACTGGTCGGTGGCATAGTAGGCGAAGTTGGGCGCCATGAGGTCCACAATAGGGCGATAGCCCATCATGGCGGCGCCCACGGCGGCGCCCACCATGGCGTTCTCGGTGACCGGCGTGGTCATGAACCGGTCCTTGCCGAACTCGTCCAGCAGCGCTTGGGCGCCCTGGAAGCCGAAAACCATGTTGGGGATGTAGTATCCGATGACGAAGATGCGCGGGTCCCGCCTCATCTCCTCGCGCAGTGCCTCTAGGACGGCATCGTTGTATGTGACGGCGTGGGTGTTTGCCTGGGTCATGGCTTTACCTCCTCCAGATACCAGGCTGGCGTGACGGGTTGCCCGTACGTGTCGGTCAACATTTCACCCAAGGCGGGGTAGGGGCTTTCTCGGGCGAACTTAACGGCGCCCTGGACGGCCACCTGCACTTCGTGGTCTATGCCATCCAGGTCCTCGGGATTGGCCACTTTGTCCGCCAACAGGCGCGCCCGCCACAGCTTGATGGGGTCACGGTTAAACCAATACTCCCGCTCATCCCTGGGGCGAAAGTCCGCTTCGCCACCTACTCCGGCGGTGGCCGCCTGGGCTTGGTACCGGTAGGTATTGGCCTCGATGAGGGTGGGGCCCTCGCCGCGACGTGCCCGGTCCACGGCGGTCTTGGCGGCGCGGTACATCTCCGCCGCGTCCTGTCCGTCCACTACCATCCGCGGGATGTTGTACCCGATGGCCCGGTCGGATAGCAGCGTGGCCGAGGAGCGGCTGCGGGCGGTAATAAGCTGGAAGTACTTGTTGCTGTAGAGCAGGAAGACCAGCGGCACTTTCCACAGCGACGCCAGGTTCATGGCCTCGCTCACCTGGCCTTCCTCAAAGGCGCCATCGCCTACCCCGACTACGCAGACATGGCCGGCCCCATCCATCTTGAGGGCCAAGGCTACGCCCACCGAGATGGGCACCTGGGAGGCCAGCACGCCGCTTTCGCACACTCCGCCCACCGCCCGGTCTGCCAGGTGCATGGAGCCACCCTTGCCCCGGTTGGCCCCGGTGACCTTGCCAAAGAGCTCGGCCATAAGCCCGTTGATGGCGGCCCCCTTGGCGATGAACAGGCCGTGGGTCCGATGGTACCCCACGATCTTGTCCTCAGGCTGGAGGGCGGCGCACACGCCCACATCCACCCCTTCTTCCCCCGCCGACGAGTGGGTCGGTCCCCAGAACTCGCCCCGGCGGTAAGCTGCATTCATCGCATCTTCGAACTGACGGATGGTCTGCATCTGCCGGTACATGTTCAGGCAGACCTGTGCCCCTAGCTCCGCTACCATCATGTCCCTCCTTTAATCAGGGCGTTGAGCGCCCAGGGTAAAGCTGGCAAGTGGCCAAGGCCTACTAAGGCTCGATGATCGCCATGACGTTACCAGAGGTCACTGTAACCCCTGGTTGGGCCACGATGCGCTTCAGGACGCCCGAAAAGGGGGCTTCCAGGGTGCCCGCCGCCTTGGCCGTCTCGATCTCTACTAGGGGTTCGCCTTCCTGCAAAGGTTCACCTTCCTTTTTCAGCCATTGCACTATTGTGGCGTCAGCGTCCAGCATGTCGAACTGGGGAAGGCGCATCTCCAAGGGCATTCGTCTGTCTCCTATTCGGTGAGCTTGTTGGGCGACTCCAGCAGGCGGTCCACTGCCTGAAGGAACTCCGCCGCCTGAGCACCGTCCAACACTCTGTGGTCTATGGTCAGGCTCAGGTCCATTACGGGGGCTGAGGTCACCTTACCATCTGTGAGGTAGAGGCGCTCCGTGATTCGTCCCACTCCCAGGATGGCCGCCTGGGGGGGGTTGAGGACGGGAGTGAACGTGTCTATCTGGTACATGCCCATGTTGGTGATGGTGAAGGTGCCGCCGATGATCTCTTGTAGCTTGAGGGAATGAGTGCGGGCCTTCTCGGATAGGGCCTTGACCTCCCGAGAGATGTCGGCCAGGGACCGGCTGTCTGCCCCTCGGAGCACTGGGGTGATGACCCCCTCCGGCGTGGCCACGCTTACCCCGATGTTGATGTCCTGAAACAAGTAGACGCCCTGGTCGGTCCACGTGGCGTTGAGGGTGCGATGCTGCCTGAGGGTGAGGGCCACAGCCTTGACCAGTAGGTCTGTATAGGATATGGCGGCTTCTGCCTTGAGCCGCTGCCGTAGAGCGGCCAAAGGCCCTACACCCACCTCGCGGCAGATGGTGAACTGGGGTGCGCTCTGGAGGCTAAGGGCCATCTTCTGAGCGATGGCCTTGCGCGTGGGAGTAAGGGGCACCAGTTCGCCGGGGGGATAGCCTTTCATGTCTGCTCAGTCCTTCGCTTGCCCTCTGCCACAGGGACAGAGGCAGGCTCAAGGTTGGAGGGCGCCAGCGCCCTCTCGATGTCGGTGCCAGTGACGGTTACACTGTGCACCCGGCGAATCGCTGGTGGCTTCTCAAAGCTGGCTGTCACGCTTGGCCTGCTCTAGAGGGCTTTCTTAGCTTCCACGCGGGTGGCCCGGTCAGGGAATGCGGGCATGAAGTTGGCCCCTCCGTGGATGTGGAAGTACTTGCCTGCCAGTGTGTTGGGGTTAAGGGGGCCAGGTTGCACGCTCTTGAAATGGCGATGACCGGGGAACTGATAGTTGACCCATCCGTGGTGGACGATGGCCTGGCCCGGCCTGACACCGGGAGAGACCAGGGCCTGGGCCTGGAAGGACCCGATGTCGTTGAACACCTCTGCCTGGTCCCCGTCCCTGATCCCCCTTTGCTCGGCGTCTTGCTCACTGAGCAAGACCAGCGGCTCTCCGCGCAGGAGGCGGAGGAGGACCACGTCGTCAATCAGGTCGCTGTGCAGGCTCCAGCGGGTGTGCCCGCCGGTCATCTGTAGGGGGTAGTCGCCCCCCATCTTGGGGGAGTCCTTGTGCGTGGGTAACGCTTCCCCAAGCTCCATGAACAGCTCCTGCTCAATGTAGAACTGCATGCGTCGGGTGAGGGTGGGCCAAGGCTGCTTCTTCTGCGTGTGCCAGGTGCAGGGTATCATCGGCTCCCCTACGACGAAGTCGCAGGAGTTGCCGAAGGGCACCATCTGCCCCACAGACTTGCCGATGGAGGTGTAGGGGGTGAACCCCTTGGCCTTGAAGTCCTCCCAGTCTATGATCTCGATGTTCGCCGAGTTGTAGTATATGTCCCGGGCTATGTCCTCCTCAGCGTTGTCCTCATACATCCCGTTGACGGTGAGTTGGGTCAGCAGTTGGTCGAAGCGCCGTTCCCTGCCCGTGCTGTCCTTGTAGGACTGGACCCCTTTAGCCCGGGCGCGCTCCTCTACCTTGCGGGCAAACAGCAGGAAGAGCTGCCACTCGCTGAGGGACTCGCCGAAGGGAGGGGTGGCCTGGTCGTTGACGTGAAGGAAGGGCGTGACCGGTCTGCCGGTGAAAAACGTGGCGGTCTGCTCATAGTTCGTGGCTACCGGGAGCACGTAGTCTGAGTACATGCCTGTGTAGCACATGCGCCAGTCCATGGTGACCAGCAGCTTGACCTTGCGCAGCAGGTTCTCCATTATCTGGGTCGTCCCCCGCATCCTGCGGAAGACGTCTCCCCCCATCACGAACCATATCCTGGGCTCCTGTCTCAGGCTGGGCAGATTGAACTGCCAGCCCTTGGCGTAGGCCATGTCCACGTACTCCTTGAGGGGGCGCTTCAGGTAGGGGTCCCAGCTATTGTACTTCTCTGATACCTCCTGGAGGCCAGCCTGCATCCGGATATACGGCACCGACGGGACTACGCCGCCAGCGGCGAAGGTCTCTTGGATGTACTGGTAGAGTATCATCTCGTCGGTGTAGCCAGCCTCGCGCCAGCCCGAATAGCGGGGGTCGCCGGAGGCCGCCGCCAGAATCAGGGCGTCCCCCTTGCGCAGCAGGTTACCGACGGCAGTATCGAGCCTCATGGCTGGGAAGGCGTTGTAGGAGGCGCCTTTGCGTCCCATGTGTCCACATAGGGCGAAGATGAGTATCTGGGCACGCTCGACAAGGTCGCCGTGGTAGAACTTGCCCCATACTGAGGTAGTGCTGTTCACTACACCCTTTGCCTGGGCGATTTCCCTCGCCAGCGACGCAATAAGCTGGGGCGAAACGCCGCATATCCTGTAGGCCTGCTCCGGCGTGTACTCGGCGTCCAGCTTCTGTTTGAGCAGCTCCATGACCGGCGTGACCTTGACTTTGCCCTGGAGTGTGCTGACCTCGTATTCGCCGCTGAGCGCGGGCACCACTCCGCTGAGGGCCAGGCTCTTTCTCGGCGCTTCCACTATCTTGCCGGACTTCTCGTCACGCATGTAGAACAGGTCGTCGCGGCCCCCCCGCTTCAAGTCGCTCTCTCTGAGGTAGTGGCCGGTGTCCTTGCGCACCAGCAACGGGAGGTCCGTCTGCTCCCGAACGAAATCGTCCTTGTACAGGTGCTCCTTGATGATTACCTGGGCCATGCCCAGGCCCAGTGCAGCATCGCTGCCCACGTTCACCGGCACCCAGACATCGGCGTGTACCGCCGAGGCCTGGTACTCCGGGGAGATGACAATGATCTTCACGCCGTGATAGCGCGCCTCGGTGAAGAAATGGTAGTTGGGCATGTGGGTGAACGCCGGGTTGCCCCCCCACATGAGCAGGATATCGGCGTGGAACCAGTTGTCCGCCGAATCGGCCATGAACATCTTGCCACAGGTCTGGGCGATGCCTGGCCAGTGGTCCCCCACGTCGCCGCCGCCACCGAACTGGAGGACGCCCAGGGCGTCGAAGAACTGGGTGCGCCCCACTGCCTGGGCGGTGCCTTGGTTGCGCATATTGGCGGCTCCGCCTACTACGGCCAGAGGCCCTTCCGCCGCCAGGACGTCAATGAGGGTGTCGGCGATCTCGGTCAGGGCCTGGTCCCAGCTTATCCGCTGCCACTTGCCATCACCTCTGGCGCCGGCCCGCTTTAGCGGGTACTTGAGCCGGGTGGCGTCATACATCCGATGGGAATGGCAAACGCCTTTCTGGCACCCCCTGGGATTCAGGTCGGGAATAGAGGGGTCGTTCCGAGGCGGGTACGTACCCACCTGCTCTTCCCTAAGCACCACTCCGTCCTTGACGTACACGTTGAAGGCGCAGTGCTGTTGCCAGGCGCATGAGTTGAGGTGAGATGCCTTGACTACACGGTCCCACTCCCAGGGGGATTGCAGCACCGAGTCTTCGCTGTAGCCCTCAACACCCGGTAGGCTGGCATCCTTGAGCAGAAGCCCCTGTTGTGCCAGGTTGATACGCAAAGTCAGTTCCTCTCCGTCCTAATCACCGCGTTGGGATTGGGTTCTCTCTGGGCGGCATAAACACGTGTTGTCTCGGTTTCATAGAGTGACCGTTGCACCGTATCTCCGCAAGCTGTCTCTCCGAGGACACGCCTTCTGGTGCGGGGAGAAGGGCGTGGCGCTTGGTGGCATGGGGTGGCGGCGCGCCGCTACCGTTCTATCCACCCCTTGTAGGTCCAGTCCCAGTTGTTGCGGCTCAGGCCGCCAAACCAGTACATGCCCTTGGCCCAGGGCTGGAGTAGGCCGACGGCATGGATGTTAGGCGTGGGCAGGTCTATGACGTCCCGCACGGCGATGACCTGCAACTCGGTGGCCACGGCTTTCCGCTCTTGCTCGGTCATCGGTGTCTGCACGACTTTGGCCAGAAGCTCGAAGAAGCGATCGTTACGGTACCACTGGAGGTTATACTCGTTGCCCGCGATCTCCCTGTT
>Ga0080064_1002891_pt1 | contig 27097 bp, 26 predicted proteins | sample Subgrocontami54m_FD_69260 | JGI IMG/M metagenome (GOLD analysis project Ga0080064, IMG submission 69260) | Subsurface groundwater microbial communities from S. Glens Falls, New York, USA - GMW46 contaminated, 5.4 m (SPADES assembly) (version 2) ...
GATGAAAAACTCCAAAAAAATAAGGTTGATGAAACTCCACAAGAAAATAAAATTCAGGATTCTAATGAAAAAGAAGAAAAAATAGATGAGATTGAAACCTCAAGATTTGCATTTGCGCAATCCCCCTACTTTAATTCGAGGGTAAGCAAATCAAATCTTGATGGTGCTCAAGAACCCGAGCACGCCCCGGAATTTATTCCGAGGGTTCTTGACAAAACGCAAAAAAAAATAAGTAGAGCAAAAATCAGAAAATTAACTATTAAAACAAAAAATAGAAAAAAGTAAAGAATATAAACTAAATAATATTTCTTTTGTAATGTCTAATAAAAAAGAAATAAAGAAACTTCTAAAATTTGCTAAGAAAATTGTAAAAGAAGAGAATTATAAAAAAATAAAAACAATAGATAATGAAGAAGAACTGCTTGAAGTTTTAAAACATTCTTTAGTCTCTGCTTTCAAAATAGAAAATTATAACATCGAAGACTCAATAAAGCAATTAGAAAGAAAAAATAAAGACTTATTTTTCATAAAAAATAAAGTAATGCTCATTCCCAGTAAAATAAGACATTTTCAAGTAGATTTTAGTGGTAAAGACTTTTATAAACTTGTTTTCCTATTTAATGATGTCAAAAAGGAGCTGGAAAATGTTAGGGCTGTTTAAGAAAAAGAGAGATGCGGAAGTCAATGAAGAAATTCAAGAAGATGGACCAGATTCAGAATCTGTTAAAACAGAGAAAATTCCCCAAGCAATAAACTCAAATTCTAATAAAGATATAATAAAATTATCTACCGAAATTGACAGGCTAAAAGCATCGGTTGAGTCTTTTGGAGAAGTAAGAAAAGGCTTTAGCGAGAGAATAACAACCATAAGTGAGCAAATAGGAGAATTGAGAGCGATGATTATGGACAGAGACAGAACTATTCAGGAGTTAGAATTAAAAGCAGTTAAGGCGGCGGATTTAGTTGAGAGCGTCCAGCCAGAAAAATTAATGATTGAAATGCAAAAAGAAGATGCAAAATTTGAAGCATTGAAAGCCAATCTTGAAGGAAATGAGGCAATTATGAATAGAATAATGGACGAGTTGAGAGAGATGAGAAAAAAATTAGATTTCTTTAGAGGTGTTGATGAAATAGTAAAGCTTTCCCAGGAAGTCAGAAAAGAGCTTATAGATATAAAGAAAGTAGAGGCGCTTATCCATATAGACACAGATAAAGTTGAAACAATTTACTCTGAATTAAGAAAAAAATTCCAGGATATTGATTTATTTAGTGATAACCTAAAAGAATTAAAAGTAAATCTGGACCAGAATGCAAAAGACATTGATTTTATCAAGACAAAAATATTAAATCTTGCAGAGAGGAACGAATTAGAAAAACTTGGACAAAAAGTCCAGAGATATATAGATGCCTTAAATGAGATAAATAAAACATCATCTTTAAGCAAAGATATTTCTCAATTAAAAACTATGTTGGAAGGTTTGAAGTAACAAGAGGTTGTTATTTTGTCAACTATAATCACAATATTATATTGATAAAAGATAGATTTATATATTATTTTTAGCTTTTTAAAATAGCTAAAAAGAGGGATAGGATGAAAAAAGAAATTTTATTGTGGAAAATTCGGTTGTCTATGTACCCTTTCATTCGAATTTTCCAGACAGAGAATTTGAAAATAAAAGTAAATCAATTAGCCAAATTCTCTGTATTTAGATATACAATTCTCTTAATTCTATTCGTCTCAATTTTTGTATTTTTTATCTTTCCAGCTCATTCAATTCAGCCAACTGGAGGTTCTGTAACTGCAGGCACTCCTCAAACAGCTCCTGCAGACAGTGCAGGTTCAGTGCCTGCACAAGCAGGAAATGTTACTCCATTAAACATCGTCGGATATTCTTCAACACAATCTTGGCAGGGTTATTTTGGAAATGTTTCTGGCACAATACAATTAGCAGATGCTAGCGATAATGTTATTTATAATTGGACTCTTGCAGAACCTTCAGGAGAAGTTTATGCTTCAACAAATTCTTCTATAATTTGGGGGAATATACAATGTTTTAACTTCACTGCAAATGCAACAGGTTCAGTTGGAAGTGCAGGCACAACTAATCTTGCAGGAACAAATCTTTCTGTTTTAGAATCAAGATTTGGAATTTTGAGTGATGATGTTGATGGAGTAAATGAAACTTTCTCTTTCACTCCAGCAGGTGACCCACATGATCAGTTTTTTACCGCAAATCTGCAATTTAGCGCAGGAGAATGTTTAAGCACGAAAGTATATTCGCCTTCAGGTCCTGTTGCAAATCAATTTGAAGAAGCTTTACTATATGAGCCCATTACATCTAGTGTTATATTTGCTTCATTATTAGAAAAAGGAACACTAAATGGATTTAACAACCAAGATAATGATTTTGAAATGATAGTTCCTGAAGATGGACATGGCACTGACACATCAACAACAACATATTACTTTTTTGTGGAAATAGAATAATTTTCTATAAAGTCAAAAAAAGGCAACTATAAAGGCAAATTCCTAAAAAAGGTCAGATTTATGCTTTAACATGTTTGTCTAATCTCAATGTTATCGTCTATTAATAATCAATTCATTAATAATATTCTTCTGTAATTGAGATAATCTGGCTATTTTTTAGTTGTAATTATATTATTTTTTGTCGTCTATAAATAAAATGGCTTTATAGTTACAAAAAAAGTAAGAGCTTAACTTTCTTAAGTAAAATAGTCAAAACCTTTGGTTTTGCAAATTGATTAAAAAATTGTTCGTCTTCAACAGAACAATTTTTCCAAAAGACGAAATGTTATCAACTACAATCTCATTATGGACAATTAGGTTACTTGGTTTTCCTAATTTTCTATTAGAGATTTAGGGACAAAAAGTAACTCAATTACCCTAAATCTCTATATTTATAATGTGCAATGTATCTATGCAAAAGATATAGTTTATTAACATATTTCAATCAATAAAATTCTTCCAAAATTGAGACAAACAAGCTATGGATAACTGCGTGATTTATAGCACGTATAGTCGCAGTTTTCCAGATAGAGAACTGCGTACAAAATGTCATATAACCTGCGCAGTTATCTATATCTTTCAGTTGTAAATAAAAAAAGTCTTTTCATAGCTTCATAAGTAAGCAGATATAGATAATCCCCATGATTGGGTTACTTTTTGTTGGGGATTCTCTAATAGGTCTTCCCTTTTTTAGGTAACTCAATCAACGGGAAGACCTATACCAAGAAAAACATTAAGCTTATTAACAATAATTTGCTTAACCTTTAATTAAAAGAGGTCAAAAAGAATGAATATCTTAAACTTAGCCAATGGAATAGTCTCTTTATTGATTTGCTTGTTTATAATTTTACAGTTCTTCAAACAACGCAAAGATGAAGCATTAAAAAAAACAGTTCAATGGTTTCTAGTAATATTCTTATCCTATCTTGTTCTTCTCATATATTCAATAATCTGGTACTTGGAAATTTTCTCATACAATACCCTAGACTTTAGCTTAATTTATTCGATAATTATTTTTATACAAACAGTGATATTGTTTAAAACATTTTATTGCTTCAAAAAAGATAAAAAAATTCTTTATTTGTTGTTATCCTACTTCTTAGTGCTGCTTTCATTTAATATAAAAAACTCTTCTTTTATTATCTTGTCTATTTCCTACCTTCTTACACTTGTACTATCCTTAAATTTTGTTAGTTTTCATAAAGAACACAAAAATATAGGATATTCTGGAATTATTTATTCTATAATCTCCCTAATTTTCCAAATTTTATTATTTCTTAATATTGGTGAAATATTACTATATAGTATAATCTCTAATCTTTTATTTTTTATCTTTATTTTTTATTTTTTAAGAGACCTTAAACATTATGAAATAAAATCTTCAGAAATAAAAACAAAAGAAGAACCCAGTATTTTAATATTTATTAAATATTTCATCTTTATAATAGCAATTGTGAATATCCTGCTAATAAGCACACTAGGCATTCACGAATTCGGTCATGTAATCATATCAAAGTTCTACAATTGTGAGTCCAGGTCTATCTTTTACGAACAAGGAACCTATCCATATTCGGAAATTGTTTGTGACAGCTCATCTGGGAAGAGCTACATAACCATAGCAGGCCCATTATTTCCGATAATTCTTTCTTTGCTTTTATTAATTGTAGGAGGTAGTTTTGTAAGATCTTTATCTTTAATAATCGCAGGTTTTGATATACTTTCCGCCTATAAAGATTTATACGAACTTGGTTTATCTGACAATATTGTTTTTGCATCAACCCTAATTGGATTTATCCTTCTTCTCGGAGGCATATATTTGCTTGCAAAATCAAGAATGCAGGAAAATAGTCTAATGAGTGAACTCAATTATTAATATGGATCAAACCGTTGATTATACGACCAGTCGGAAGGTTTGATCCATTAGAGAAAACCGATAAAGCGGTGCTCAAATTATCAGTTTTCGCTATACTCTCTTTTTCAAATCATAGGAGAAACAAAAGTCTCAAGAAGAGCGGCAACAATAAGTAAAAATAAAGATATGCTCATTAAGATAAAGCTATCTATTACTGTCCTTTTTAATCTATCTTTTCCCAAATCTCCTTTTATTACAGAAATGAAAATAATTCCTCCTGCCAAAGCAGCTGTAAAATAAGCTAGCATCTCAGGGATGCCATGTAAAAAGTATTTTAGAAAAAGATGCGGCAATGAACTTAAACCAAGAACATTTCTGGCTAAATTTCCTATAACAAACCCCATGATACTTGCATTCCATGCCAGAATAAATACTGATCCTGCACCGTAAAACAACGCTAGGACTAAAGAAAAAGCCAAAACTCTTAGATTATTTAATAAAATTAATGAAAAGTTTTCAGGTGCTACGGCTCTCGCAGTTATTGCTCGGATATTAGTTAACTCCGTGTTCTGCACATTAAAAACATCTAAAATAACACTCTGAGGAAGAACGATAGTCCAAAAAATAAAAGCAAAAAGAAACCCGAAAAACAAAAGAAGGAATAGCCTTATAGTTTTAGCATGCCCTCTTAATATGATTCCCTCTCCCCTAAAATTTTTTTCCTTCCCTTCTTCAAATATCAAAACTCCCTGAACAACGTAAAGGCAAGAAATAACAGTCAAAAAAACAGTAAAAAGAGAAGCATAATCGGGAAAAATCCAGTAACTAAACAACATAGACAAAGAGACATAAAAGAAACCCAAAAAAACTATCTCAAAAGGGTGTCTTCTTGCTTTTTTCGGATTAAGGAGAACATCTGAAAGCTTTATCATCCTATAATCTCTTTTCCTAGATATATAAATTTACTCATCGACAATTCTGTTGATTAGGATACAAAAAACAGAATTATCTATACAAGCCCCATAATGTTTATAAAATAGCAGATGTTTGTACAACTATGAAAAAAACAGATTTATTTTGGATATCAATAATAGTAATATCCTTAATACTACTTATCACTCTTTCAAGTATTTTTTATTTTAGTCTTGTCGTAAAATCTCCTGCAACAGGCCATATTACCTTCACAGATGATTTAAAGAAACAGAATAGTCAGGAGAAAAAAGATATCCCAGTTGTAGAAGGCAAGATAATTTATTCAAATAAGACTTCCTTAGATGTTAAAGATAATCCTTAACATTCTAGAATTCAAATCCTATTCCTCTTTCTTCTCTTCTTCATCTTTTTCCCCTTCGTGCTTTGCCCCTGTTTTCTTGCTTTTTTTTCTTTTAAACAATGATAAAGCTTTTTCGGGCAAATCTTTTGATTTCTCCATTAATTTTTTAACAAATTCCTTTACGCTTTCTCTTAAATTTTCAAAAGTATTTCTTATCTTTTCGGTTATTAAAGAAATAAGATTATTTATCTTGTCAAAGATCTTTCTAAACTTAAACTTAGTTTTTATGTTTAAAATCGATAAAAAATGAGGAGTATTTCTTTTTCTAAAGTTTCTTAAATTAAATTTAAGTTTAAAGATAAATAAACCAAACTTGGTCTTAAATTTCCCATATCTTGAAATCTCTAAGCTGCTTTCATCCAACTTAAACCTCTCGGCTCTGCCTTTCTTGGGTTCTTTCTTCTTTTTTTCCTTGTTTTGCTTTTTTATAAAATAATTTACTGAATCAGAATATTTTTCTCTAGAGGCGTTTAATACTTCCTTATATTTTTCTTCAATTTTTGTCATATCCTTAGAATTCTTTATCCCTTCTAAGAATTCCTTCTCCGCCTTATCAAGGTCTTTTTTATAAATTGCTTCAATTTCTTCTAAATCCATTATGAATAATTCTGTTGATTGTGTTATTAGTCTTCAGAATTGCTCATTGGAAACATCAAGATGTTCTTTACATTCTGAACTAAATACTTTTAATTACCAGAATCCTCCATTATTTACAGTAACAATTGCATTCATTGCAATCGTTTTCTATTTCTTTAAATTCCGAATTATAAAAATTCAAGCTCCTAACTTCACAGTTAGATTTGCATATCAATTGGCAAGAACCCTCATCTTTAATATTATGAATAAGTTTGCCGACTATTAAAGAACACTCATCTTTTATTGAAAATAATTGAGGTTTTGAATTAAATTTTCCAAGAGGGTTTTTTATAATATTTAATTGAAACAATAATATTAAAATAATAAGTATCAATAAAGCTATAAGCAATATTATTGTTATAAATATCCCTTTTCTTGATTTTTTCTGTTTTTTACTTCCTCGAACCGAAAGTTTCTTGCCTTCAAGTCTTTTTTTTGGCATCTAATGATAGAACAAACAAAGGTTATAAAGATTTGTTTTGCAAACTAAAAACTATTTTTTACTTTTTTCCTTTGCAACTAAAGATTTACTAGGTGCCCTTTTGTATATGCCTATAAATTCGGCTATAGAATCTTTTAAATCTTTCTCGTCCTTTCTTATTTCTTCTTCCTTAGCCATAAGACTAAAATATATCTCCTGCCAATCTTTTTCTAAAGAATGCAGCTTATTTGTTTGCTCTAGAATGCGATTTTTAAGCTCGCCACTAACATTTTTCAATAACATCTCGGGCTGCTGTTTCTCCCAATATTCACGCATCTGAAAAACAACGTCCCCAGGCAAAAACTTATTTTTATACCAAGAATCCAATTTACCAATATCTTGCTTTTCTTCAGTTATGCTCTTAACAAGCTCCTTAAAATAACCCTGATTGTCCTCAAAACCAGAGAGACCTCGTTTTTTTAAAAAACTATCTCCATTCGGCATGCTTTCTTGTAAACTCTGAGTTTGAAGTGGCTTATATCTAGTTTCAGTATTACTCTGCAATTGAGGAAGTTGAGGTAAAGAACTAACAGGCACAGCACTAGAATTCTTATTCATTTCTTCGAATGCAAGGCCAGGCAATTCTTCAGGAACCTCTCTTTTTTTAAATAAAAACCCCATTTTTCACCAATATCCAGTCTTTTCCCTTTATAAATTTTTGTGTCGCCTACTCTGAAAAATGCCAAAGTTTATAAATTTTAGTTGTGAACACTCTAAATGAAAAAAGTATTTATCTTGCCTCTAGCAGCCTTACTTGCTTATACCATTGGATTTCTTTATCTTCTAAATGTTGTAAATGCCCCAAACATATCCTTATCTCCCGGAGGAAGTTTCTTTTTTTCTGCCTTTACCAATATTACGATCGGAGGCCTGCTAACACTTGCTATTTTAATTTTATTTATAACAACAAAAAAGAAAAAATGAAAATGAATGACAAAAATATTGGTGTTCAAACAGGTAAAATCGTTGAGGACACCTTGGCCAAAGAACAGCAATCCCAGAAAGACCTAAGTAAATTCATTTATCTATTCGGATTGCTAGGGCCCCTTTTAGCTCTTTTTCAGGCTTGGAAAATATTCTCGCTCGCAACCGCCGCAGGAGTTTCATTGTTATACTGGACAGCCTACTTAATTGTTGCAGCAATGTGGTTTGGCTATGGAATATATTCTAAAAATAAACCCATAATGATAGTTTATGGTTTATGGGTTTTTGTTGAAATTATTATTTTAAACGGGATATTTTATTATAGAGGACTTTGAATAACCATTGTTTTCAGGAAAGTTTTCAAAGTCCTTCTTAGAGGATTTAGGAAATTTTAGAGGTTTTTCCAAATCCTCTATAGTCCTTAATTAACTGCATAAGAAACTTTATTAATTAAGATAAAGAGAATATCATATGAAAAGAGGATATTTTAGTTCAAAACCAACATTAAAAATAAAGAAAGATGAATTAAAAAAGGAAAGAAGAGAAAAATCTGCCCATTATTTTCTTATTACTCTTTTTATAATATCGCTTTTGCTTTTAGCAATTTTGTTTACGTTGCATATCCTAAATATAACTGGCTTTGTTAATTACATAGAAAGCAAGGCGGGATATATAACTGAAGTTTCAATACATTATAAAACAAATACTAGCATTTGGGGAGGCATTTATGGTTTAGCTCTAAGAGTCCCTGAATTCACTCAACAACTTTCTGAAGATTTACAAAGCGGAACAGTTAAGAGATCTGATGTTTTTTTTGATTGCCTAAAAAGTGATGCACAAGGAGGCCCTGAGATTTATGCCTCAACTAATTCTACTTTAACAATATCTTCTTCTACAGTCAAGGCGGGAACTACTGCAATGGTTAATTCTTTTATAAATTGCACTGGAGAGGTTTTTTGTGCTGATAAAACATTTACAAAAAACATGACAATTTTTGTTGGTTCGACCAATATAACCGGCATCCCGTCCACAAATACCTATAGATACGATGGAAAAAATGAGATTTTCGATGTTGGAGTTTTAAACATTTCAGGAAAATTAGCTTTTGTTGCACATGTAAATAAAACTATTCAAAAAGGTTATAACCCAAATGTAATAGTCAACTATCAAATGTTATTGCCTACTCCTGCAAACACTACACAAACTTATTACTTCTATGCTGACCCCAATGATGTCTGTCCTTCTGGAGGAATTGGAGAAACAATAAACTCCCAAATTTTTGGGTATGTATTTGATGAAAACGGAAATCCGTTGGGAAATGTTAATGTTATTTTTTCAGGAAATTCTAATCTCTCAAATTCTTCTGGATTTTATAATGTGTCTGCTTCAGTCTTAGAAGGAACTTATAATCTTATTGCACAGAAAACAGGATATATTCCTAAAATAGAGAATGCTACAATAAATTCTTCAAATTATGTCATTTATAAAAATTTTACTCTAAAAATAGAAAGTACTTCAGCTGGAAATACTGTACAGCCCCTAGTATCCGGGGTTGTTAAAGACACCGGGGGAAATGTTTTAACAGGAGTAAATATTTCTTTAGGTAATGCTACAACAATTTCTAACAGCTCCGGACAATATGCTTTCAAACCAGCAGTTATCATAGGAAGACAACCAATTATTGCTATAAAAGAGAACTACGATAATTATGTTGCCTATTTAGATATTACTTCTAGCACAGTAAATATAAATCACAATATTACTATGGAGCCTTCAAATTTATTCACTTTTCCAACAGGGCCGTATGCCAGTCCGCCAATAGAAAGCCAGCAAGCACAAAAAAGCATGCAACAAGCCAAAATAGAAGCTGAAAAAGCAGGGCAGGACTACTGGGTTTCAACATCAGACATAAATAAACAAGTTCGAGAAAATACTTTTGTTGAAGACAAAATAAGCATATACAACTTCAGAGGCGGAAACATGATTGTTTCTTTCAGCGTATCTCCTGAAATAGAAGATATAATGAGGGTTGATAAAAATGTTTTAAATATCGGCCCCAATACTTTTGAGAGCATTGTTATAACTATTTCCGGAACAAAACCCATAGGAGTTTACAAAGGAATATTGAAATTAATCGGAGATTTAAACGTTGAAGTTCCGGTGAAAATAGAAATTGTTCCAAAAAAGCTGCCTGTAGAAACTTTAGTCATGGAAGTTGAGCTCTTTAAAGATTCTATAAATACCGGAGAAAACTTAAAGTATAGATTAAGTTTGCAGAATTTATTAACAGAACAAGGCTATAAGATTAATTTGAAACATTTTATATTGGACTCTAACAGCTCCAAAATAATTTTAGAAGAAGATGAAGAAACAGAAATTAAAAATACTCTAAGCCTATTGAAAGAAATAAGTTTCCCTAAGAATACTACCGAAGGAGATTACGTTCTAAGAATTGAAGCAGATTATCTAGGGCTTTCCTCAAGTGTTACATCTCCATTTTCCATTAAAAAACCAGTTTATTTATATTCGTTTTTTGGAATTCCCCTATGGATAATCTTTACCATTATATCTTTCTTTTCATTCGTTTTATTAAACTTATTCTTATATAAAAAGCACTTAAACAAGAAAAAAAGATATCATTTAGCGCTAAGATTAGAAACTTTGCCAAGACCTGGAGAAAGATCTATAAAAATTGGAAAAATAGCTGAAAAGAATATTGAAGCATATTATAACTTGGACGATTTAACAACCCATATGATTGTTGCAGGAGCAACAGGGGGAGGAAAAAGCATATCTGCTCAGGTTTTTGTAGAAGAAGCGTTAAAAAAAGGAATAGCGATTGTTGTTTTCGATCCAACTGCTCAATGGTCTGGAATGTTAAGAAAATGCGATGATAAAAGAATGTTATCTTTTTATCCTAAATTTGGGTTAAAACCGGGAGATGCAAAAGCTTTTTCAGGAAATGTGAGACAAATAACAAACCACCTTGAATCAATAGATGTGAATAAATACATCGCCCCTGGACAAATACAAATACTTACCATGAACAAGTTAGATCCAAGTCAAATTGATATTTTTGTTGCAGGAGTCATCTCAAATATTTTCAAATCAGACCCTAAAGAATTCCCAAATTTAAGAGTATTGTTAGTGTTCGATGAAGTCCATCGCCTTTTGCCAAAGTTCGGCGGTTCTGGAAAAGGATTTTTGCAGATTGAAAGAGCTTGCAGAGAATTTAGAAAATGGGGTTTTGGAGTCATGCTTGTTTCTCAAGTTCTTTCAGACTTTGTTGGAGAAATAAAAGCAAATATAAATACCGAAGTGCAAATGAGAGTTGCAGAAGAAAATGACCTGGAAAGAATTAAAGAAAGGTATGGCCTGGATGCCTTGAAATCTTTAGTTAGGGCAGATGTTGGAACAGGAATGATTCAAAATGCTGAGTATAATAAGGGCCTGCCTTATTTTGTTAATTTAAGACCAATATTGCATAATACCAGAAGATTAACCGACGACATTTTAGAAAAGTATAATCAATACAACAATGTTATTGAAGACTTAGAATATCAAATACAGCAGCTTGAACAAGAAAAAATTGATGTATTTGACCTAAAAATGGAATTAAAACTTGTTAAAGATAAGCTAATGACCGGAAACTTTACGGTTGTTGACATCTATCTTGAAGGCTTAAAACCTAGAATTGAAAAACACTGGCAAACACTTAACAAAAAGCCAAAGAAAAAAGAAATGAAGATGATAAATGTAGAAGAATTAGAGTCCTCTTTAACCAAAGCAGCACAAGAAAGGCAAAAATGGGAGCAAATAAATAAAAAACCTGAAGAAGATAAAATTGGAAAGAAAGAAGACATGAGAACTAAAATAGTAAAACCATTAACTTTCGATAATGGAATAATGGTTTCTTCACTAAATGAATTAAAAGATGTCTTGCCTAATTTTGATAATTCGGTATTTAAGATTCATGTCAATGAAGAAAAGAATGATATCGCTGATTGGATAGGAAGAGAAATTGACGCAGAATTAGGGAAGAAAGTTAAGGAAGTAAAAACAAAGCAAGAGATAACTGTTGCAATTCAAAACTTTGGAAAAGAGGTTATTGATAATAAAGAAGGAAAAGTTGAAAAGAAAGATGAGAAAAATAAGTAAACTATTGAAAAAAAAGTCTAAAAAAGACATAGGAAAAGAGAGCAATTATGTTAAAAAGATTAAGGTTACTGAAAGAAAGATAAAAAGCCTTTTGGACGTAGAGCATTTAGAAGAGTTATTGCATATCATGCATATATTGAAAAACGAAGACATTGAGATATTCATTAAACATTATAAAGAGGCTAAAATAAAATCTAGAGATGAAAAAATTGATAGGATAATAAAAAATTGCAAAAATAATGACGATTTATTAGATTCTTTAAAAAAAGAATTAATAGAAAAGCTCCATAATGAATATGAAAATTTAAGAAAAGATATAAGTGATAAGAGAAAAATAGGATACGATGTTTATATAGAAGATGTGAACTCAATGTCAATTCCCTTAAAAATAAGAATGTTTGAAGCTACTTCAGAAAGAAAAGATTATTATAAGGTAAAAAAACTAATAAAAGAAGCTGAAGATAGCCTAAATAAAAAGACTAAAGAGTCAAGCTATGGATAACTGCGTGATTTATAGCACATATAGTCGCAGTTTTCCAGATAGAGAACTACAAAATAAATGGGGCATAAGCCATGCAGTTCTCTATAAAATTTAAATTGGAAAAAAATTACTTAAAGTCTTCTTCGTCTTTTCTCCTTTTCCAGACAATAAACAAGATTATTATTGCTGCGATTATTATTAATACAAAACTAATCAATCCTATTGCTGCGAAAGAAATTGTTTCAATACTTAATGGGAATTTACCCTGAAGCATCTTTACTAAACCATCTTCTCTTTCTCCGTAATAAGCGGCAACATTCACAAACTGATTTTTTTGAAGATCTTGGTCTGTCATTTCCTGCTTTATTACTATATTGCTACTTTTCTCCTTCAGAATATTAACAGATCCTTCTGAACCAAATGTCTTTCCAGTATTGTCAACAATCACTTTTTTAAGCTCTGCGTCAACCCAACAATCATAATTTACTTTGTTTTTTATAGTTAAATAAAAAGATTGTTTGGGTTTGCTGTATTTTACTTTTTGAATTTCTATATCGCAATTGTCCAATACATTAACAATCTCAACATTAATGTTTTTTTCAAGAACTTTCTCTAAAGATGTTGGAGCATCTCCAAAAAGAGTAAATACGCCCAATAAAATAGAATCGCCTGTTAAATCTAAATCCGAATAGGACATTGTCTTATAATCGTTAGGAGCTATGAAAATTGGTTCTACATCTCCAATTCTAGTCTTTTCTCCCGATTCTGTTTTGGGTGTTAAAGTTCCCTTAAAGAATATAGGAATATTAGAATTGCTCTTGTAAGTTAATTCAAGCTGTGAGGAAGCTTTATTATATTTCGCGGAATGCAGCTCCAAATCCATTATAGGAATTGGCAGATAAAATAAGTCCAATCCTTCCACAGAGGCAATGGCCCCAGTTGGCGCTCGCGCTCCTCTTGCAAATTTAACTATTACGCTAATTCCAGTGCTTCTTCTAATATTAGTTGCTGTTCCCACAAGGTCTGCCCCAATTAATACTCCTACTTGAATATCGGAATTTTTTATATAGTCTCTTATTTGGTCAGGTACATTTTGCTTTCCAGTAAATAAAATTGGTCCAGAACCAGACATAAGTTCATTTTCTATAAATTCCCCATTTGATAGAAGAACTTGTTTTGTAGGATTTATTTCAAGATATTTCTTAGTTATTTCTATATTATCCTTAAACCTATCGCCTGTGTCTATCACCTTAGGATTATATTTGGATAAAGTGCCTTTAACTTCTCGATCTACAAAACCATATATAATCACTTCTTTTGGCTTTTTTGTGCTCAAAAAAGAGTCTATTTCCGCGATATTTGCTCTATCAGCAAAAAATACCCATGCCCTATCAATAACCGCATATGGTGCAACGGCAATTGCATTATAACCATACGTACTTCCAACAATCACGAAATTGTTGATATCAGGTAAATTAGATATTAACTCTAAATTAGCGCTGTCAACCTTAACTTCATCAGCATTTTTAAATCCCGCGCTCTTTAAATCTCCATCATAATTTAAGACAAAAGGAGACTCTTTTGACGAAATAACTCTAATATAATTATCTTTGCTTATCCCTGTCATCAATAATGGTCCATGCTTTGTACTAACCAAAAAATCGCCCCCCACATTTTCAAATTTGGCGTACATCATCGTTGAATAAACGTCTTTCCAATCTTCAGAATTTGAGATTATATGTGTAAAAGATTGTTGAGCACTAGCCTGACTGGTAAAAAATATAAGAAAAACTAACAATATTAAAATCTCTTTTTTTAACATGACTTAGCTATTATTGGAAGTTATATAAATTTTTGCATACCCTAATTTTAATGAAAATTAATTTTTTTCTATGCATAATATTAGTAAGACTAAAGATTAAATTAAAATATAGAAAAAAAATAATAAAATTATTGAATTTCTACGAAAAAGAAATATGTTGTTGCAGTTGTGTCTGTTGCATGCCCATCTTCTAAAACTAGCATTTCAAAGTCATTATCTTGTCCGTTAAAACCTGTCAAAGCTCCTTGCTCTAATATCGAAGCAAAAACAACACTTGAAGTTGTTGGTTCATATAATATGGCCTCTTCAAATTGGTTTGCCGCAGCTCCTCCCTGTGAGTAAGCTTTTGTGCTCAAGCATTCTCCTGCGCTAAATTGCAAATTTGCTGTCGTAAAAGCATCATGCCCATCACCAGAGGGAGTGAAAGAGAAAGTTTCATTAACTCCATCAACATCATCTGTTAAAATATTAAATCTTGATTCTAAAACAGAAAGATTTGTTCCTGCAAGATTAGTCGCTCCCGCGGCTCCTGCGCTTCCTGTTGCATTTGCAGTGAAATTAAAACATTGAATGTTTGGCCAAGTAATAGTAGAATTTGTAGAAGAATAAACTTCTCCACTTGGTTCTGCTAATGTCCAATTATATATCACCTTGCTACTTGAATCTGCTAATCTTATTGCTCCTGAAACATTTCCAAAGTAACCCTGCCAAGTTTGTGTTGTTACTATTCCTGTTATTCCTAAATACGTAACATTACCCGCATAAGCGCTGTTGTTTCCTGCTGCGTCGGCTGCTGTTGTTTGAGGTGTTCCTGGCGCAACTGTTGCTCCATTTGGTTGAATAGCCAAAGCAATTGGCATAAATAAACCCATCATTAATATAGCTAAAAAAACAATAACTATCCCTTCTATTTTTGATCTTATCATTTCACTTATTACCTCCTTTCATCTCTTTTTCTAAAACTAAAAAATTTGAGTCATAAATAGAACAAAGATTTTCACGGGAAGTTTTTTTTAATTCTTGTTCAGAAATTATAGAGCATTCAAGCCAATGATTTATTTCTTTTAAGAAAGAATTTATTTTCAATTTAAGTATCTTCGAATCAGAAACAATGAGTATAGAAGGTTTCAGTTTTAAACTATTTATTAAGATAGACTTTATATCATTTAAGTCTTCTTCAATTCTCCAATAAAGCTTCTCAATATAATAATGAGATTCAGAATTCTCTAATAGCCAGATTTTTAATATAAGCCGATGATGATCAGATAAATAAATCATCTTTTTCACTGGCTTATCTTTTACAAGTGCAGTTAAATACAATATTTCTTGAACTATAGTATAAACCGACCTTGGCTGTCCTTTTTCAGCCATTCCAGTTTTCTTTTTTACAATTAAATTTGCTGCTTCCAAAAGTTTCAACTGCTGGCTGACATAAGCCGTAGAAGTCTTAACCTTTTGTGAAATCTCAAGAGGCGATGAAGGATTAGTTGCCAGAATTTCAAGAATCTTCCATCTCGATTCTGATAATAGTAAATTTGAATCCATACATAATATAAAATAATAACCTATTTAAATCTTTTGTTTAATTAATTTAATATCTTAAAATACTAAATATTTTATCTTACTAACTAAAATTATTAACTATTTATACTATTTAACTGATTACTTAATTATTGTCAAATTGGGTTTAATACCCAACAGCTCTGCTGCGTCGTCCGATTTGGCAATTAGAGATTGCTGGTCGCGAAGCGAAAAAATTCGCGGAAATACCCCATCAGCTTGCTGTGGGAACCTCAAGGTTTTCTCTAAACCTTGATGGCACTCAAGATTCAATTGCCAGAATCTTGATGTAGCGAATTTTTAGGCAATCTCTTTATCATACTCAAAAAAATTTTCTCGGAGTTTTTTAAGAAAAAAATTATTTCACTATAGACATTCCCGTTGATTGTATCACCTTTCGTTCGGGAATGTCTATTAGAGATTTCAGATTCTAGAGTGACTGAATTAGGGGGAATCTCTATATCAACATGTAATAAAAAGACTAACCCAGTTGCAAAATTCTCCGAAATATTTAAATACCAGTATATACTCTCCGTATACACTAAAAAGATATATTAAAAATGAAAGACATATTTGACGCAAAGATTTCATGTAAAACCTGCGACATGGAAATGCAACCTATAATAATAGAAAAATCGGGCTGTAAATTAAGAGCTATGAATTGCCCCAACTGTCAAGAAAAAATAATCCATCCCCAAGACCTAAACAGTTTTAATCATTATAACAGCCTAAAGAGCAAGACTTATATAGTTAAATTAAGAATGGTAGGAAACAGTCATGCAGTCAGCATTCCAAAGGAAATCTTTGATTTCATAAACGCAAACAATAAAATGAACAGCAAAATAAACGAAATGGTAAAATTATGTTTCGAGGATTTCGGAAGATTAAGTTTGATATTCAATCAAGAAAGAGGTTTAAAGAAAAAATGGTAAAAGAAGCAATTGTAAAACTAAAGGTTGTGGAATCTCTACAGGATGACGTTTACAAAGGAGTCGCAAGAATAGACCCTCAATTAATGAAATCTCTAGGTCTTGTCAGAGGAGACATAATTTCAGTTAAAGGAAACAAAGAGACTTTTGTCGTAGTTGATCGTGCTTATCCAGCAGATGTGGGTGAAAATATTATCAGAATAGATGGTTTAATAAGGAAAAATGCCAAAGTTTCTGTAGGCGAACAAGTCATTGTAAAAAAAGGAGATGTAAAGCCTGCAAAAAATATTACAATTGCGCCCGCACAACAAGGAATCACAGTCCATGCAGATCCTGAAATGTTAAAAAACGGTTTGCTAGGCCGCCCCATAACAAAAGGAGACATAATTTCTTTAGGCGGAGTCCATAGAAGAAGAGACATGATGTCAAACGGCTTCCCAGATTTATTCGGCGAGTTCTTGCAAGACATGGGTTCTTTTCCAGGGTTTGCAGGTTTTCAGCAAATTAGGTTTGTAGTCATTTCAACAAACCCCGCTCAAGGATGTTTTATTAACGAAGAAACCCAAGTAACTCTTAGCCCAAAAGCAGTAGACATTTCCGAAGAAGCCCTTCCAGAAGTAACTTATGAAGACATCGGAGGTTTAAGAGAAGAAATAAAAAAAGTCAGAGAAATGGTAGAGCTTCCACTAAAGCATCCCGAAATCTTTGAAAAACTCGGCATTGATCCTCCAAAAGGCGTTCTTTTGCATGGCCCTCCTGGAACAGGTAAAACTCTCTTGGCAAAAGCAGTTGCCAACGAGACGGAAGCAAATTTTATTCTGCTCAATGGTCCAGAAGTAATGTCTAAATTTTATGGAGAATCTGAAAAAAAGATAAGAGACATTTTCGAAGACGCACAAAAAAACGCCCCCTCAATTATTTTCTTTGATGAATTAGATGCAATTGCTCCAAAGAGAGAAGAAGTTCAAGGCGAAGTTGAGCGGCGTGTAGTCTCACAGCTCTTAACAATGATGGACGGTTTAAAGTCAAGAGGAAAGGTAATAGTAATTGGTGCAACTAACCGAGTCAACTCAGTAGATCCCGCATTACGGAGGCCAGGAAGATTCGACAGAGAAATAGAAATTTCTGTTCCAGGCAAGATTGCAAGATTAGATATCTTAAAAATTCACACAAGAAACATGCCTCTAGCAAAAAATGTCGTACTAGAAAAATTAGCCGGAAAAACTCATGGTTTCGTCGGTGCAGATTTATCAGCACTAGCAAAAGAAGCTGCAATGAATGTTCTAAGAAAAATGCTCCCCGAATTAAATCTAGAAGGCGAAGACCCAATTCCACAAGAAGTCCTCGACAAAATAATAATTAAAGCAGAAGACTTTGATGAAGCGCTTAGAGTTGTCAGGCCAAGTGCCATGCGTGAAGTCTTCGTTGAAACACCAAATATTGGCTGGAATGATGTAGGCGGTTTAGAAAAAACAAAACAAGACCTTAAAGAAGCAGTTGAATGGCCGATTGCTCATCCAGAAAGTTTCGCAAGATTAGGCATTCGCGCACCAAGAGGAATATTATTATATGGTCCTCCTGGAACAGGTAAAACATTATTAGCAAAAGCAGTTGCGAAAGAATCAGAAGCAAATTTCATCCACATTAAAGGCCCTTCATTATTAAGTATGTGGGTGGGAAAATCCCTGCCTTATGATGAAGAACTAATAGTTAAAGATAGAGATACAATAAAAAGAATGAAAATTGGAGACATTGTTGAGAAAAAGCTCGATGTCCAGGTTTTAGCCTTCGACAAAGATAAAAGGATAAGATTCTCAAAAATTAGCGACTTTATTAAACATAAACTTGATGATTCAAAATTAATGGAAGTTACTACAAGAACAGGCAGAAAAATCAAAGTTACAGACAATCATTCCTTATTTTCTTTCATAAACGGAAAAATTGTTAGCGCTCCTACAAATCATCTTATTCCTAATGAAAGCTACATCGCTGTACCAAAAAATCTGAATTTACCAAGAGAGATAATAAAAGAAATAAATTTATATGCTCATTTCAAAGATGATAAAGATATATTTGTTTCAAATGTTTCTATTTATTTAGAAAGTGCAAAAAAGATTTTAGGTTTAGAAAGGACTTCAAAAATATTGAATATCTCTAAAAAATATCTAGCAGAGATAATATCAAAAAACCTCCCTATTTCGATAATTAATTTTGATGCATTAATTAAAAAATCAAGGCTCGCTCCAGACTTTAAAGAGATAAAAATCAAGTTGAGAGGAAGCACCCATGAATACGATTCTTTATTTAATATTGATAAAGATTTCTGGAGACTTGTCGGAATATGGGTAGCAGAAGGAGACTTTAACAGCTCAACAATAAGAATTCATAACCAAAATCCAGAAATTAGGCAAGACATAAGGGATATTTGTGCAAATTATAAATTTAAAATATCTGAAATGAAGTCATGCATGACCATAAACTCCTTATTCTTAGAAAAAGTGTTTAGAAAAGTACTAGAACTAAAAGACAAAGCAGGAAACAAAAATCTTCCAGGATTAGCATTTATTCTTGATAAAGAAAGCAAAGCAAACCTCCTCAAAGGATACTTTAGCGGAGATGGCTCAATACATCAAGTAGAAAGAGGAAAATTTCACATAGAAGCCTCAACTATAAGCAAAACATTAGCTAATGATTTATTATATCTTCTCTCGGACTTTGGCATTGTTGCAACATGTTATATAAAAGAATCTAAAATCTATAACAACGAAGTTTACAGAATTAGTATTTTGGGTGTTAGAAACTTTGAAAGATTCAGCGAAATAGGATTTATTGATGTAAAAAGAAACAATAGGATAAATCAATACATAAACTCTAGAAAATGGGCAAGATCAGATATAATTCCATTAAGTGGAGAGCTTTACGAACTTGCCTCAAGCTCGAACCAGGTATACAGCACCAATCAATCAATTGGAAAAGAAGCTCTAAAAAACATGCTTATATTGGTGGATAAGGACAAAACTAAATACAAAGAATATTGGGATTTAGTAGAAGGCGACCTATATCTTGACCTAGTTAAAGAAATAAAAATAATAGAATCAGAAGAATATGTTTATGATATAGAAGTCGCTGGAGAACATAATTTTGTTGCGGGCTTTGGAGGAATAATTGCACACAATAGCGAAGAAGGTATCCGTAAAGTTTTTGAGAGGGCGAGGCAAGTTTCTCCCTGTATAGTATTCTTCGACGAAATAGATGCCCTAGCATCCAGAAGAGGCTTAGACATGGGAACAAAAGTCACTGAGCGTGTTCTCAACCAGTTGCTTGCAGAAATAGATGGTTTAGAAGGATTAAAAGACGTTACAGTAATTGGAGCAACAAACAGACCCGACATGCTAGATCCTGCGTTGCTAAGACCAGGAAGATTCGACAGAGTCATTCTTGTAGACATTCCAGACGAAGAAAGCAGAAAAAAAATCTTTGAAGTGCATATGAAAAATGCCCCAAAAGAAGCCTATAAAGAAATCAATATAGACGAATTAGTAAAACTAACAGATGGTTTTGTAGGCGCGGACATAGAATCATTAGTAAGAGAAGCAGCATTAAATGCAATAAGAAATGATAAAGAAGCAAAAGTAGTAACTAAAAAAGATTTTGATGAAGCTTTAACAAGAGTAACAGCTTCAGTATCAAAAGATACCGCTCAAAGATACAAAAAGATAGAAGATTATTATCTCAAGAAAGTCAAAACAGGTTTAGAAACTGGACCGGTATATACTGGATAAAAAATAAATCCATTTTTCGTCTACAGCACTTTAGCAGTTTACTCAAAATCTTCATTCCCCCCTATTTATCTCGGTCGCAAAATAAGTCTTATTGCTCCAAGCTTCCTGCATTTTTCCTTCTTTCTCAAAAACCGCAGTTGCCGCAGGAAGCTCAAATCTTCCAACAACTTTAAGCTCTGAATAAATTATATATGTATAAACTCTTTCTTCACCTGCAGACAACCTGTCAATATTCCAGAATATTCTTTTTGTCGCCTCGTCAACCCTATCAGGTTTCTTTCCAAAACTTTCATAAAGTTTGCTCATCGTCGGCAATCTATCTATGACTTGAATATCATCAACATGTTTCTTTGCCTTAACATGCAAATTAACTTTCAAAGCAAATTGCCCGCCCTTAGTCCTAACATAAGAAACCCTCTTGGTCAAAACTAAAGCAGTTTGAGAATAAACCTTAGCCATTACTCCTACAACAACTATTAAAATTAATATTATAAAAGGAATAGTATAATTAGTCCTAGCATCAACTGTAAAAACTTCTGCAGGATTCAAATCTTTGCTCCAAGTATATTTAATAATAAACCCATTCCTCTCAGTTTTTTCTGGATCTAGAGAATAACTAGTAAACAATCTAGAAATAATATCCTTATCAACCTCTATCGTAGCAGTCGCTGGGATATTCCCCTGATTTGTTTTTGTTATTATGGTATCTTTTATTATAAATCCTCTAGAAGATTTGTCAACAGAAATTCCCGAACTCTCAAGATAATCCATTAATCCATCAACCTTAGTTTCTCTGCCCTGGAGGTTTATATTTGCAGAAACAATATATGGTCCGGCAATTATTTTTTTTACATCCTTGTTTATTTTTATCTGAACAAGAACTTCCTCAAAAGGTTTTAATGAAATCTCTTCCGTACCTAAAAAAAATGGAGAATCAAAATCAATTTTAACATTCTCAATATTAGTATTTTCTTTGTTCCTAACTAAAACAGTTGCTTCCGTATTTACTGGGTTTAAAGGTTTAGGCTCTATTTCCAAGACATCTTTCAAAGAAACTATCTTAAGAAGCATATTGTCTTTAAATATGCCTGAATTATCGCCCTTTATCTGATATTCAAAACTAAAGAACCCTTCTCTTGACTTCATTGTTTGGTCAAGATAAGCCTTTACTTCAATAGTATTCTCTCCAGGAGCAAGGACAAATTTCCCTTTAGGAATCATTGAAACGGTGATTAAAGAATAAATCTCTGCATTTTCCTCTTCGCCTTTGTTATTAATCACAAAATCAAAAACCGCAGGATTATCCAATTCAGAAATCACCACAGAGCCCTTATCAATTTTCTTAACCTGCAATTCAGCACTCACATTTAAACTAAAAACTGTTAAGATCATTATCAGTCCAAAAGATAAAGCAAAAATTTTCATGTTTTTCATGAATAATGACAAAGTAGAAATTATTTAAAGATTTCTATTTTGCTATTTAACGCTTTAGTGGGAGCAAAACAGCCTATCGTCTTCCACTCAACTCTAAATAAGCCTTTATTTGGTCTTTAAGTTTCCTTACATTCCCCTCAACCATATTATTTATCTCATAAACCCTCGAGGGTATAACATATTTATTATAAACATCTCTCATAAACTTTGAAAAGGCAGAAGTCTCCCATTTTCCGTCATAGTCTTTTATTACAGTCCCCTTGAGTTCTATAGACGCTTTGCCTTTATTCATTTTCTTTTTCTCACCATCTATTTCAGCCTCAACTTCAGTCATCTCGCTAATCTCAAATTTTACAGCAATTTCCAGCTTAAAATAATCAGAGAGTTTTTTAGTCGCCTTCCACTCTATAAGCAAGTCTCTTTTATTCCCGCTTACTTTCTCAGAATACTTATCCTCGTTAATGCCAAAATTTTCCTCCTTTAACCAAGCATGCACATAAGAGTAAAGCCCAGAAAAGTCAAATAACCCCGAATGTTCAACCCTCTCTTTCAATACCAAATCTTTCTCAGCCATCTTTTTATACCTCTATTTAATTAATTTAAAGAGTTATTTAAAGATTCCTAATCTCCTCAGTAGTTGAGAATTTGATTGTAAAACGAGCTCATCTACTAACCCTTGATATTATTTTGTCTTTTTTAGCCCATTATAGGTCTTTTCCTTGATTGGGTTAGATTTTTAGGAAAAGATGTATTAGAAATTTCCGAACTAAATTCTAACACAATCACCGGAAATCTCTATATCTACTGCTCCAACAATAATGTTTGGGTTATTAATGGTGCAAGTTAGAAAATTAGTCTGAACAAATGATGACTAATTTTCAATAAAACCCTTATTTTTGTGAAACAAAAATAACAAATGTTCATCTATTGTCCCCTATATAATAAGCTACCCTCCTATTAAGCCAATCTTTACAACATTATTTGCTTTAGATAATTCAGGTTGTGAACTCTTAATCTCAAAAATAATTTCCTGAGTGCTTCTAGGTATCTTTAAATTACTGACTGACAAACTCTTCTTTGACCCAATGTCTAACTTGCCTACATTAAAACTGTTTATCACAGAATCTCCAACCTTGAGGCTTAGAGTAGAATTCTCAGCTTTTCTAAATCCATAATTTGCTATTATAATATCAAAATTAAGATATCTTCCAGATTTATTCGCCTGTAAATCTTCAATCAAAAGATCAGCATAAGAAAGATCAGAATATAAAGAATTTATCTCATTTATTATATCCTGGTCTAACTCTTGATTGCAATTAGTTACAGGATACATTATACTTTCCTCATTATTGTTATGGTCAAATCCCAGAGCATGTAAAAGTTCATGTATCGCCACCTGAGGTTTATCGCAATTCTCTGGCCGATATAAAGAAATCTTTCCAGCCAATATTATTGCGTATTTGCTCGCATTTATAATTTCAGTAGGTCCTCCTTCTCCTGCAATAAAATGTCCTTCCTCTTCAGGTTTAGAAGCAATATCTGAACAAAAGACAACTATCTGAGGGCTGTCTGATTTAGTAAAATCTAAAATCGTATTCTGTTCAATTATCCCTGTAGCTCTCTCAAAATCCCTCTGCTTCTCCGGACTGCAAGCTTCATCAGAATAACCGATCACTCTATCAGGATATCTCATATTAGGATAAAACTGATAACTCTTCCCAAACAAACCCTCAGAAACATTAAATTTATACTCCTGAAATTCAACGGGCGTCCCAGGAAGATTGTACCATAAAATAAACAAAGCAATAAATAACACTATAAACAAAAAAATCACCGATAAAACTTCTATCAATTTCATGCATTCAGGAAAGACGCTTAATTTATAAAGATTATCTTATAGCTATGGATATGGGATTTTACACAAAAATACTGAAACCAATAGCTTTTCAAATAGACCCAGAAGAAATTCACAACTTAGCTTTAAAACTGGGCTCTATTCTTGGCAAATTTTGGATAAGCAGAACAATAATTTCTGCGCTCTACAACTATTCAAATAAAAGATTAGAAACAAAAGTCTTAGGAATTAATTTCAAGAATCCTTTAGGATTAGCAGCAGGATTTGATAAAAACGCAAAAATAACAGACATTCTTCCCTCAGTTGGATTTGGTTTTATGGAAGTGGGAAGCATAACTGCACTAAAATGCGAAGGCAACCCAAAACCAAGACTCTGGAGGCTTCCTAAAGACAATTCAATAGCGGTCTATTTTGGCCTAGCAAATGATGGCGCAGAAGCAATCTCAAAAAAATTAAAAAATAAAAGTTTCGAAATCCCTCTAGCAATCAGCATAGCAAAAACCAACGACTCAAAAATTAAAGGTGATGCTTCCGTAGAAGATTACTATAAAAGCTATCTTCTGACAAAAGATATTGCAGACTTCATAGTCCTAAATATAAGCTGTCCAAATACCGGAGACGGTTGTAGTTTTGAAAATCCTCTTTTACTTGATAAACTCCTAAAAAGAATAAACAATAAAAATAAAATAACCTTCCTAAAAATATCTTCAGCCCTAGAAAGAAAACAAGTTGATCAAATTATCAAAGTAGTAGATAAATACAAAATCTCGGGTTTTATCATAAGCAATTTGAACAAAAGTAAATCAAACCTCAAAAGTTCAAAGGAAGAATTAGATAAAGTAAAAGGAGGGTTAAGCGGAGAGCCAGTAAGAGAACCATCAAACAAATTAATAAAATACATTTACAAAAAAACAAAAGGAGGATATATAATTATAGGATTAGGCGGAATCTTCACAGCAGAAGATGCTTATGAAAAAATAAAAAATGGCGCTTCCCTAGTCCAGTTAATCACAGGCATGATTTACAAAGGCCCAGGAGTGATAAAAGAGATAAACAAGGGCCTCGTCAGGCTCCTTGAAGCCGATGGTTACAGCAATATCTCGAAAGCTGTTGGTATGAACAATTTCGTTGATTAGTTCGGAAATTGTTCTATTAGAGAATTCGTAAAAAACACAATTATCCGAATTCTCTATATGTACAATTCTGTTGATTACATCCTCCGTTTTTCAGAATTGTCTTATTAGAGAATTCTGGACAAGAGAGTGATGCAATTACCAGAATTATCTATATCCTTTCCATAAAAATGTCTAAGAAAGTTTTTGTTAGTCCTCCTAAAAAGGTTTATATATGTCTATAATATCATAATATTGTGTTAAATATGACATATACTGGAATAAGATGAGTATTAAACAAAAAATACTAAGATTTTTGATAGAGAATAAAGAAAGAGCTTTTAGCATGTATGAGCTTTCTAAAACTATAAAAATTGATTATAAACTTCTATATATCAATATTAAGAAACTGGAAAAGGAGAAATCAATAGAAGTAGAGAATCTGAAGAGTCAGAATAGATGCAGTTTCAAAGATAGCTTTAATGGAGATATTTTTATTGTTGAAAGTGAAAGAAGGACTGATATTTTGAAGAAAAAAGAGTTTAAAGCTATTTATGATAAATTGAAAGGTGTAAACAAACAATTTATTCTTTTGTTATTCGGAAGCAATGTAAAAGGAAATGCTACTAAAAACTCAGATATAGATCTGCTTTTAATCTCCAATTCAGAAGATGCAAAAGCAATAGAAGAAAAACTCGAAATCCTCCCATTGAAGATTCATTTAACTCCTATAACTTATGAATCCTTTATTGGTATGTTAAAAACTAAAGAGCGAACAGTAGTTAGCGAAGCACTTAAAAAGAACATTATACTCTTTGGAATAGAGGACTATTACAGACTAATTAAGAATGTTGAATGAAAAGAGGATCAAAGAAGCTGAATCAGGTGTTAAATCTTATTTGTCTGAAGGATTACTTAAAAAAGAATCATTCAATAGTATTGTCTTTAATATTTTAATGGCTAATTCAAATGAAAGTATAGAAACAGCCACTTTTCTTTCAAATAATAAAAAGTCTAATCTCTGGATAATTGTCTCTTCTTATTATTCAATGTTTTATATTGCTAATGCCGTTTTATACAAATTAGGGTATAAGGTAGGAGATAAGATCCCTCACAAAGTCACAAGCGACGCTTTGATTGTTTATGTTAGAAATAAGCTTAAAAATAACTTTATAGAAGACTATGAGGAGATTAAAGAAGAAGCCCTACTCATTGCTAAAAATAAAGCCGAAGGTTTACTGGAAGATTTTGATTCTGAAAGAAAGAAAAGAGGATTTATCCAGTATCAAACTAAAGAAATTGAAAAAGTATCTAAAGCAGAGACTTCTTTGAAAAGAGCAAAGCAATTTTTGTTTGAAATGAATGGTCTATTGGATGAATTAGATAAAAAAAATTAATTTGAATTTTAATTCAAAAAGCCCAATTTATTAGGGAATATTCACTAATCTGGTCTTGTACTCGTGGAGTGTTGAATTTAGTAGTATTTTACTAACTGTTACACTTTGTTTTACTATCTTATAAAGATAGCGGACATTGTGTTCACTATCTTAAAACGAATAACTAACTCTTCTACGATGCTATGACTAAAAAGGTTAATAGCTCTTAAAGATTACTGGTTTACACAAGAGCAAAAAATAAAAGATTTTCAAAGTAACAAATAAGTCTGTTTATTCAATTTCTTTTAAATCTTTCTTTAGAATTATCATTACTCCGCTACCAAAATAATTATCAAATACGCTTTTTGTTCCATCGAATTTTCTTTTTACAGAAATCTTCAAAACCTTTAAAGGTTTTCTCACTATTAAATCATATGCAGAAGCGTAGAAACCCCCTATTACTATTTCATAATCTAAAAGGTTTAATCTTGCAAATTCAATCAACTCTTTTTTGCCAAAAGGCACTTCTAAACCAAAGCCCCAAAACCCCGTTAGTTCAGCAAGTTTTTTAGCGGCCCTATAAAAAATACCGTATTTATAAGGTACAGAAATTATTGCTACACCTTTATTCTTCAGAAGATCTACGTGCTTTTGTAGAACCTCTTTCCTTTCTTTCCCTACAAAATGTTCACATAATCCAAAAGACGTAACTATGGCTTTGCCTATTAATAACATAGTCAGTTTTATAAAGTATTAATACTATTATTATGAATGGTTTTAGATCAAATTTCTAAAAAATGGATAGCTCTTCTAAAAGGCATGGATGAAGTTCAAA
>Ga0080064_1002894_pt1 | contig 27072 bp, 25 predicted proteins | sample Subgrocontami54m_FD_69260 | JGI IMG/M metagenome (GOLD analysis project Ga0080064, IMG submission 69260) | Subsurface groundwater microbial communities from S. Glens Falls, New York, USA - GMW46 contaminated, 5.4 m (SPADES assembly) (version 2) ...
GGGAGTGCGCGCCCGTGTATGCCGTGGAAGCCGTAGGTCTTCATGTAGTGCGGAAAGCGGCTGGAGCAGCCGATTCCGGAGACGAACACGGTCTTCTCGGGATGCAGTCCCTCGTCGCGGCACAGCCGCTGGACGGCCGCGAGGATCGCGTTGTCGCCGCAGCCGGTGCACCAGCGCGGGACGCCGCTCTGATAATCCTCGAGTTCGTGATGCTCCTCGTACATCTGGAGGAGGCATTCTGTGGCGGCCATGTTCATGGTTTTCTCACCTTTCGCGTTACTGTTTCAGCTTTGCACGGATGACGTCGGCGACGGCGCCCGGCTTGATGGGCTGGCCCTTCACCTCGCTCCAGCAGTCGATGTCCACCAGGTAGCGCGAGCGCAGCAGCATCGCCAGCGCGGAGTAGCGGCGGTTCGACTCGTCGATGATCTCGTCCTCGGGCCGATCGCACCAGTTGCCTTCGATCGTGATCACCTTCTTGAATCCCTGCATGATCTCCTTGATCCCGGGCGGCAGCGGTTGCAGAAACCGTATGTGTATGGAGGACACCTTCTTGCCTTCCTCGCGCACGGTTTCCACGGCTTCCTCGATCGCGCCCTTGGTGCTGCCCCAGCCGATCACGAGCAGGTCCCCCTTCGGGTCTCCGAAAACCTCGGGGGGCGTGAGCGTCGTCTGCAGGGCGGCGAGCTTCAGGCTCCGGGAATGGATGCTCTTCTCGTTGCTCTCGGAGTCGTAGGCGACGTGGCTCGCGCTGTCGTGGGCAAGCCCTGTCAGCGTGTGCATTCCGCCCGGCTGGCCGGGTATGAAGCGGCGCGCGAGGCCGGTGACGGGGTCCCAGTCGTAGGGCTTGGCGTCTTCCGGAACCGGGCTCTGGTCGAACGGCGGTGCCATCCAGGACTCGCTGAATTTCGGGCGGGGGAAGGGCGACTGCGAGGTCGCCAGGCTCGCGTCGGAGAGCACCACGACGACCATGTTGAACGTCTCCGCGATCTTGCGGGCCGTGATCATCGAGTAGAAGCAGTCCTCGATCGTGCCGGGCGCCATGACGACCTTGGGCGCATCTCCGTGGCTGCCGAACATGGCGGCGAACAGGTCGCCCTGCTCCACCTTGGTCGGCTGCCCGGTGCTGGGGCCGCCGCGCTGGACGTTCACGACGACCAGGGGAATCTCTCCCATGACCGCGAGTCCGATCGCCTCCTGCTTGAGCGAGTAGCCGGGGCCCGAGGTGATGGTGACCGTGCACTTGCCGGCGTACGAGGCCCCGATCGCGAAGGCGCAGGCGGCGATCTCGTCCTCGGCCTGGTGGACGATGCCCCCGACCTTCTCGAATACGTCGCTCAGGTAGTGCGAGGCGGAGGTGGCAGGGGTGATCGGATACATGGCGCAGATCTCCATGCCCGAGGCGAGCACGCCCAGGGCGATCGCCGTGTTCCCGTTGACCACGATCTGCGGCTCGGTCGAGCGGACCGCCGGAATGCGGTAGTGCATGTCCAGGTTCGCGCCGGCCCACTTGTGGCCGGCTTCGAGCAGCATCACGTTCTGGTCGATCACCTTGCGGTCCTTCTTGCCGAAGGTGAGCGCGATCTGCTCGCGTCCCTGCTGGAGGTCCAGGCTGTAGATGGAGCACAGCATGCCCAGGGCGAACATGTTCTTGCCGCGCCGCGGATCGGACACGAGCGCCTTGCATTCCTGTTCCATCGGGACCTCGACGACCCTGTATCCCGCCTTCACGAGCCCGGCATGGGTCTCCACGTAGGCGGCGGCGATCTTGGGATCCGGGTTGGCGCGCCACATGCTTTCGAGCAGGATGACGCAGTCGGGCTTCAACTCCCCGGACCGCACGCGGCCCAGCAGCACCTGCTCGTTGAATGCGATCACGAGGTCGGTCAGGTCGCCCCCGTTGGTGATGCGTCCGGCGCCGATGCGGATGCGATTGCCGCTCGCGCCGGCGACGCTGCGCGCCGGGGGGCGGATCTCCGCGGGGATGATCTCGGTGGTCCAGATGCCGTTGCCCATCCTGGCGGCTATCGACCCGAGGGACTGCCCGCAGCGCTGCGCGCCCTCGCCGGAATCGCTGATGATCTCGACGATGTGTTCCTTCAGCGTCGTCACCGCATTCTGGCTCGCCGACGCACGGGTCTGCCTCGCGGCTTTTTTGACCGGGTTGCTCATTTCGTTCATGATTTTTCCGTAACGCTGTTGATCGTTTTTCGTACCCGGTGCCCTAGGCGACGCGGACGCGCGCGAAGTTCCGTTCCCTCAGATCGATACCGAACAGGGTGCCCGCACCTTCCCCGCCGGGGGCAAGGTAGGGGAGGGCGCTGTCGCGAATGCCGAGATACGCTTTCATGCTGCGCGCGGCCTTGCGGCCGGCGCCCATGGCCTCGATGACCGTCGCCGCGCCGGTGACGATATCGCCGCCCGCGAACACCCCGGCCACGGAAGTGGCGAGGTTCTCGTCGGCGCCGATATAGCCCCACTTGTTCAGCTTGAGCTTGGAGGTCTGGCCCATGATCGGGTTCGCGTTGGTGCCGATCGCATACACGATCACGTCGGCCTCGAAATCGAATTCGCTGCCCGCGACCGGCACGGGACGGCGCCTGCCGGAGTCGTCGGGCTCGCCGAGCTCCATGCGCACGCAGCGCATGCCGCGCACGCCGCCCTTGCCGTCGTCGAGGACCGCCACCGGATTGGTCAACCAGTTGAACTCGATGCCTTCCTGCTCGGCGTGGTGGACTTCCTCGACGCGGGCCGGCGCTTCCTTGCGCGAGCGGCGGTAGATGCAGTACACCTTTTCCGCGCCCAGCCGCAGGCTGACGCGCATCGCGTCCATCGCCGTGTTGCCCGCGCCGACCACGGCGACGCGGCGGCCCAGGGGCAGCGGCGTGTCGAAGACCGGGAACTCCTTCGCGCGCATCAGATTGCAGCGCGTCAGCAGCTCGTTCGCCGACAGGACGCCGTTCAGCGAATCCCCGGGAATGTTGAGCATCGTCGGGTAGCCGGCGCCGACGCCGACGAACACCGCGTCGAACCCCATTTCCCCGATCATCTGCTCGATCGTGAACAGTCGCCCGACCAGCGTATTGCACTCGAACTTGACCCCGAACTTCTTCAGGTTGTTGATCTCGGCGTCGATCACCGCGTTCGGGAGGCGGAAATCGGGGATGCCGTAGCGCAGGACGCCGCCGGGCTGGTGGAAGGCCTCGTAGACGGTGACGTCGCACCCCGCCTTGGCCATGTCGGCCGCGCAGGCCATGCCGGCCGGTCCCGAACCGACGATTCCGACCTTGAACCGGCTGGGTTCGATATAGGGAATGTTGACCCAGCCTTCCTTGATCGCGGTATCGCCGACAAAGCGCTCCAGCCGCCCGATGGCGACCGGTTCGAGCGTATCGCCGACGGTGCACACGCCCTCGCACTGATTCTCCTGGGGACAGACACGGCCGCAGATGGAAGGCAGCAGGTTGGTGTCGGTGAGGATGTCGTAGGCGCCGCGCAGGTTGTTCTCGTTGATCTTCTGGATGAAGCCCGGGATGTTGATCCCCACGGGGCAGCCGGAAATGCAGGGTTGGTCCGGGCACATCAGGCAGCGCTCGGACTCGCGCATCGCGTTCTCGGGGCTGTAGCCGCAGGCGACTTCCTCGAAGTTCTTGGCGCGGACCTGCGGGTCCTGCTCGCGCATCGGCGTGCGCTCCTGCGGGATGGTGCGTATCGTTTTCTTCTTTGCCATGGTGTCCTACCGCTTCGCAACAGTTGCCGGGGAGGGAGAGTCGAGGCTCGCCGCCGCCGCTTCGATCTGCTTCTGCAGCCGGCAGCTCTTCTCCCAATGATCGAGGGCCATTCTTTCTTCCTTGGTGTAACGGCGCAGCCGCGTCATCAGGTCGTCGAAGTCGACCTTGTGGCCGTCGAAGTCCGGCCCGTCGACGCAGGCGAACTTCACCTTGTCGCCGAGTTTCACGCGGCAACCGCCGCACATGCCGGTGCCGTCGACCATGAGGGGGTTGAGGCTCACCATGGTCTTGATCTTGTGCGGCCGCGTCGCTTCGGCGCAGCCTTTCATCATGATCGGGGGCCCGATGGCCACGACTTCGTCGATGTCCGGGTGCTTGGCGATGGACTGCTTGATCCCTTCGGTGACCAGGCCCTTGATGCCCTCCGAGCCGTCGTCGGTGCAGACGATGAGCTCGTCGCAGATCGCCTTGAACTTGCTTTTCCAGAAGACCAGGTCCTTGTTGCGGAATCCGAGCACGCCGATCACGTAGGCGCCGGCTTCCTTGAACGCGCGCGCCTGGGGATAGACCGGCGCCACGCCCAGGCCCCCGCCCACGCACACGACCTTCTTCGCGTGGCTGATGGGGCTCGGTATGCCCATCGGGCCGACCATGGCATACAGGGTCGTGCCGACCTTGCAGGCCAGCTGCATTTCCTTGGTCGTCTTGCCGACGGCCTGGATCACCAGCGTGATGGTGCCCTTCTTCGCGTCGAAGTCGGCGATGGTGAGCGGGATGCGCTCGCCGTGCTCGCTAAGCATGACGATGACGAATTGGCCCGGATGCGCGGCCTTCGCCATCATGGGGTGACGGACCTCCAGCAGGTAGGTAACGTCGGAAAAATCCTCTCGCCGGACGATCTCGAAATTGGACATAGGGGATGCCATTAAATCGATCTTTCAATTGGTTGGCCTTGGCGGCACCCGCGCGGCATGGCGTAGCCGGCGGGCTTGCTGAGAATCAGTCTAAGCATGCTGGGCGCAATGTATGGTTTACGTCCGCTTCCATTATTGATTTAGCGCAAACACTGGCGGGTTGGGGGAAATGAACTTGAGTAGAATTTGGGGTTATTTCAGCGGTTTGCAGCGAAAAGCGCTGCGCTGGGGGTCCGGCGCACGGAACGACACCGCGCCCTGCCCCGGTATAATTGCGGCGCTTGCCGGCTTAGCTCAGTGGTAGAGCAACTGATTTGTAATCAGTAGGTCGAGGGTTCGAGTCCTTCAGCCGGCACCATTAAATCAACCTGTTACATAGAAAATTAGGTCTGATGAATCGGCGTAACGGCTTCAGTGTAGGCGCTGTGTAGGTTTTTCTGGGCTATTCACGCGCCCAAATTACTTAGAAGGGCCTCACAGTAAAGGGGATATTGTCTATGCGACAACGCCAGATTTCACTGGAGGGCATCAAGGAGGCAGTGTCGAAGCTTCCCGACTTTTTGGTTTTTGTAGGCGCAGCGCTCCTTGTAGTTGATGAGTTCTTTAGAAGAATATTCTCCCTTCCCCTCTTACCGACAACCGAATCAGATTCTCGGGTTGTCCTGATCATTGCAATTCTTGTGCTCTTCGCGTTCACTATCGTTCGTAAGCTTGACCGGGTGGAGCGGCTGGTTCAACAGTCGTCGGACCGGTTCTTGGGTATCATCGACGTCCTTCCGTCCCAGCATGAACTAGACTTCGCGTCCATTGTCCGGTCCTGCCGAACAGTTCGTATCCTCACGCTATCCGGCACGAAGACCGGTAACCTTGCCGATACTTCAGTGCGTGAAGCCTTGCGTGATACGCACAGGCGTTCGTCGGTCACCATTCTTCTCGCTGACCCTCGGTCAGAAGCGATCATAACCCGATACCGAGACGACGAGCCAGCGAACTACGAGGCCGGGATTGAAGGGATCACGCGGCGCCTACATGATTTATACGCAATATGGAAGGGACTGCCTGAGGACCTCAAGAACAGAACGGAAATACGGGTCTTCAAGTGCTACCCAACCATGTCGTTAGTGCAAGCCGACCATGACGTCTACTCATCTAGCTATGCGTACAAATTGCGCGGCAACGATTGTCCCAAGCTTCACGCCTCCTCTTCTGGAAACTACGGAAACTTCCTACTGAGGCATTTCGAGGAAATCTACGCTTCATCCACGCCTTTGGAGACTTGGGTCAACGCTGTCCCACAGGCATAGAGAAGGAAAGATAGTGCTCCAGCCTGCCCCCGTCCTGGTGTTTGACCTCTTCGGTGTAGTCTTGTCAAAAGGACTCGAGTCCTCAATGAATCACCTTGAGGCAGTATTTGACCGGTCTGCTGACGCCATTAGCCGCGTTTACAAAAGTCTTGAGCCCGCTTTTGATCTCGCGAAGATAAATGAAGCAGAATTCTGGCGGAATGTTAACAGCGCGCTTCACACCAATGTTGAACCGCGTCTGCTGAGCAGCCTTGTTACTACTTCATGTTCGTTGGAGCCGACTGTTTGCGCAATCGTAGAAAGGTACTCGCCGTACTGTTGCATAGTCGCCTACTCTAACTACAGGAAAGAGTGGTTTGATCGGCTTGATAGACGATTGCGCCTGTCGGACCGTTTCTCGCGCATATTTCTTTCGTCGGAGACCGGATACCTGAAACCTGATCCTGCAGTACCCTCCTATCTGGCGCGAGCGCTGAACTGCGCCGTTGAACAGCTCGTTCTTATTGATGATGAAGAGGCAAATACCGATGCCTTTCAGTCGGCGGGGGCCAAAGCCATCAAGTATCGGGATCCATACGGACTTGAGGCGGAATTGCACACAATTGTGAACAACCGCTCTATTGACTATGAGGAGCGCTATTCTGGCGTATTCTTGATGACACCAACTAAAGCGCTGGTGCTTCAGCGGCGGGATATTTCACCCACAATTGCGAACCCCGGCTTGCTCAGCGTTTTTGGAGGCCGCGCAAATCCTCGCGAATCAATGACTGAAGCAGCGGCTCGCGAACTTCGCGAAGAGACTATGCTAAAAATCGGCAATGACGATTTGGAGCACGTCTTTGAGGCTGGGTGCAAAATCGAAGAAGGGAAATGGATGCGGTGTAGCTTTTTTGTTGTGCGGAACGTATCCCTGACCGACATTGAGCTGCAAGAAGGTACGAATATTGAGGTCTGGAGTGCAATGGAGGCACTCGCGCTCAAAGACCTGACACCTGTGACGCGGGCCGCATTAGGGACACTTCTATACGATGGAATCATCTGATGGCAACGTCCATCGAGGAGCTCCTTTTTGACGATTTCTCGCACTATGCCGGCCTCATGCCACTCGTCGCGGCCTTCAATCGTTTGCCTGACGTGCTTCATGCGCTCGGTACAGAGCGCGCCTTGATCAACCGGGAAACTTCAAGGACACGAATCATCAATTCTATCGTTGACCCAGACGCGTACATTGGCGATTTCACGCTTATTCGCAACTCGATTATCGAGCGTGGGGTGCGTATAGGTGGTCATGTTGAAATCAACATGAGTGTGATACGGGCCGAAACAGAGGTGCCGCATTTCAACAACATTGGGTACAGCATAGTCGGAAAGCGCGTGCTCCTGGGGGCATTCGCTTCGACATCAAGCAGGCGTCTAGATGACATACCACCCAGAGTTCGCGTTCCAGAAATGGGGGAATTTGTCGCGGAGTCGGCGAAGTATGGTGCGCTCATTGGGGACGATGTTCGAATCGGGTCGCATGTCTGCATTAACCCGTTCACCGTAATTAGAAAGCAAATCGTAGTCCATCCGGGCACTGTTCTTCACGGCTTCGTCCAATGAATGCCCTGATCTGTCGGAAACATTATCGAGGTTGTTTCGAGGGATAACAGTTATACAAAATGCATTTAGATGCTAATCAACCTCGGCTCAATAAGCTGGCGCGATGTCGGCCCTTAAAGACTCTCTAGGAAACCAGGGCCGAGAGGAACCAATAACGTCCGCGCTGCAAAAGGCTTTTCTTGCGTTATCTAAGTTTCGGCCGAGCAGGCCACGGAAATGGTATTTCCGCGTGACTCCCTACAATGATCGGATGGGAATTCGATCTGCGCCCGGGAGAACAGTGACGCGGTTGTGCCATAAGTCGCCCGCGTCACACTGATTATGCCGCCTGTGAGGTGGGTTTTGGTGCTGGCAAGCGTTGCAAGTACCTGATTTGAATAACCCCCTATTGCGGGGCCGCCGTTTGTAATCAGTAGGTGGAGGGTTCGAGTCCTTCAGCCGGCACCAGTTCCCTCAGTGACTTGCACCGGTTTCCTGCATTACAGCCGGCGAATGGACTCCGCAGGTGCCCGGATTGGATCCAGTCTCCGCGACTGGAGCAGATCGCAATTTCCCCTGATGAGTGCGTCGGCACCGGCAGCCTCGAGTGTCGCAAGGATCGGCACGTCCTTGCCATCACGCGGGAACTCGACGGATGTCGCGTCCAATCCGATGACGTCAGCCCGTATGCAAAGCTGGCGAAATACCAGACCGCCCTCGACGAGTTCGTTTTGCCAGTGGAGATTGCGGGCTTCGATCATGAAGCGGCCGGGGTTTACGGGCGGGTTCGGGCGGCGCTTCGGAAGAAAGCAACGTCCGTCGGCTCATCGGACTCGATGATCGGGGCGCTTGCGCTCGTCCTCGGCGCAACTCGGGTCGGCAACAACACGTAGGGCTTTCCCGTATTAAAGGCTTGGCCGTCACGATCTGATCTGCGCCGACGCAGACATACCTGGTCGCGTCGCGACACCAACGCGAACCATTCCCCTTTCGCCTGTAAGTGCAACGTAAGCCTCTCCGTTTCGGTACGCAGTACGCTTTCAAATCCGATCTGGAGTGTCCGGCAAGCCTGGCGCACGGTCGCTTCGTCCCACAAGCGCAACTCAGAGGTCGCCATGCGGTGATTATCGATCGTAGAGAGGAGGAGGCATCGTGAAACGCAATTCAAGATGCGCATGGAGGTTGGCAGGAGCGTTGGTTGCGCTTCTCGCGTTCCTGCCGGGGTACGCCGACGCCGTTCCCGCCTTTGCGCGGCAAACGGGGGAAAACTGCGTGTCCTGCCACGTCAGCTTCCCCGAGCTCACAGCGTTCGGCCGCTACTTCAAGCTGACCGGGTACACCCTCGGCGAGCGCGAGTCCGTGCCGCTGGCGATGATGGGGCAGGTCGGGATGACCCATGCGGCAAGCCAGTTCGACAACAGCGGCAATGAAGTGGTGCCGCGGAACAACGCTCTGCGCATGCAGCAGGCCAGCCTATTTGTCGCCGGCAAGATAAACGACTACGTCGGCGGCTTCGTGCAGATGTCATACGACGGCGAAGCGCATCACACCGCAGCCGACAATATCGACCTTCGCGCGGTTGGACGGACTCGGCTGGCCGGGAAAGAGTTGATCTTCGGCGCCACGCTGCACAACAACCCGACGGTTCAGGATGTGTGGAACTCCACCCCGGCATTCGGCTTTCCGTGGTTTACGTCGGCCTATGCGGTTGGCAGTCCCGTCTCCACGCTGATCGACGGAGGCTTGGAGCAAGCCACCGCCGGCATCGGCGGGTACGCCTATTGGAACAAATCGCTCTATGGGGAACTGACGTTCTACCGTACCTCGGACGGGATACTGTCGGCGCTGCGCGCGGGGAACGCGGTCCTGTCGAATCCGGGCAATTCCAGAACGACCTTGAAGGGACTCAATCCCTATTGGCGTCTCGCCTACAACCACGATTGGGGTGACCACTCCCTGATGGTGGGGACGTATGGCATGCAAGTTCGGATATTCGACGACCCCCTGGATCAGACCAGCCCGATCAAGAAATACACCGACACCGCGCTGGACTTCCAGTATCAATACATAACCGATGTGCACACGGTGACCGCGCAGGGTACATGGATACACGAGAAACAGGGTTTCGACGAGGGATTGCTGGGGGACTCCACCGATCCCGCTACGCTGGGAGCCGGCGTCCCGTATAACGCCTCGAACACGCTCAACACGGCCAAGGCCAAGCTGACTTATTTCTACCGGCGCATGTACGGCGCCACGTTGGGAATCTTTTCCACGACGGGAAGCGCCGATGCGGGTCTCGTGAACATTCAAGATGCAAACGGAAATGTCCTGAGCAATGTGCCGAATACGAAAGGTTACATACTCGATCTGCAATATGTGCCGGTCCAGAATCTCAGGCTGCACCTCCAGTACACCGGTTTCACGCAATTCAACGGCAATGGCACGAACATCGACGGCAACGGACGCAACGCCAAGGACAATAACGCACTGTTCCTGGGCGCCTGGTTCTCCTATTGACCGGCATGTCCGAAACCCCGACGTGCTGTCCGGATCAGACGACGCGGAATGTCCGCAATTCAGACATCAAGGGACCACACAATGATGATCAAGTCAGCGTACTGGGTCGTCGCCACGTTGGCGATATTGGCCGCCGCACCGGTTTTGGCCGACGATACGATTCGCCTCGAGAAGATGGTGGACCGACTGTGTTCCGCCTGTCATGGACAGGACGGCAACAGCATCTCGACGAACTTTCCAAAACTCGCCGGACTGTCGGCGAAATATACGGAGGAACAACTCCGCTCGTTCCGCGACCGCACGCGCGCCGACAAGGATGCCGTGGACGCCATGTGGGGCTGGGCGCGCTCACTGACCGATCAGGACATCAAGGAAATAGCTGCTTACTACGCGGCCCAGAAACGGGCCCCGGGCGACCCGGGGCCCGAGCAATTGATGAACAAGGGCCGCGACATCTACGAACATGGAATGTCGGACAAAGGCTTACCGGCGTGCGCGCTCTGCCATGGCCCGCAAGGCGAAGGAAAGGAAGACGCGCCGCGGCTGGCCGGGCAACACGCCCGCTATCTGACCAGGCAGCTCAAGGTGTTCCGTTCGACGGAGCGGCCCGCGGCGGTGGCCATGCACGCCATCGTGACGCCGCTGACGGATGGCGATATTGATTCGCTTGCCGTGTACCTGCAATCAAAATAGGGGCGTTCGTTCTCGGAATCCAGTGACGCAGAGGCCGCCCGCATCGCACTGATGGTGCCGCCTGTGACATCGGCTTTACTGCTGGCAAGTGCTGCAATCAGCTGATCTCAAAAGCCCCCAATTGCAGGGCCGCCGTTTGTAATCAGTAGGCCGAGGGTTCGAATCCTTCAGCCTCACAACGACAACTCCTCTTGTTACGGGCTCCAGGGCGCCGATTCGCTTGGGTGAATAAGGCACAAATCCGTTGTGCAACGCGACGCAGAGCTGGGCCGGGAAACTTGCGAGACTGGTTCGTCTCAGGACGCGTCAAGAGCGCCTTTGCGCTTTTCGGGCCTCGAGCGAATTCCAGTAGGAGAATCGTATGCGATGCATGAGAAGTGTCACCAGCGCCTTGATTCACACGCTATGCGCGTTTGTCCTGTGGCCATCGTGGGCGCACGCCGACGTCGTTTCGGACTGGAGCACAATCGCGATGAACGCCGCGGCATCGTCCGGGCGACCCGTTGCGCGTGCCGCTCACGATATGGCGATTGTGCACGTCGCCGTGTTCGAGACCATGAACTTCGTCCAGGGAGGCTATGTCTCCCGCCTTCTCGTCAGGCCGAGCGCGGCCTTTCGGCAGCCAAGCGAGGCGGCCGCGGCTGCAGCGGCCCATTACGTGCTGGAGCAGCTGTACCCTGGACTGAAGGTCTCGTTCGACGCTGCCCTGGAGGACTCCCTGGCCAAGATCCCGGACAGGCAGAAGGCGGACGGCGCACGCCTGACGGGAAGGGCGGTCGGGGCAAATATCTACGCAATTCTCGCCACCGGGGAGACCGCAGGTAAGACGGCCCGGGCGCGGTTTCCCGAAAATCCAGAGGTCTCGCGCGCGGACGTGTCCGCGCAGCGCGCCGAGCCGGCGATGCAAACGTGGCATTCCGTGGTTTCGCTGCTCGCCGGGTCCAAGCGCCTACGCCCCATCGAGACTGCAAGGCTCTACGCACTGGTCTTTATGGCGATGAGCGACGTCTATGCAGGCATGGAATCGAGGCCCGCCGCTGCGTCGCGCCGGTGCGGTTCCTGCACCCTCGACGCGGCTGTTCTGAAGATACTCGACTCCGAATTTCGAACCACGGGTGGTGCGGAGGTTGCGGTTTCACGCTTCAAGTCCGAAGCAGCAGCGAATCTCGGCGCAAGAATCGGCAAGTACGCGTTGGCCCACTTCGCGGCTGCAGATTGAGGCCTCGAGAAGTTGAAGCACTGCTACCGGCGGACCTGCCGTAACGGCCTCGCGCCGAACCTCCGGTACGCAGTGCGCTTCTTCTTGGTGCATCGGCAGAGCGGCGTGCACCATGATCGTTCCTATCCGCCGTCGGCCTCTCACTCCGCGACTGCTGGCGGCGGCGCAGGTGACATGGCGAGCCGCGCAAAAACAAGCCCTTAAACTGCAGGCCGGCCTTTGGTCCGGGAACGGGCATGGGTCCTGCTGTCACCCGTCTGGGCACGGCGCAAGCGCGATGGCGCGCACGCCGATGGGACATCCAACCACTGTTCGGGGAGAGCGACTCATGCGACGGCGATTTTTCATGAAGACATTGGCGGCGAGCCTCGCCATGGCGGGCATCGGAATCCTGGCGAGCGTTCCTGTACATGCGGCGGACACCATCAAGGTCGGCGTCCTGCACTCGTTGTCCGGCACCATGGCGATCAGCGAGACGGTGCTGAAGGACGTGACGCTGATGGCGATCGAGGAAATCAACGCCAAGGGCGGCGTGCTGGGCAAGAAGCTCGAGCCGGTCGTGGTGGATCCCGCATCGAACTGGCCGCTGTTCGCCGAGAAGGCGCGCCAGCTCCTCACCCAGGACAAGGTCGCCGTCGTGTTCGGCTGCTGGACCTCGGTGTCGCGCAAGTCGGTGCTGCCGGTGTTCGAGGAGCTGAACGGGCTGCTCTTCTATCCGGTGCAGTACGAGGGCGAGGAGTTGTCCAAGAACGTGTTCTACACCGGCGCCGCGCCCAACCAGCAGGCGATCCCCGCGGTCGAGTACCTGATGAGCAAGGACGGCGGCGGCGCCAAGCGCTGGGTGCTGCTCGGTACCGATTACGTCTATCCGCGCACGACCAACAAGATCCTGCGCGCGTTCCTGAAGTCCAAGGGCGTGGCCGACAAGGACATCGACGAGAAGTACACCCCGTTCGGCCACAGCGACTACCAGACCATCGTCGCCGACATCAAGAAATTCGCCGCCGGCGGCAAGACGGCGGTGGTCTCGACCATCAACGGCGATTCGAACGTTCCCTTCTACAAGGAGCTGGGCAACCAGGGACTGAAGGCGACCGACGTTCCGGTGGTGGCGTTCTCCGTCGGCGAGGAGGAACTGCGCGGCGTGGACACCAAGCCGCTGGTGGGCCACCTCGCGGCCTGGAACTACTTCATGTCGATCAAGAACCCGGCGAACAGCGAGTTCGAGAAGAAATGGGCCGGCTACGCGACGAAGGCGAAACTCGCCAACGCCGGCAAGCCGCTCACCAACGACCCGATGGAAGCCGCGTACATCGGCGTCAACATGTGGAAGCAGGCGGTGGAGAAGGCGAAGACCACCGATGTCAACAAGGTGATCGCCGCCATGGCCGGCCAGACCTTCAAGGCGCCCTCGGGCATCGTCTCCAAGATGGACGAGAAGAACCACCACCTGCACAAGGCGGTGTTCATCGGCGAAGTCCAGGGCAACGGCCAGTTCAACGTTGTCTGGAAGACCAAGGGGCCGATCAAGGCACAGCCCTGGAGCCCGTTCATTCCCGGCAACGACAAGAAGAAGGACGAGCCCGAGAAGAAGTAGTGGTGGAGGCGCGTGGTGCCGCCATGTCCGGTCTCCTCCTCTCCCGGACATGGCGGCTACCCGTGTGGAGTACCTGACCATGCCTTTCCGGCGCGCACTGCGTCTTGGGCTTCTGTTGCTGGCGCTCGCCGCGCAGGCAGGGCCCGCGTGGGGCGCCGTGACGCAGGCGATCGAGAAGCTCGCTTTCGGCGATAGCGAGGAGAAGATCGCCGCCATCGACGCGCTGCTCGCCGAGGCCGACCGCTCGGCGATTCCGTTTCTCCGGGCGCTGCGCGACGGCGAAGTCCAGACCGCCGGCGGCAAGCGCGTGCTGATCGTCAAGGGCGATGCCGGCACCGACGCGGTGAGCGGGGCCGCCGTTTCGCCGCTGCCCGGGGACCGCGAGGACGTGGTCGTCAACAACCGCATCCGCCGCCAGATCGGCACCGCCATCGCGGCGCTCGAGCTCGTTTCTCCGGACCGCGCAGCGCGCTTCGCCGCGGCGAAGGCGCTGCAGGACGAGGCCGACGAATCGCGCCTGCCGTTGGTGGAGAAGGCGCTCGCCGCCGAGGCCGATGCCGAGATCAGGACGCTGCTCGGGCTGGTTCGCGCCAACGTCAAGCTCAAGAGCCCGAACAAGGCGGCGCGCCTCGAGGCGATCGATGCGCTCGGGGCGAGCACCCATTCCGGCACCAAGGCGCTGCTGCTCGCGCTCATCGAGAAGCGGGGCGGCGAATTCGTCGAGCCCGACGCCGACATCCGCGGCGCCGCGCAAGGCTCGCTCGCGAAGGTCGAGCACAGCCTGGCGGCGGGAGACCGCATCGGCCAGGTGTTCAGCGGCGTGAGCCTGGGCAGCGTGTTGCTGCTGGCCGCGCTCGGCCTTGCGATCACCTACGGCCTGATGGGCGTGATCAACATGGCGCACGGCGAGCTGATCATGATCGGCGCCTACAGCACTTACCTGGTGCAGAACCTGTTCCGTTCCCAGCTGCCGGCGCAGTTCGACTGGTACCTCGTGGCGGCGGTGCCGGCGGCGTTCATCGCCTCGGGCGCGGTCGGGATGCTGCTCGAGCGCTCGGTGATCCGCTTCCTCTACGGCCGGCCGCTGGAGACCCTGCTCGCCACCTGGGGCATCAGCCTGTTCCTGATCCAGGCCGTGCGCACGCTCTTCGGCGCCCAGAACGTGCAGGTGGAGAACCCGGTCTGGATGTCCGGCGGCATCGAGCTGGTGAGCAACCTCGTGCTGCCCTGGAACCGCATCGTCATCATCGGCTTCGCCTGCGCGGTGCTGCTCGCCGTCTGGATCGCGCTCGCGCGCACGCGCCTGGGGCTGTTCGTGCGCGGCGTGACGCAGAACCGTGCCATGGCGAGCTGCATGGGCGTGAACACCGGCCGGGTCGACATGTGGGCCTACGGACTGGGCTCGGGCCTCGCGGGGCTCGCCGGCTGCGCGCTCTCGCAGATCGGCAACGTCGGGCCCGATCTCGGCCAGAGCTACATCGTCGACTCGTTCATGGTCGTGGTGCTGGGCGGCGTGGGCCAGCTCGCCGGAACGGTCTACGCCGCGTTCGGTCTGGGCGTGGCCAACAAGTTCCTCGAGGCCTGGTCGGGCGCGGTGCTCGCCAAGATCATGGTGCTCGTGTTCATCATCGTGTTCATCCAGAAGCGGCCGCAGGGGCTGTTCGCCCTCAAGGGCCGGTTCGCGGACGCCTGAAATGGAACGCGTTCCCAGGCTCTACGGCCCGCGCGGATGGTTCGCCGTGGCTGCCGCGCTGTGCATCATCCTCGCGGTCGTGCCCGCCGCCAACCTCGCGCTGCCGCGCGGCAGCGCGCTGCACCTGTCCGACTACTGGGTTGCGCTCGCCGGCAAGATCATGTGCTACGCCATCGTCGCCATCGCGATGGACCTGATCTGGGGCTACACCGGCATCCTGTCGCTCGGACACGGCCTGTTCTTCGCGCTCGGCGGCTACGCCCTGGGCATGTACCTGATGCGCTCGATCGGGCGCGAGGGCCAGTACCAGAGCGACCTGCCCGACTTCATGGTGTTCCTCGACTGGAAGGCCTATCCGTGGTACTGGAGCTTCACCGACCATTTCTGGTATTGCGCGGCGCTGGTGGTGCTCGTCCCGTCGCTGCTCGCCTTCGTGTTCGGCTACTTCGCCTTCCGCTCGCGCATCAAGGGCGTGTACTTCTCGATCATCACCCAGGCGCTCACCTACGCGGCCATGCTGCTGTTCTTCCGCAACGACACCGGGTTCGGCGGCAACAACGGCTTCACCGACTTCAAGCGCATCCTCGGCTTCGCGATCGCGACGCCGCAGACGCGCATGGCGCTGTTCGCCGTCACCGGCCTCGTCCTGGTCGGCACGCTGCTGCTCGCCCGCGCGATCGTGGTCTCGAAGCTCGGCCGCGTGCTCACCGCGATCCGCGACGCGGAGTCGCGGGTGATGTTCTCGGGCTACGACCCGCTCTGGTACAAGCTGTTCGTCTGGACGCTTTCCGCGGCGCTCGCGGGAATCGCCGGCGCGCTCTACGTGCCGCAGGTGGGAATCATCAATCCGAGCGAGATGTCGCCGGCGAATTCGATCGAGATCGCGATCTGGGTCGCGGTCGGCGGCCGGGGGACGCTGCTCGGCGCCATCCTGGGCGCCTTCCTGGTCAACGGCGCGAAAAGCTGGTTCACGGTGGCCTTCCCCGAGTACTGGCTGTTCTTCCTCGGCGCCTTGTTCATTGCGGTGACATTGTTCCTGCCGAACGGCGTCGTCGGCCTGTTTGCGCGGCTGCGGGGCGGACCGGCATGATGACCCGGCTCATCCAGGCGCTGCGCGGATCGGGAGACCAGTCCGCGCCGGGCTACGGCCGCGTCCTGCAGCCGGGCATCGACCTCAGCCACAAGGTCATCCTCTACCTGGACGACATCACGGTGTCCTTCGACGGGTTCAAGGCGCTGAACAAGCTGACCCTCGAGGTGGACGCGGGAGAGTTGCGCTGCGTGATCGGCCCGAACGGCGCGGGCAAGACGACCATGATGGACGTGATCACGGGCAAGACGCGTCCCGACGCGGGCACGGCGTTCTTCGGCCAGACCATCGACCTCACGCGTCTCACCGAGCCGCAGATCGCCCACGCAGGCATCGGGCGCAAGTTCCAGAAGCCCACCGTGTTCGAGCGCCACAGCGCGTTCGAGAACCTCGAGCTCGCCATGAAAGCCGACAAGCGCGTGCGCCGCACGCTCTCGGCGCGCCTCGCGTCGGAAGAGCGCGACCGCATCGCCGCGACGCTGGAAACGGTGGCGCTCGGCGAAGCGGCCGACCGGCTGGCCGGTCTGCTCTCGCACGGGCAGAAACAGTGGCTCGAAATCGGCATGCTGCTCATGCAGGAGCCGCAGTTGCTGCTCCTGGACGAACCGGTCGCGGGAATGACAGACGCCGAGACCGAGCGTACCGCGGAGCTGTTCACCTCGCTTGCGGGCGCCCATTCGCTGATTGTGGTCGAGCACGACATGGATTTCGTGTCGCGCATCGCGCGCACGGTCACGGTCCTTCACGAAGGCGGCGTGCTCGCCGAGGGTCCGATGGACGCGGTGCAGAACGACCCGCGCGTGATCGAGGTCTATCTGGGCCGCTGAGGAAGACGCATGCTCAGCATCTCCGGACTCAACCAGTACTACGGCGGCAGCCACATCCTGCGCGACGTGGCGCTCGAGGTGCCCGCGGGCGCCTGCACCGCCGTGCTCGGCCGCAACGGGGTGGGCAAGACGACGCTGCTCAAGTGCCTGGTGGGCCTGCTGCCGGTGCGCTCGGGGACGGTGCGCTTCGGCGGCGCCGAGCTCACGGCGCTGCCGCCCTACGAGCGCGCGCGGCTCGGGATCGGCTACGTGCCCCAGGGGCGCGACATCTTCCCCAGGCTCAGCGTCGAGGAAAACCTCCACATGGGGCTCGCGACCAAGGGCGGCAAGGCGCGTATTCCAACGCGGGTCTTCGAAATGTTCCCGGTCCTGAAGGAGATGCTGCACCGGCGCGGCGGCGACCTGTCCGGCGGCCAGCAGCAGCAGCTCGCCATCGGCCGCGCGCTCGCCGCGGAGCCGAAGCTGCTGATCCTGGACGAGCCCACCGAAGGGATCCAGCCCTCGATCATCAAGGACATCGAGCGGGTGATCCGATCGCTCGCGCAAAGCGGCGAGATGGCGATCCTGCTGGTGGAGCAGTATTACGACTTCGCGCGCTCGCTCGCGGACGGGTACGTGGTAATGTCTCGCGGCGAGGTGGTCAAGTCGGGGCGCGGCGGCGACATGGACAAGGACAACGTCAAAGCGCTGCTGGCCATCTGAGGGGCGCGATGATCGTGGGCGAAGCAGCGGTAGCGGCGCGATGGGAAGCGAAGCTTGCGCTGGGATACCTCCGGCGGGGCGCAAGGACCGTGCTCGCGCGGCGCAGCCACAGCGGCCCGCTGCGCGTGCAGCGCGATCTCTACCCGGAGGGCGAGGGTACCTGCCACACGATCGTCGTCCATCCGCCTGGGGGCATCGCCGGTGGAGACGCGCTCGCGGTGGACGCAACGCTCGGGCCGGATTGCGCGGCGCTGCTCACCACGCCCGGCGCGGGCAAGTGGTACCGCTCGGACGGCGAGCCTGCCTCGCAGCGTCTTTCGTTCGACGTTGGCGAGGGCGCGGTGCTCGAGTGGCTGCCCCGGGAGACCATAGTCTTCAGCGGCGCGCGGGCGGACATGGAGACACAGGTGACGCTGCACGAGGGTGCCGTCTACCTCGGCTGGGAAATCCTCTGCCTCGGACGCGCCGCGGCGGGGGAACGCTTCGTGCGCGGCCAGGTGCGCCAGCGCACCGAAATCCGCCAGGACGGCAGGCCGCTTTGGGTCGAGCGCGCGCGCTTCGAGGGCGGCGACCCGCTGCTCGATTCTCCGGTGGGCCTTGCCGGCTGCACGGTCAGCGCGACGCTCGTTGCCGCAGGGCGCGACCTGCCCGCCGAACTGATCCTCGAATGCAAGCGCCTGCAGTCGGGCGAGAGCGGGCGCGCGGGCGTGACGCGGCTGCCGCGGCTGGCGGCGGCCCGCTACCTGGGCGACTCCGGAGAGGAGGCGCACGATTACTTCTCCCGGCTATGGGCGCTGTTGCGGCCGGCGCTGAAGGGCTGCACGGCCGTGAAGCCGAGAATTTGGAGTACCTAGGGGGAACCATGGAGCTGACGCCGAGGGAGAAAGACAAGCTGCTGTTGTTCACCGCGGCGCTGCTCGCCGAACGGCGCCGCGCGCGCGGCCTGAAGCTGAACTACCCGGAGGCGGTCGCCTTCATCTCGGCGGCGATCCTCGAAGGCGCACGCGACGGACGCACGGTCGCCGAGCTAATGAGCTACGGCACCCAACTGCTGACCCGCACCGACGTCATGGAGGGCGTGCCGGAGATGATTCCGGAGATCCAGGTCGAGGCGACCTTTCCCGACGGCACCAAGCTGGTGACCGTGCATCACCCCATCGTGTAGGAGCGACCATGATCCCAGGCGAGATCCAGGTGCAGGCGGGCGAGATCGAATTGAACGCGGGCCGCAGGACCGTGACGCTCAAGGTGTCGAACACGGGCGACCGGCCGATCCAGGTCGGCTCGCACTACCATTTCTACGAGACCAACGAGTCGCTCAAGTTCGAGCGCAAGGCGGCCTACGGTTATCGCCTCGATATCGCCGCGGGAACGGCGGTGCGCTTCGAGCCCGGCCAGACGCGCGCGGTCGAGCTGGTCGCATTGGACGGCGCGCGCGAGGTCTACGGCTTCCAGGGCAAGGTGATGGGGAAACTCCAGGGGAGGCCGAAATGAGCCTGCGCGTCGGCCGGCAGGCGTATGCGGAAATGTTCGGTCCCACGACGGGGGACCGGGTGCGGCTCGCCGACACCGAGCTGTGGATCGAGGTCGAAAAGGACTTCACGACTTACGGCGAGGAGGTCAAGTTCGGCGGGGGCAAGGTGATCCGCGACGGCATGGGCCAGAGCCAGCGGTCCTCCAGGGACTGCGCCGACACGGTGATCACCAACGCGCTCGTCGTCGATCACTGGGGCATCGTCAAGGCCGACGTCGGCGTGAAGGGCGGGCGCATCGCGGGCATCGGCAAGGCCGGCAATCCGGACATCCAGCCGGGCGTGACCATCGTCATCGGCCCCGCGACCGAGATCATCGCGGGCGAGGGCATGATCCTCACCGCGGGCGGCATCGATACGCACATCCATTTCATCTGCCCGCAGCAGATCGAGGAAGCGCTGATGTCCGGTGTCACCACCATGATAGGCGGCGGCACGGGCCCGGCGACCGGCACCTTCGCAACGACCTGCACGCCGGGGCCCTGGCACATCGCCAGCATGCTCAAGGCCGCCGAAGGCTTTCCCATGAACCTCGGCTTCCTGGGCAAGGGCAACGCCAGCCGCAAGGCGCCGCTGATCGAGCAGGTGGTCGCGGGCGCGATCGGCTTGAAGCTGCACGAGGACTGGGGCACGACGCCGGCCGCGATCGACTGTTGCCTGTCGGTCGCCGAGGACATGGACGTACAGGTCGCGATCCACACCGACACGCTGAACGAGTCCGGCTTCGTGGAAGCGTCGATCGCGGCGTTCAAGGGCCGCACCATCCACACCTACCACACCGAGGGCGCGGGCGGCGGCCACGCGCCGGACATCATCCGCGTCTGCGGCCAGCCCAACGTGCTGCCCTCGTCGACCAATCCGACCCGTCCCTACACGGTGAACACCATCGACGAGCACCTGGACATGCTCATGGTGTGCCATCACCTCGACCCGGCGATCGCCGAGGACGTCGCCTTCGCCGAGTCGCGCATCCGCCGCGAGACCATCGCCGCCGAGGACATCCTGCACGACCTGGGCGCCTTCAGCATGCTCTCCTCGGATTCGCAGGCGATGGGGCGCGTGGGCGAAGTGATCGTGCGCACCTGGCAGACGGCGCACAAGATGAAGGTCCAGCGCGGCGCGCTGCCCGGCGACGGAACGCGCGCGGACAACTTCCGCGTCAAGCGCTACGTGGCGAAGTACACCATCAACCCGGCGATCGCCCACGGCATCGCGCACGAGGTGGGCTCGATCGAGGCGGGCAAGCTCGCCGACCTGGTGCTCTGGAGGCCGGCGTTCTTCGGCGTCAAGCCATCGCTCGTGTTGAAGGGAGGCATGATCGCCGCCGCGGCAATGGGCGATCCGAACGCCTCGATCCCGACCCCTCAGCCGGTGCACTACCGGCCGATGTTCGGCGCCTTCGGCGGCGCGCTCGCGACCTCGGTGACCTTCGTCTCGCAGGCGGCGCTCGAGAACGCGGCGCTCGCGGCGCTCGGCTTGCGCAAGCCGCTCATGGCGGTGAAGAACACGCGCAACATCGGCAAGCGCGATATGGTTCACAACGATTCCGTGCCGAAGATCGAAGTCGATCCGGAGACCTACGTGGTCAAGGCCGACGGCGAAGTGCTCGCCTGCGAGCCCGCGCGCGAGCTGCCGTTGGCGCAGCGGTATTTCCTGTTCTGAGCCGGAGGGCGCTTGCACGAGATCCGCGAACACCTTCCGGCGGGCGGCCCGCCGGCGCAAGCCGACGCCGAGCTCGAACTTGCGTTCGAGTTGCGCCAGAGAAGCCGGCTGCGCGCGCGACTGGCGAGCGGCGAGGAGGTCGCACTCGCGCTGCCGCGCGGAACGGTGCTGCGCGACGGCGACCTGTTGCGCGCCGACGACGGCCGCACGGTGCGCGTGGTGGCGCAGCCCGAGCGCGTCATGCAGGTGAGCTGCGCGACAAAGCTCGAGCTCGCGCGCGCCGCCTACCATCTGGGCAACCGCCACGTTCCGCTGCAGATCGCGCCGGACTGGCTGCGGCTGGCCGAGGACCCGGTGCTGCGCAGGATGCTCGAAGGCCTGGGCGCGACCGTAATTCTGCTCGACGCGCCCTTCGAGCCCGAGGCCGGCGCCTACGGCGCGCATGCGCATGGACACTGATACCGCCCTGCTGCGCCTGCTGCGCCTGGCTAGCCCCGCGCTTCCCGTCGGCGCGTACAGCTATTCGCAGGGGCTGGAATGGGCGATCGAGGACGGGATCGTGCGCGACGCCCCGGGCGCGGAGCGCTGGATCGGCGATGCGCTGCGCTACGGCATCGCGCGCTTCGAGGCGCCGCTGTGGTGGCGCCTGTACCACTGCTGGCTGCTAGGCGACGCCGATGGCGCGGCGCGCTGGAACGATACCTTCGTCGCCTCGCGCGACACTTCGGAGCTGCGCGCCGAAACGCTGCAGATGGGGGGGTCCCTCGCCTCGCTGCTCGCGGACCTGGGCGAGTTCGACCCGACGGCGCTCGCCCCGCTCGCGGCCGTGGAGGCGCCGGCCTACGTGACCGCCGCGGCATTCGCGGCGGCCGCCTGGCGCATTCCGCCCCGCGCGGCGCTCACCGGCTACTGCTGGTCGTGGACGGAGAACCAGGTGCTTGCCGCGATCAAGGCGGTGCCGCTGGGACAGGTTGCCGGCCAGCGCATGCTCGCCGCGCTCGGGCCCGCGATCGAAACGGCAGTGGAATCCGCGATCGGCTGCGGGGACGACGCGCTCGCCAACCTCGCGCCCGGCCTCGCGCTCGCGAGCATGCGGCACGAGAGCCAGTATTCGCGGCTGTTTCGATCGTGAACCCTTCCATGGACAAGCAGCCTCTGAGGATCGGCATCGGCGGCCCGGTGGGTTCGGGCAAGACGGCGCTTACGCTCGCGCTGTGCCGCGCGCTGCGCGAGCGCTACCAGATCGCGGTGGTCACGAACGACATCTACACCGAGGAGGACGCGCAGTTCCTGGTGCGCAACCAGGCCCTCGCCCCCGAGCGCATCATCGGCGTGGAAACCGGCGGCTGTCCGCACACGGCGATCCGCGAGGACGCCTCGATCAACCTCGAGGCCGTGGCGCGGCTCGCGCGCCGCTTCGGCGACCTCGACATCGTCTTCGTCGAATCGGGGGGAGACAACCTCGCGGCGACCTTCAGTCCCGAACTATCGGACCTCACGCTCTACGTGATCGACGTCGCCGCGGGCGACAAGATCCCGCGCAAGGGCGGGCCGGGCATCGTCAAGTCGGACCTTCTGGTCATCAACAAGATCGACCTCGCTCCCATGGTCGGCGCCTCACTCGAGGTCATGGACCGCGACGCGAGGATGATGCGCCGCGAGCGGCCGTTCGTGTTCAGCAACCTGAAGACTGGCCAGGGGCTGGACGCGATCGTCGACTTCATCGAGCGCGAGGGACTGATGAAGTGAAATATCAGGCGTTCGACTGGATCCGCCCGTCGACGATCCTGACCTTGTCGCCTGGCCGCCACGTCGGCAGATTGGCTTCGTGCAGCACGCGGGTCGTGCCGTCGTCGAGGCGCACGGTGATGGCGTAGCTCTTGGTCGACTTCATGTTCTTCTCGATTTGGTTGCCGGCAAGCGCGCCGCCGACCGCTCCCAGCACGGTCATGGCGTCCCTTCCGCGCCCGCCCCCGACCTGGTTGCCGACTACGCCGCCGACCACCGCGCCGCCCACCGCTCCGACGCCCGAGGGACTGCCCTTGGTCTCGACTTCGCGCACCGACTCCACGACACCGCATTCGGCGCACCCGCTTGCCGAGGCCATCGTGCGCCCGGGGCGGACCGGCTCGGCACGGGGCCTGGCCGCGGTCGGCGTCGCCCCTGACGGCGGGGACTTGACGGCCTGGGGCGGGCTCGCGTTATCGCCGGCGTGGCCTATGGTCGTCGGGATCCAGCCCATGATGGCGGCGATTCCCGCGATGCAGAACACGATGATGGCGATGGCTGCACCGACGGTGAGCGGGTGCATCGGCTTCCTGGCTTGCTCTTCCATGATGATCTCCTTCGATGGCGACTGAACAGGACGATGTTGCCCGGCGCGTCCAATCCGGCTTCACGATCGGCTGCACGAATCGTGCCGAAGTTTGCGAAGCGCGTTGCCCCTGCAAGAACAGCGCCTTGCGGTCGGGAATGCGCTCCAGCCCGGTCATTCTTTCCAGGGGCTGTAATTCTTACCGATGGGGAGTTGCGAGCACTGAGGCCGGTGGCGTGATAATGTTTTGCGGCCGCAGGCTCGCATCCGGCTCCGAGGGCAGCGCATGACGCAATCGAACCACCTTCACGCCGTGGACATCCACGCCCACTACTTTCCGCAGGCCTTCCTCGACCTGATCGCGGCGAATGCCGGAGCCTACGGCTTCGAGCACCGCAGGGTGGAAGGCAAGGGGCCGCAGTTCAAGATCGGCTACCTCGTCACCGGTCCGGTGGTCGCGAAGTTCATCGACCTCGACGCGCGCCTCGCGGCGATGGACGCCCAGGGCGTGGAGGTGCACCTGCTGTCGCTGTCCCAGCCGATGGTCTATTGGGCGAAGCGCGACCTCGCCCGGCAGTTGAGCGAGACCTACAACGATGCCCTCGCCGACGCGCACGAGCGCCATCCGAAGCGCCTCTACGGCCTTGCGACGCTGCCCATGCACGAGCCCGACCTCGCCGTGCGCGAGGCCGAGCGCGCCTCCGGGCTGTCCGGAGTGCGCGGCTTCTACGCGGGGACGCACGTGCTGGAGCGGGAGCTCTCCGATCCGGTCTTCTTCCCGGTGTACGAGCGCATCGAGGCGCTCGGCCTGCCCCTGTTCCTGCACCCGGTCGAGGTGATCGGCCACCAGAGGCTCGCCGCGCACTACCTCACCAACCTGCTCGGCAATCCCTTCGAGTCCGCGATCGCGGCCGCGCACCTCATCTTCGGCGGCGTGCTCGACCGCTTTCCGAACCTGACGGTCTGCCTGCCGCATGCGGGCGGCGCGTTCCCGTGGCTGGTGGGGAGGCTGCATCGCGGCTGGGAGAAGCGCGAGGAGTTGCGGCACCTGAAGCTCGAGGGCCCGGTGGCCTACCTGCGGCGCTTCTACTACGACACCGTCGGTTATTCCGACGACGTGCTGGACTACCTGACGCGCGTGATCGGCGCGGACCGAGTGCTCATGGGCAGCGATTACTGCTTTCCGATCGCCTACGAGCAGCCGGTGAAGATCGTCACCGACCATCCGCGACTGGACGACGACGCGAAGCACCGCATCGTCGAAGCCAACGCGCGGCGGCTGCTCAATCTGTGATCGGGCCGCGCCGATAGTCTTGACCGGGGAGATGCTCATGGCGGCGCAACTGCACTTCGACGGGTCACGGCGCAGGTGGCTGCTTCGCGCGGCGGCGACACTCGGCGTCTCGGCGCTGCCCTTCGCCATAGGCCGCGCGCTCGCGGCTGGGGAGCGGCCGCCCGCGCCGGGCCTGTACCGCGCCGAAGGCGACGTGCGAATCAACGGCCGCGCCGCGAAGCAGGGCCAGCTCGTGCGGCCCGGCGATGCGATCGAAACCGGCGCGGGCAGCCAGGCCGTGTTCATCGTCGGGCGCGACGCCTATCTGCTGCGCGCGGGCGGCCGCGTCGAGACCTCCGGAAGCGAGCTGCTCGTCGATACCCTGCGCATCGTCACCGGCAAGCTGTTGTCGGTGCTCGGCCCCGGCGCGAAGCGCATCGAGACGCGGACCGCGACCATCGGCATCCGCGGCACGGGCATCTATATCGAGGCCGAGCCCGAGCGCACCTACGTGTGCACCTGCTACGGCACGGCCGAGCTGCAGTCGAGCCAGCGCCCGGAAATCCGCGAGACCGTCACCACGAAGCACCACGAGCAGCCGCGCTACATCTACGGCGGCGCATCGATGCCCGTCGCGCAGATGATGGGCAAGGCGCCGGTCATCAACCACACCGATGCCGAGCTGATCCTGCTCGAATCGCTGGTCGGCAGAAAGCCGCCATTCGTCGATTCGGGCGGCCCTCCCTACTAGAGTGCGTGACCTTGTGCACGCGCGCGCATTGCAGCCGCGCCAGCAAGCGTATTCAATCGGAACTGCAGCATTCGTTGCGCTCGCCCGCACGCGGCGGGCGCGTTGCAGAGGGGCGAAATGCCCCGAACGGAGGATACGCATGAGCACGATGCTGATCGGCTTGATCGCCGCGCTGGCACTTGCCGTGCTGGGCCTGGCATACCTGTGGCTGTTCGGCGGGCGCAAGTCCGCAAAATACCGCGCCTATATCGACGCCGGCCGCTGCGCCAGGCGGCAGTATCGCGGCGACCACTGGGACAGTTCGGAACCCCGCAGCCACGATCTTCGCTAGGACGTGGACGCAGGCTCCGGCCGAAGCCCGAGGATTCCGCGCTGGTCGGCGGAAAGCCGCCGTTCGTCGATTCGGGCCGATCGTCCTACAAATTCATGTGACGTATTTCACGCTGCCGGAATGCGGTGATGCCGCCGACGGTGTCAAATCCCAGGTAGTCATAACAGCATTGCCGTCATGGCCCCTGAATCCGAGGAGCGCGAGGGGAGGTATCCCTTCATCGGCGCTCCGAATAGACGATCGGGGGTGATTGCGGTCGGTACGCGCAAGCGTGCGTTGAACGAGGGGGAGCCTCGAACAACGTGGAGAGATCGCATGACGTCGATCCTGATGGCCGTGATCGCGGCGCTGGCGCTCGCGGTGCTGGGACTCGCCTATCGGTGGCTGTTCCGCAAGCGCAATTCCCGGTCGTACAAGACCTATATCGACGCCGGGCGCACAGCGAAACGCAACTACCGGCACCACCCCTGGTAGCCCTCGCCACGCACTGACCCGGGTCAGCGCGCTGCCGCGTAGATGTTGCGGCAGTGCGTCTCGCGCACGAAGAACACGCTCGCGAGCCCCAACACCACGAATACGAACAGCAGGCCGAAGGCGCTGCGCCAGTCCGCGGGCGTGTGCGCCGCGCCGCGGCTGGACAGGTCGAGCACCCAGCCCACCAGCGGCTGGTAGAGCGCCGGGCCGAGAAAGCCGCCCGTGTTCACCACGCTGGTCGCGGTTCCGGCCAGCTCTGGCGGATTGACCTCCTTGGCGCAGGCCCAGCCGAGCGAGGCGCCGGAGATGGAAATGCCCATGAGCGCGCACAGCGCGAAGCTCGCGGGAAGCGGCAGCGCCCAGCCCGCGACCCAGGGCACCCAGCACAGGGTATAGATCACGCCGAGCGTGCGCATGAGCGGCAGGCGCCGGCGCAGGTGGTCGGACAGCGCGCCCACGGCGAGCGAGCCGACCGCGAACCCGAATATCATCACGCTCGTGTGGTAGGTGGCGAGCGCGCGCTCCATGCCGTGCACCTCGCGCAGGTAGGGCACCGCCCACAGGCCGCTGAACGTAAGATAGGAGCCGATCAGGCCCAGGTTCATGAAGAATCCCGGCCAGGTCATCCGGTTGCGCAGCACGATCGCGAGGCCTTCGAGCCAGTGGCCCGATTGCGGCGAATGGCCCGGCCGGCCCTCGAGCTCGTGGATGGTGGGCAGACCCAGGTCGCCCGGTTTGTCCCGCAGCAGCGCCCAGATCAGCGCGCCGAGCGCGAGCGACAGCACGCCCGCGGCGACGAACACGTTGCGCCAGGAGGTCATGCCCACGATCCAGGCGAGCGGCGCGGCGGAAAGGAAGCCGCCC
>Ga0080064_1002895_pt1 | contig 27067 bp, 26 predicted proteins | sample Subgrocontami54m_FD_69260 | JGI IMG/M metagenome (GOLD analysis project Ga0080064, IMG submission 69260) | Subsurface groundwater microbial communities from S. Glens Falls, New York, USA - GMW46 contaminated, 5.4 m (SPADES assembly) (version 2) ...
GGCTCGCGGATGCCCTCGCCGATCCCCAGGGCAGGGCAATCCGTCGTTCCTGGCGAAGTAGCACGAGCGCATCGGCATAACGCCGCGGCGATCCGCTTCATCATCAAGGGCAACCCCAACGCGGCCACCGTCGTAGATGGCGAGCCGTTTCCGATGGCGGAAGGCGACCTGATCACGACGCCGAACTGGACGTACCACGACCATTACAACGAGGGCACCGAGCCGGTGATCTGGGTGGACGGTCTGGACGTTCGCCTCGTCGCGCTCGGCAAGATGCTCGGCAACGACTACGAGCGGGAGCGGCAGGACCCAGTTCGCCCCGCCGGATACAGCCGCCGGACGCTCGGGCACGCTCGACCGAGCTGGGCGACGAGCGAGCACCCAACTCCCGCCTTTCACTACTCCTGGGCGGAGACGTATGACACCTTGCTGAGTTTGAAGGAGAACGAGGCGGAGGGAGACCACTATGATGGGATCCGCCTCGCGTACACGCATCCGCGCAATGGCGGGCCGACGCTGCCGACGTTCGGCTGCTACATCCAGCTTCTGACCCCGAGTATGAAGACCAAGACGCACCGCCACCTCTCGACGAGCGTGTACCACGTGGTTCGGGGCGAGGGTGTGACCACAGTCGGCGACCAGCGATTTGAATGGGCTGCGGGCGACTTCTTCGTCCTGCCGCCGTGGAGCTGGCACAACCATGAGACGGTTGGCAACGACGACGCAATCCTATTCACAATGGATGACTGCCCGGTATTTCAAGCGCTCGGGCTGTATCGTGAGGAGGTTGCGGAAGCGTAGCCGAAGCGGTGTCTGATAAGTATGCTCTGGCGATTGACGTCGCACCAGGAGGTGACCACGTGAGCGCAACCCGAATTATCGACGGCGACGGCCACATCTTCGAGGATGCTGAGGGCATCTCGAAGTTCCTGCCCGATCCCTATCGCGCGAACGCACCCTACCCGATGTCGAGGCTTTTCCCGCCGCTCGACCACCTCCACTCCCACCTCGGCACGACCCCACCCGGCTCGTTCCGCCGCGTCGGGCCGGACGGCTGGATCGAGTTCATGGAAGACATCGGGATCGAGGCCGCGGTGCTCTACCCGACGAGCGGCCTGGCGTACGGCAAGATCACCAACCTGGACCAGGCGATCTCGGTGACGCGCGCGTACAACGACTGGCTCCATGAGACGTACGTCGCGCGAAGCCCACGCTTTCGCGGGATGGCGCTGCTGCCGATGCAGGAGCCGGCCGCGGCGGCCGAGGAGCTGGCGCGCGCGGTCGAGGACCTCGGCATGTGCGGCGCGATGCTGCCGTCGATGGGCTTGAACGCCGCGCTCGGCGCGAAGGACTACTGGCCCGTCTACGCCGAGGCGGAGCGGCTCGGCTGCGCGATCGCGATCCACGGCGGCTGCCACGAGGGGCTCGGCATGGACAACATGCCCGTCTACCCGCCGGTGCACGCGCTGGGCCATCCCTTCGGGATCATGATCGGGATGGGCAGCATCGTGTTCGGCGGCATCTACGATCGCTTCCCGAAGCTGAAGATCGGCTTCCTCGAGGCGGGGGTCGCGTGGATCCTGCTCTGCATGGAGCGGTTCGACCGCTCCCATGAGACGCACACGCAGTTCAACCCGCGCGGCGACCTGGGTGGCCCCCAGCAGGGCGAGCGCGTGAGCGACTACATCAAGGCGCGCGTCCGCGAAGGCCGGCTCTTCGTCGGCTGCGAGGGTGGCGAGCCAGACCTGATCCACGCGGTGAAGAGCCTCGGCGGCCAGGCCTTCGTCTACTCGTCCGACTTCCCGCACGAGGTCAACAACGAGTACGTCAAGGAAGAGATCGACGAGATCATGGAGTGCGAGGACCTCACCGCCGAGGATAAGGCGGGCATCTTCGCCGCGAATGCCGACCGCTTCTACGGCATCGGCGCGCCGGTAGCCGCTTGACTTATTCGATTGAAACCAAGCCATGGGGGCGCTTGAAGAGCACTTTGCCGCCCGTCTCGGTGACCACCACATCGCCGCCCCAGACGAACTGGATGCGCTCGTCGGCGCTCATGGCGTAGGGCTTCCAGACCCAGGCGGTGCCGGCCTCGATCGGCACATTGCGCACCTTTTCGCCCCGGGCGCGCGGGCTCAGGAGTGGGCCGTCGTCGCCGTAACCGCGACCGTGCATCAGGATCAGCGTCTTCCCGCCGCGCGTTTCGCCGAAGCCATTCACGAAATCGATGAGCTCACCGATGCTCGTCCCCGGGCGCATGCGCTCGAGCCCCGCCTCGAACACCTCGCGCTGCAGGTCGACGACGCGCCGCCACTCGTCGGGGATCGGGCCGAGCAGGATCGGCTGGTCCTCCTGCGCGTTCTGCCCGCCGACGATTGCCGTGACCTCGTTGGTGATCATCGTATTCGGCTCGAGCGTCCGGCCGTGCGGTGGGTTGGTGTGGCGCGTCGTTCGAAAGACGCCGAGTGGGCCCGCCGCGATCGCGAGCGGATCGTATTCGCTCCCGAGCGCGAGCAGTCGCTGCACCACCCGCGCGTAGAGCACGCCAAGGTCCGCTCCAGGCCGCGCCTGCTGGATCATCTCGTCGATCGCACCCTCGGCAATCGCGGCCGCGTGGGTCAGGCAGTCGATCTCCTCCGCGCTCTTCACGTAGCGAGCGAATCCGACGACATCGGTAGCATCGACGAAGGTCGCGTTTGGCAGGCGGCGCGTTACCTCTTCGTACACGCTGTGGACGACCACGCCGTCGGGCGAACGCGCGTGGCTCACGGTCCCGCCGCGCAGTCCGACAACCCCGACGCGGGCTCGATCCATCCCCGCGTCCTGGAGAGCGCGAGTCATGGCCTCATCCCAGGCCCGATTCGCCAGCCGCGGATCGGGAATCCAGTCATTCCGCGACGCTCGATCCGCGAATGAGTCGACGATGACGATCGGCGGGCCCCCGTCGGTCGGCAATACAACACCAGCCGAGCGGTACTGCGTCAGGTAACGGCCATCGATGCCGTTCCCGAGCGGCACAAGAATGCAGTCAAGGTTCTGGTCCGCGGCGCGCTTCCGGACCACGTCCCAGCGGCGGTCGCGCTCGGCCAGGGAGTACGGACCCGCCCGCGGACGGGCGTCGTGCAACTTGGTCATTGGATGCTCACCAAGCCAGGCGTACGGGGCACGAGCGGCTCCGCGCCCTGCTCGGTGACCAGGACGCAGCCGCCCCAGCGAAACTTGATGCGGCCATCCGCGCTCACGGCGCTGGGCTTCCACATCCAGACGGTGTTCGGCTCGATCTCGACGCCGGTCGTGCGATCGGGGCGGCCGTCTTGCGTGTTGATGAGCGGCCCGTCATTGCCGAAGCCGCGACTGTGGAGCATTGACCAACCGTGCATGCCAGCCTGTTCCGCCCGTTCGGCGACGCCCTGCGTGATCGCGGCGAAGCTGACGCCCGGCTTCATGAGCTCGAGGCCCGTTCGGTACAGCTCCGCCTGCAGCTCGACGACCGGCTTCCAGGCGTCGGGGATCGCGCCCAGCAGGACCGGCTGGTCCTCTTGCGCGATCATGCCCAGGTACACGGCATCCATCTCATTGATGACCAGATCGCCCGGCTGCGGCGTCATGCCGAAGGGTGGGTCTTCGTGCCGATGCTGCTCGCCTTCGAGCGGGCCGATGTCCAACGCCAGCGGGTAGTACTCGCTGCCGAGCTCCAGCATCCGGCCGACAACGCGCGCGTACACCTCGGCGACCGCGACACCAGGCCGGGCAACCTCGATCAACTCGTCGAGACCCGCCGCGGCGATGCGGGCCGCGTTGCGCAAGGCCGCGATCTCCTCCGGTCCCTTACGGTAGCGGGCGAAGCCGACGCAGTCCGTCCCATCCTCGAAGCGCGCATTCGGAAGCGACCGCTTGACATCGGCGTAAGCGCTGTGATTGACGACTCCACTCGTCGCCCGAACGTGGCTCACGGTCCCGTTCCGCAGACCTGACACCCCAATGCGGCCACGCTCGAGGCCTGCGTCTCGCAGCGCTTCGACCATTGCGGGCACCCACGAGCCGCGGTTTGCCGCCCGAACGTCATCGACCCAGGCGTTGCCATTACCACGATCGGCGACGGCGATCGGCTTGCCCCCGGCCGTTGGCAGAACGACCGCGGCGTTCTCCATGCCCGTGAGGTAGCGGCAGTCCGAGCGGGTGCCGCGCCGCTGTTCGGGGGAAAGATTGAGGTTCGTGGAATCCAGGCACAATGGAACGAAGATACCGTCGAAACCAGCCGCCGCGGCGTTGGCGCGCACCGCATCCCAGCGCCGATCCCGCTCCGCCAGCGAGAACTCCCGCGGCACCTCGGCGTTCATACCGGAGCTACGCGGTGGCGTGGGCGGCGCGGCGGGACTCGGTTGCCTGGTCGCAGTATTCGCGCCAGTCCGTCGTGACCGGGACGACGCCGCTCTGGACGATCAGGTTGTCGAACCGGTTCATCGACGAGTCGCGGATGACGTGCGGCGGATCATCGCCGGCCATGACCGTCTTGATGGCGCGAACGAACTGGTTGCGGTAGGTCACGATGCCGCGGTCGGTCGTTGCCAGATGCTCCTGCGTACGGTCCTGGATCGGGCCCGCGCCCTCGCAGACGCAAGCATCCTGAGCCTGGATGAAGTTCGCGGGGATGCCGCTGAACGAGTCCTCGGGCATGGCCGCGCGGTCCTGCATGTAGCGGTTCTCGCGGTTCGGCAGGGGCCGGTAGCCCGGCGTCATCGCCGTCCGGCCTGGACGCGCGATTGGCTGCTCCCGCGTGAAGGTGAGGTTGAACTTCCAGTAGGTAACGTCGTCGATCGGCACGAACCAGTTGACGCTGTAGCCGTCGCGCGAGGTGCCGGTGAAGGCATTGATGTTCGGCAGAATGTAGTCGGTGATGCCGACAAAGTTGTGCTCGGTATCCACGTGGCGCACCATCGCGATCCGCACGCCGTAGTCCGTCTCCTCGGCGAAGACCAGGGCGGGCTCATCGCTCGCCGATCGCGGATCGGACGCGGCGCGCTCCCGGTTCCAGTGCAAGAAGGGCACGTGCGCGGGATCGAGGCCGCCGTCGAGCGCCTGGAGATAGTTGCATTCGCTGTACAGCTTCGTCGCGCTGAAGTACCCGTCAGCCGCCGTCAGGAAATCATAGTTCGGCAGCAATGGTGCATCGCCGGGGCCCATGTACGCGAAGATCGCCCCGCCCCGCTCCTGGCATGGATACGCAGTCTGCCGAATCCGCTCATGGAACGTCGAGCCCGCCGGCTCGCCCGGCTGCTCGAGGCAACGGCCGGAGACGTCGTACAGCCAGCCGTGGTAGATGCAGCGGATCCCGCCGTCCTCGAGCCGGGCGTAGCTCAGATCCGCGCCGCGATGCGCGCAGTGCAGGCCAAGCAACCCGGGCTGGCCGCTCTCGTCCCGGAAGAGCACGAGCTCCTCGCCCATGATCTTGAGCGGCAGTGGAGCTCCTCCCTCGGGTAGCTCCTCGCTGAGCGCCACTGGCTGCCAGTAGCGCCGAAGCAGCTCGCCGGCCGGCGTGCCCGGGCCGGATCGCGTCATCAGCTCGTTGTCTTCCCTGGATGCCACGTGGTCACCTCCGACCGCCGCCGCGGCGCGTTCGTCCCATTCTCGTTCGTCCCATTCTTCGTCCCATTCTAAGGAAATCGGCTCAACTGTGCTGGATGCGAGGTCAATGGACTGGCGAGGACCCTGCACCCACGGGATCCTGCACCGGGCGCGGGGCGTGGATGCACCAGAACCGCTCCGCAGCGACGAATGGACAGGTCAGAACCCGTACAATGTGGCGTTGCCGGGCCAGAAAGGCCCACGTTTCCGCCGTCACTCACGCCTGTGCTGCCCGGCCAGCCCAGCCACGCCGAAAACCATTGCATCTTGCGGCGGGCCCCTGCCCAACCAGACTGGACACCGCGACACACGGTGCGAGGCAGGTATGTGCCGACGCGTTGGGGACGTGCCGAGTGATTGAAGGAATCCAGCGTATCCAGGACCTCATGGAGCAGGAGCACTACGTCACCGATCGGTCGATCGCGACGACGGTGTTCCTCGCGATGGAGCTGCGCAAGCCCGTGCTGATCGAGGGCCCGGCGGGCGTTGGCAAGACCGAGGTCGCCAAGGTGCTCTCCAGCGCGCTGGAAACCCGGCTGATCCGCTTGCAGTGCTACGAGGGCCTCGACGTCAACAGCGCCCTGTACGAATGGAACTTCCCGAAGCAGATGCTCCGCATGAAGATCGAGGAGGCCAGCGCCCTCTCGTCCGACGAGAAGGAGCAGCTCATCTTCAGCGAGGCCTTTCTCTTCAAACGGCCGCTGCTCCAGGCGATCACGGAGCCCGATAAGTCGCCGGTGCTCCTCATCGACGAGATCGACCGCGCCGACGAGGAATTCGAGGCGTTTCTGCTCGAGGTTCTCTCCGATTTCCAGGTGACGATCCCGGAAATGGGCACCGTCGTTGCGCAGCACCGGCCGTACGTCGTCCTGACATCGAACCGCACCCGCGAGCTCTCGGACGCGCTGAAGCGCCGCTGCCTCTACCTCTGGATCGACTACCCGACCTTCGACAAGGAAGTGCGGATCATCCAGAACCGGGTGCCCGGCATCAGCGACCGCCTTGCCAATCAGATCGCGGCCTTCATGCAGACCGCACGCCATCTCAAGGTCTCCAAGATCCCGGGGATCGCGGAGACGCTCGACTGGGCCGTGAGCCTGATGGCGCTCCACCAGGACCATCTGGAGGCGACGGCGGTCTCCGAGACCCTCGGCTGCATCTTCAAGGACCGCGAGGACATCATCCGCTACGCGGGGCCGCGGATCGCCGCACTCGTGAACGGCCTCGAAGCGCTGCCGCCCGAAGAGCTGCCGTACGCGACGGACCGCATCCTCGCGAGCATCGAGCCCTAGCGGGCGCCTTCATCCATGAAGGATGCGTCCCACTGGGATGGGCCGCCGCTGACGACCCCCGGGCGGGCAATCCATGCCACCCTCGCCCACAACGTCATCGACTTCATCCGACTGCTGCGGCGGCATGAGTTCCCCGTCAGTCCCGCGGAGGCGCAGGACGCGATGCGCGCCCTGGGCGTCGTTGACATCGGCGATCGTCAGGAGTTCTACCTGACGCTCCGCTCCATCCTGCTATGGGACCCGAAGCGGCAGTCGCAGTTCGCCGAGTTATTCGAGCAGTTCTGGGGCGCCTGGGGCGACGAGCAGTCCACCCTCATGCGCGAGCGACCGGAATCCACGCAGAAGCCAGAGAACGAGATCATCGTCGACCAGGAGGGCGGCCTTACCTACAGCGCGATGGAAGCGCTCATGGAGAAGGACTTCTCCGAGTTTCGGGCGGACGAGCTCGACGCCGTCGCGCGCGCGTGCGTCGCGATTGCAAAGCGCATCGCCACCCGCAAGAGCCGCCGCTACAAGCCCACCGTCCGCGGCAGTCGCATAGACCCGCGCCGCACCCTCCGCGGAAATCTAAAATACGGCGGCACGATCATCGATCTGGCCCGGCTCGAGCGCAAGATCCGCAAGCCGCGCCTCGTCGTCATCTGCGACGTGTCGCGCAGCATGGAGCAGTACAGCATCTTCCTGCTCGAGTTCATCCACTCGATGCAGAACCTCATCGGGCGGGTCGAGTCGTTCGTGTTCAGCACCTCGCTCCACCGGGTGACCCCGTATTTCAAGCATTCGGACATCCTGCAGGCGATCGACGACATCCAGCGAGAGATCCCCGACTGGTCCGGCGGAACGCGCATCGGCGAAAGCCTGAAGGTCTTCAACGAAGAGTACGGCCGCTACCTGGTCAACCGCCGCACGGTCGTCATCATCCTGAGCGACGGCCTGGACACCGGTCAGACGGAGCTGCTCTCCGAGCAGATGGCGACGATGCACGGCCGCGCGGCACGCATCATCTGGTTGAATCCCCTCCTAGGCAAGGACCAGTACGAACCGCTGGCGCGCGGTATGGCGGCTGCCCTTCCGCACGTGGACGTCTTCGCCGCCGCCCACAACCTGGCCAGCCTCATGGAGCTCGCGAACGAGCTCGGCAACTCCAGCCGAGGCCGAACCACGCTTCCGACGCCGGCTGGTCAGCGAGGGGCCTAACCACAATTGCATGGCCCGGCTCTCTGCCCTGTCGACTTACAGCGCTGAGGACACGCCCTCACCCTGCCCCTCTCCCAGAGGGCCCAGAGGGAGAGGGGCTGATCATAGCTGCCCCCGCGTCCAAGGTCATGCACAGTTGGTGCGCCATTGTGATCACCGTCGCTGCGGCTCATAATTGGGCGAACAGGAATCGGGAGGGTGAACGATGGACGACGTGCTCGAGCAGTTGGGCGCCTGGCATGACCAGGGACGCGATGTGGCGATGGCCACCGTCGTCAAGACATCGGGCTCCACCCCCCGCCGCGAGGGCGCAAAGCTCATCGTCAACGAGGACGGCCAACTCGCCGGCTCCGTGAGCGGCGGCTGCGTGGAGACGGACGTCTCCCTGCACGCCCTCGAGGCGCTGAAGGCGGGCGAGCCGCGGCTGGTGAGCTACGGCATCAGCGATGAGATGGGCATCTCCGTCGGCCTCGCGTGTGGCGGCCAGATCGAGGTCTTCATCGAAGGCCAGCCCGCGCGCAAGAACACTGCGTCGAGCGAGGCCTTCTCCCAGGTCAAAGACCTCGTGGAGCAGGAAGTGCCGGTCGTCGTCGCGACCGTGCTCCGCCCGGAGTCGCGGCTTGGCGGTCGTGCGGTCTTCGCGCGGGGCGCGCTCCAGGGTTCGCTCGGCGATCCGGCGCTCGACCTCGCGGTCACGCAGCACGCGCCGGACTTCATGCGCCGCGGCCTCTCGGGCATCAAGACGGCCCAGGACCGCAGCGGTAGCGACGTCGACATCTTCTTCGACGCCTACCCGGCGCCGCCGACGCTCTACATCTTCGGCGGGGTGCACGTCGGCATTCCGTTGATGAAGTTCGCGAAGATCCTGAATTTCCGCGTCAACGTCATCGATCCGCGCGGCGTCTTTGCGACACGCGAGCGCTTCGCCGAGGCTGACGAGCTGGCGATCGAGCACCCCGAGGATTACGCCAAGCGGCACGAGTTCAACGAGAACAGCTACGTCGTCGTGCTCACGCACGACCCAAAGCTCGATGAGCCCGTGCTGCTCCAGATCATGAGCGAGCGCCCGACCTACATCGGCGCCATCGGCAGCCGCAAGACCAACGCCGAGCGCACGGCGCGCCTGGCCGAGAAGGGCGCGACGGCCGAGCAGCTCGGGCGCGTCCACTCGCCGATCGGGCTCGACATCGGCTCCCAGGCGCCCGAGGAGATCGCGCTGGCGATCATCGCGGAGATCGTCGCAACCCGCTACGGCAAGACCGGCACTGCACTAAAGGACCTGGCCGCCACGGCGCGTTGACCGGCGGCAAGGGACTCGGTAGACTCCGAGCATCCCCGCCGCAGGAGACGTGTGCATGCTGTTCCTCAACAACGAGGACATCCTCAAGGTCCTGACGATCCAGGACACGATCGGGGTCCTTGAAGAGGGCCACCGCGAGCTCGCGCGCCAGGACCTGGTTGCGCGACCGCGCATCGATATTTACACCGAGACCGACTCGCCGGAGCGCTTCTACCGCTGGGGCACAATGGAAGGCTCCAGCAAGGGGCTGCACCGCCACGCGATTCGCATGAAGTCAGACGTCGTGAGCTGGCGCGACCACGGCACGAGCCGAGTCGAGGACAAGTACGCGTCCCGACCTGGCCTCTACTGCGGCCTGATCTTCCTCTTCGACACGAATAACGGCGAGCCGCTCGCCATCATGAACGAAGGCTACCTCCAGCATCTCCGCGTCGGCGGACTCGCCGCCCTCGGCGTGAAGTATCTCGCGAAGCCGAACGCGAGCACGCTGGGCGTGCTCGGCGCGGGCGGCATGGCACACAGCCACCTCCTCGCCTTCGCCGCGGTCCGCGGCCTGAAGCAGGTCAAGGTGTTCAGTCCAACGCCGGCCAACCGCGAGAAGTACGCGAAGGAGATGTCCGAGCACCTCGACCTCGAGGTCATCCCCGTCGAGAGCGCCGAGGAAGCCGTACGTGGCGTCGACATTCTGTCGACCAACACGAACTCGATGACGCCCGTGGTGCTCGGGTCGATGCTCGAGCCCGGCATGCACGTAACCTGCGTCTCGAACGAGCTTGCGCCCGATGCGATCGGCCGCGTGGACGTCGCCATCGGCGGTGACCCCCAGAGCCAGCTCATTCAGGGCGAGATGATCGACGACTCCCATGGCTTCCCAACCTATCTCGCCGGAAGTCGGCACAACCTCGAGGAGGCGATGGGCTCCGCCCGCCGCCGCGCCGGGCTCGAGCGCCCGGGCGAGGTACCCGCGCGCCCCAAGACCTTCAAGGGACGCACGGTTTCCCTCGTGGATCTCATCGCAGGTTCGGGAACGGGACGGTCGAGCGACGCTGAGATCACCGCGTCGGGCGGGGTTGGCGGCGGGGGCGGCAAGCAGGGCCTGCAGTTCGTCACGACGGCATCGATCGCATACGACAAGGCGAAGGCGGCTGGCCTGGGACGTGAGATCCCGACCGAGTGGTTCCTGCAAGACATCCGGAACTGACGAAGATCGGAGGAGCGCCGTGATTACCAGGGAAATGAACGACCGGCTCACGCAGGTGAGCCCCGGCACGCCGATGGGCAACCTAGTCCGCCGCTACTGGCACCCGGTCGGCACGGTCGACGACCTTGACCGCGATCCTGTGCAACCGGTGCGGCTCATGGGCGAGGACCTGGTGCTGTTTCGGGATGAGGCGGGGCGGCTCGGCCTGGTAAGCAACCGCTGCGCCCACCGCGGCATCTCTCTGGCGTACGGCATTCCACAAGAGAACGGCCTCCGCTGCGCCTATCACGGCTGGACCTACAACCAGCAGGGCCAGGTCGTCGACATGCCCTTCGAGCCCGCCTGCCTGCCGCTCAAGATCACGGCGTATCCCGTGCAGGAGCTCGGCGGCCTCGTGTTCGCCTACCTCGGACCCGAGCCGGCGCCACTGCTGCCGCGCTGGGACCTGCTCGTTCGGGAGGATCTCGATAAGGTCGTGGACGTCACGCCGCTGGCCTGTAACTGGCTCCAGTGCGTGGACAACGCGCTCGATCCGGTCCACTTCGAGCACCTGCACGGCGTGTTCGGCAACTACTTTCTCAAGAAGCTCGGTCGGCCGCCGGGCATGGTGCCGGCGCGTCACGTGAAGATCGAGTTCGACGTGTTCGAGTACGGCGTCGCCAAGCGCCGGCTCCTCGAGGGTGAGTCCGAGGAGAACAACGACGACTGGGAGGTCGGGCACCCGATCCTCTTCCCCCACATCCTCGCGGTTGGGGCGCAGCGCAGGCCTACGCTCCAGGTCCGAGTGCCCGTGGACGACGAGCACACGATCCAGTTCGCGTACCGCACCGTCGAACGCGCGCCCGGCGCCGAGCCGAAGCCGTTCAAAACGGTCCACACGTCGCTCTTCGATGCTGACGGGCGCGTCCAGGCGGACAACATCCCGAACCAGGACATGCTGGCCTGGGTAGCGCAGGGGCCGATCGCGGACCGCGCCGCCCACCACCAGGCGACGTCCGACAAGGGGATCATGCTCTTTTACAACCTGCTGCTGGAGCAGATCGCGCGTATCGAGCGCGGCGAGGATCCCCTCGGCGTCATCCGCGATCCGGCGCAGAACGAGCCGATGATCAAGATCGCCCGCGAGCGCCAGAACAACAGCGGCTTCCAGGTGAAGTACCCAGATTACTTTGCTCAAATCTCTGGTCAGCAGCCGGTTGGCACTGGTGAGAGGGCCAGCCGCTGATCGGCCCCGAGATCGAGCTGGTGTGCAGCGGAGTCGCGCCGCGGGCTGAGCCCGGCGAGTGGGACGTCACCTGGGCGATCCGCAACATCGGCCCCTACCCGATCGAGCTGCGCGAGGCGTGGCTTCCCCACGGCCGATTTCGCAGTTCGCGCCGCGACTTCTCGCCACCAATCCAAATCGGTCCCGCCGCCGATGCGGAGCTGACCTTCCTCGTCACCTGCGCCGAGGAGCCCAGCGCGGTCGTCGAAAACGCCTTTGTTATCCTCGTCATGGAATGGCGCGGGGGGGCGTGGCGGATCTTCGCCCGGCTTCGCGTCCCAATCACCAAGCATGGCGTGCCGGCCCCGGTCACCGAGACGTTCACGCTCCAAGGCGAGGCCGAAGCGCGCTGATCGTAGCCAAGGGATAGCTAAAATGGAAATGTACCGCCGGAACGCGGCGGACGGGGAGAAACGAAATGGAAGAGCGCGACCGCTACATCATGTCGCGCATGCGTGGCTGATTCGGCAATTGAAGCGGCGGCTTCAAAGAGACCACGGGTATGGTCTCCAACGTGTTGGGCATGACGTCAGAAGAGCTCGAGGCCAAGCTCGCGGAGTTCCGCGAGCAGTGCAAAGACGACCCAGAGTGGCAGCAGATCCGAGCCATCTTCCCTGAAGACTGGCCGTTTTAGTGCTCTCCCCTGCCGTCCTCCAGGGCGATAGCAGCGGAAATATTGCTAGCTTCGCGCTGGCTCTGGGAGGCGAACCGCGGGCTGGCGGAGCTTGAGAGGCGCAACGCCGGGCCAGAACTCGCGCTTGCCCGTCATCGCCTGAACGTGGCCGTCCCACTCCATATTGAATGCTGTCACCCCGAGCTTCGCCGCCTGACGGACTCGCTCCTGAGTCTCCTCGTCGGTCGCAAGCTGCTTGATGATGTCGATCTGGCGGGAGCCGTGGCCCACGTCCTGGGCCGCGTGCAGATGGTAAGTCTCCGCCGCGCGCGGCGAGAACCCGTAGTGCCCCGTCAGCTCCGTCCAGAGGTGCGCCGCCGCGCCGTTCGGCCCGCCGTGCTGGCTCTCCACAAAGGCGAGCATCGCCAGCCCCTCGAGCGCCGAGCGTCGCTGGCAGCAGCCCGTGATCATCTCGATCGCCGCGAGTGTGCCCGGGGCCGGATCGGCCCGGTCGGCCTCTTCCCGGGTGATGCCGGCCTCCTGCAGGAATTGCAGCATGATGTCGACGTGGGTGCGCTCGCCGGAGAGCTCCTCCATGAAGTTCTCCAGCACCGTTCCCATGAGCTCGTACTGCTTGTCCGCAACCGCGTTCACGGCGATGTAGCCGAAGTAGATCGGGTTGGTGCGAACGCGCAGGTAATGCTGGACCTCGCCGAGGACGATCTGCTCGCGGGTCCAGCGATGCTCGATGATCCCCTTGAACCAGGGATGCTCCAGCATCGGGACCTCATCGGCGTAGGACCACAGCTCTTTGACAAAGGCATCGGGCGCCAACGCTGACATGACGAACCTCCGACAGTACCACGGGGGCGAATATTAAGAACGGCGGAGGCGGCGCTATCGGGCCTGTTCCGCCACCTGCGTGCAACCGTCCTTGTCCTAATCCTAATCCTACACCCGCGCTATGAATTAGACGACTACCCATTTGGCCAGGTCAGGCTATGGCATCTGCATCGAAGGCATGACACCGAGCTGGCGCAGCAGGCTCGCCTCATCCGCCACGCCCCAGTGCTCCACGATCATCCCGTCGCGGAGGCGGAGGATATCGATTGCGGAGACGGAGACGCGGGCGCCCGTCGGTGGCATGCCCATCATCGAGCCGGTGTTCGTACCGGTCACATTCATGCGCACCGCCACAAGATCATCGTCCGCGACGATCAGCACGGGCGTGAACTGGATGTCAGGAAACGCCTCGCGCATCATGGTGAAGAACTGGCGGGCACCCTCGATACCCGGATCCATTCCCGGCTCGACGTCGCGGTCAACGAAACTCGGGGCAATCACTTCGTTGATAACGCCGAGGTTGCCCGCGCTGATCTGGCCCAAGAAGTACCGGACCGTACTTTGGTTGAGGCCTGCTACGACGCGTGACTGCGATAGGGGATCGGTGATCACTTCCAGCCGACTGATGCGTCCCTGCGGAATCGTTGCCTCGACGCGAGCCCGCATCCAGCCAACCCCGACTTCGTCGAACGGGGTGATCGTGAAGTCGACGTGCTGGATGACCCGATCACCGGACACCTGCCGCGGACTGAGGAGCTGCTCCTGGAAATCATCGCGGAACAAGGACTCGATCCACCCCTGAACCTGACCTCGCCCGGTGTAGGTGCGGCCCGGTGTTTGCGCGACCGCGTCATCGCGGAAGAGGGCCATTGTCGCGGGGACGTCACGGGCCGCCATGGCGTCCTGGAGGTCCGCCATGACCTGCTGGGTCGCGCTGGCGATGCGGAGCCGCTGCGCTGACTCCGCGGACGGCCGGTAGTTGAGCTGAACAATGCGTCCGCCCGCGACGACGGCTTCCGCGTTCACCAGCAGCGGCACCACGCCGAGGTCGCGGAGATCTGGCGCAAAGGCGAGCTCCGTCCAAGTCACGCGATTTCCCGCGACCTGCCGCGAGTCCGGCGTAGCGACCAGGTATTCGCCCCGGTCGCGGGCATCCAGATAGCGGCCGCGGATCTCCTGCGGCCCCGTGTAGGTCCGTCCGCTGATCCCTGTGAACACCGCGGTATCGGCGATGAAGCTCATCGCCCGGTCCAGATCGCCAGCGCGGGCCGCGGCATCGAAAGCATCGAAGACAGCGCCTGCGTCCTGCGCCTGGGCTCGGATGGGTCCCGGGGTCGCGATGGATCCAACCAGCAACAGCATGGCCAGTGCGAGCAAGACGCGACGCATTGAGGACCCTCCAGCAGCTCGTCATTGGGGCACCGTCGCCATTCTATGAGCGATTGCGAGCGGACGCTATACTTCCTCGAATGATCGCCCGGGGCGCCGGGTCTGGGGAGGTGCGCGTGAAGCTCGTCTGCACGCAGAAGGCGTTGGCTGAGGGGCTGGCCACCGTGGATCGCGCGGTGCCCGCCAAGAGTCCGCTGCCCGTCCTCTCGAACGTGCTGCTCTCCAGCGAGGACGGGCGTCTGAAGCTCGTCGCGAACAACCTGGAAATGGCGATCAGCGCCTGGATCGGCGCGGACGTGGCCGACCCCGGCGCGGTTACACTGCCCGCCCGGCTGCTCTCGGATTTTGTGACCAGCCTCGGCGGCGGCGACGTGCAGATGGCCTTGAAGCCTGGCACCAAGACGATGAACCTGCGCTGTGGCCGCTACGAAGCGAACATCAACGGCATGGACGCGGCGGACTTCCCCGCGGTTCCCTCGGTGGATGAGGGCACCCGCTGCCGGATCGCCGCGAAGACGCTGCGCACGGCGATCAGCCAGGTGGCCTTCGCGGCGGCGACGGATGAGACGCGCCCGGTGCTCTCCGGCGTGCTGTTAACCATTGAGGGCGATGAGCTGACGATGGCCGCGGCGGACGGCTTCCGCCTCGCAGTGCGCACGGCGACCTTGCTCGATGGTCTGGCCGAGAAGCTCTCCGTCATCGTGCCCGCGCGGGCGTTGATCGAGCTCTCCCGCATCCTGCCGGACGTTGATGACCCGGTCGAGATCGGCGCGACGCCGAATCAGAACCAGATCATGTTCCAATACCCGGGGCTGATGCTCGTCTCACGCTTGATCGAAGGGCAGTTCCCTGACTACCAGCGCATCATCCCGCAGAAGTATCAGACGCGGGTGGTGCTGCCGGTCTCCGACTTCCTGCAGGCGACCAAGACCGCATCGGTCTTCAGCCGCGACAACTCGAACATCGTCCGCATCTCAGCAACGCCGAGCGGCGACGAGCTGACCCCGGGACGCATCGACGTCAACGCCAGCAGTGCCGAGATGGGCGACAACAGCGGCCTGCTGGACGCCAGTGTCGAGGGCGACGAGACCCAGATCGCCTTCAACGTCCGCTACCTGCGCGACGCCCTCGAGGCGGTCGGCAGCGGCGAGGTGGCCCTGGAGATCACCGGCCCCACCAGCCCGGGCCTCCTAAAGCCGGTGGCCACCTCCGGCAACATTCACGTCATCATGCCGATGCACGTGAGTCGGTGAATTATGAGCGATTTCCAACGGTAAGCTGTGAGGCGCGGCGGCTCCCGCGGATTAGTCTGTGGGGGCGACCGCCATGCGATACCAAACGCCGTCTCATCCATCAGGAAACGTTAACCACACTGTCCAGATCGATTTCGTCATTGCTCATGGCAGGACAATCGGCTCTCACTTCGCACCAAGCGCAGTGACCGTTAGGCTTGGGGGGAAACGATCCCGCATCAATTTGATGCAGCACGTTAGCCAGACGAGCCTTTCCCTCCGCCAAGGTTTCCGCATCAAATTGTGCGGTCACCTTCGTCATCGTCCTAAGAAAAAGGAATGTCACATCGATCCGCTGGTAGTCTGGGTGGTTGAATCGGGCGAGTAGGTAGTAAAGGAACGGGGCGAAGTCGCCTGCCAACTTCTCTGGGCTAGGAGGCGCCCCGCGGTTGGTCTTGTAGTCAACAACCTCCAGCCGTTCCTCCGGCCAAACCGAGAGGCGGTCGATCTTGCCGGACAAGGTCACAGGCAGGTCATCGAGCCGAAATCTCTTTTGCTCGAATAGTTCATGCCCGAGGTGACGCGTGGGTTCCTCTCGAAAGGCCTCGTGGTACGCCTGAAGCATGTTGATGGCTTCATCCCGAAAAGCAGCTGCCTCGTTTTCGTCGGCATATCCTTCGTTCACCCAGCTTCGGGCGAGCAATCGTGGCATTGCTTGCGCCGGATAAGCCTCGAAGCCTCCGCCCTCATAAAAGCGACGAAGCGTATCGTGGATGGTTATCCCGAACGATAGGTGTTTAGAGGGAGCACGCTCAAATCCATTGAAGCCATCGATGTGGAGTCGCTTAAACCGCCGAGGGCAGGCCAGGAAATCTTCGCTCCTCGATGGAGTCAGCTTGATGAACCCAATCTCACTCGTTGCCATGTACCAACTCTCCCTTTCCTAGTGCAGCCTCGCTCACGAAGCGTATGCAGATCGACTTCATCTTTGCTCGCTAAGCCATTACGTAGCAAGGGCAAAATTAACGGCAGGCCATGGACTACCCTATCCCTAATTGCTTATCATGCCCGCGCTTGTTCAGGTGTTACCCCATCGTCATAATCTAGTTCACATCGTTGCTTTCGGCCCAGAGTATCGGAGCGCAGCGAAGCGCCCGTAGCGCGAAGAAGCCCGGGAAGGTCGCAGATCTCCGGCGCAAAGGTGAAGATCTTCTGAACAACGACACAGAGATGGCTTTTCGCAGGGCCGAATCCGCAGCTCAGCGTGTGCGATACCGGGCTGCGCCGATCAGACGCAAGTTCGTGGAAGCGTCCGGCGGCCCCGCCCCGCTAGTTCGGCTCATGCGCGGGGGGCGAGGAGGAGAGGTGCGGCTGAAGCTGTATCTGAGCGCTCTCTGGATTGGTGTGAAGTCGCCTCACGACATCGAATTTCCGGCGCGGGCTTGGGCGGAATTGCTTGGGTTAGATGAACCGAGCGGAAATGGGACACGCCGGGTCACGGACGCGGTCCGCTGGCTCGAACAGGAACGCATGCTGCTGGTTAAGCGTGATCGTGGCAGGCCATCAAAGCTGATAGTCCTGGACGACGCAGGCTCCGGGAAACCATACGAGTTCCCCTGGGAAAGCAAACCTCAAGACGTTTACGCGAAGCTTCCTGCAGGCTTCTGGACTAAACAATGGATAACGAAATTGTCGAGCGCCGGTGTGGGACTGCTGCTGATCTTGCTCGTCAGAGAAACTTACAGTGGACTCGGTGCTACAAGTTGGGTGTCGCCGGGTCGAGCCAGAGACCTTTACTCGCTGTCATCGGATACGTGGTCTCGGGCGACGAAAGAGCTGCGACAGCTTGGTCTTGTCGACGTATCTCGGATTCCTGTGAGCCTAGATGATTTCAGCTGGAGAAGGGTCCGTAACACGTATCGGCTCAACCACGAGGCCCTAGATGATCTGAGGGCACCAGCCTGACGGAGTATTTCGCGCGAGGCCCGTCGGACACTTTAGACGCCGGACTCTGAGTTCCAGATGGGAGGATGACCTTAAGTCGACGACATCACCGTGAGGCAAGTACTCTCGGATGCGCCCAAACTCGACAATCCCGAGTCTGTTTTCGACTGCCTAGGTGATCAGCGCGCCGACCGCCGGGCCCCCATGAGGACGACAGGGGTCCAGCCTACAAAATTGGCCAGATGATCCGAAAGGTTGAACACGGCAATCAAAAGACGGCTAATTCAGGTTGCAGACGAACAGGCGCGTAGCGAAACAAATTCGCAACCGCGATGTCCCCGAAAGGTCCATCGCCGAGCGGTGAAATGACAGAAGACCTGCGCTTTACCCATATCAGCCTTGAAAACTGGCGAAATTTTGTTCGCGCGGACGTCGCCCTGCAACGTCGGGTTTTTCTCGTGGGGCCGAACGCCTCCGGCAAGTCAAACTTCCTCGACGTATTCAGGTTCCTCCATGATGTGGCATCGGTCGGGGGTGGGCTGCAGGCAGCGATAACCACCCGTCGCGGTGGGGTTTCTCGGATCCGGTCCTTGGCTGCCCGTCGAAATCCTGAAGTCGCCGTTTCGGTTCGGGTCGGCAATGACGATGACGAGGGCGCATGGGAGTATGAGCTGAGGTTCAGCCAGGACAATCGCCAGCGCCCTCTGATCAAGAAGGAGCGCGTTGCCCATCAGGGGCGAGACCTGGTCCTCCGTCCTGACGAGCAAGACGATAGGGACCCAGAACGGCTTACCCAGACCTACCTCGAGCAAGTCAACGTCAACCGTGAATACCGGGATCTCAGCACCTTCTTCGCCTCGATACGCTACTTGCATGTGGTCCCGCAACTGATCCGGGAGCCCGACCGATCAGTTGGTCGGCAGAACGATCCGTTTGGAGGGGACTTCCTTGAGCAGATTGCTGACACTCATAAGAGGACGCTCGATGCCCGCCTAAGGAAGATCCGCGACGCCTTGAAGGTCGCCGTACCCCAACTCCGCGAATTGGAGCTATGGCGGGCTGAAAGAGGAACGCCACATTTGCGGGGCAAGTACGAGCATTGGCGCGGCTACGGGGCATGGCAGACCGAAGATCAATTCTCCGACGGAACGTTGAGGCTCATCGGCCTTTTGTGGGCGCTCCTGGACGGAACAGGTCCGCTGCTCTTGGAGGAGCCAGAGCTGTCCCTGCATCCGGAGGTCATCCGAAATCTGCCTCAGATGTTTGCGCGTATCCAGCGGCACAGTGGCCGGCAGGTTGTTGTCAGCACGCATTCTTCGGACCTGCTCCAAGATGAGGGGATCGGGCTGGATGAGGTCCTGTTATTGATCCCTCAGGCGGAAGGGACCAGCGTGCGTTTGGCGGCTGAATTTGACGAAATCAAGGCGCTGCTGGAAGGTGGGCTCAGCCTCTCTGAAGCGGTAATGCCGCGAACCCGGCCCGCCGGCGCGTCACGCCTGTCTTCCTTCGGCGACTGATGGCGAACCCGCATATCACCGTCAGCGTCGCGGTCGAAGGACTCCTGGACGAGGCGGTTCTACTGCGGGTTATTGAGCACTGCGGCCTCACCGCGGGTCCCGTTCACGGTAAGGGAGGCAAGCCGCATTTGCTCCAGCGCCTATCCGGTTACAACCGGGCAGCGTTCATTGCGCCGTGGTGCGTTCTCGTCGATCTCGATCAGGATTCACGGTGTCCGGCCGACTGTCGGGATTCCTGGCTGCCGGACCCAGCGCCGCTCATGCGATTCAGAATCGCCGTTCGAGAGATAGAGGCCTGGCTCTTTGGGGATTGGGAACGGCTCGCGTCCTATCTCGGTGTCGCACGATCCAGGTTCCCGTCGGTCCCTGAAAGTGTCCTTCAGCCAAAGGAAGCGATGGTCGACTTGGCACGCCGCTCTCGGCGCGCGGCTGTGCGAGAAGACATGGTTCCAAGACCCGGCAGCGGACGCAAGATCGGTCCGGCGTACGTGTCCAGGCTCATTGAGTTCGCTAGCGATCCGCGAGAGGGTTGGCGACCCGAAGTGGCATCAACAAACGTGGATAGCCTTCGCCGGTGCATGGCCCGACTAGCAGAATTCGGCAGTCAGAACGGCTAAACGCGGCGGGTGAGGCTCGTTCGAAATGGAAATCCCAGCGACTCGCTGGCAGCGCGGCCGCACCTTTACGACTCAAGAGTTGGCTGGGACTTCTACCGAGCCCCGATTTTGCTGAAAGCTACCGCAAACCATACACGCCTCCGCCTAGACGCGCGGCGGCGTTGGCGCTAATGCGCGGCCGGCCTTATAGACTTAATCATGGCGACAGCAAAAAAGGTGCTTCTGGAAGCCGCGGGCCGCGAGGTTGCGATCAGCAACCCGGACAAGGTCTATTTCCCGCAGGCCGGATTCACCAAGCTCGACCTCGCCCGCTACTATCTCTCCGTGGCCGAGGCCGCGCTCCGCGCGATCGCGGCTCGCCCCATCGTGCTGAAGCGCTTCGTGAACGGCATCGACGAGGAGCCGTTCTTCCAGAAGCGGGCGCCCGTCCATCGGCCCGATTGGATCGAGACGGTCGAGCTCAGTTTTCCTTCGGGCCGCCGGGCCGAAGAGGTGGTCGTGCGCGACGCCGCCCAGCTCCTCTGGATCGTGAACCTGGGCTGCGTCGACCTCAACCCACACCCCGTACGGGCAGATGACCTGGATCACCCAGACGAGCTTCGCGTGGACCTGGATCCCGGACCGGGTGTGCCCTGGGACGATGTGCGCCGCGTTGCCCTCGTCGTCCCCGACGTGCTCGAGGATCACGGCCTGGTGGGATGGCCCAAGACCTCTGGCTCCCGCGGGATCCACATCAACGTGCGAATCGAGCGCCGCTGGACGTTTGGCGAGGTCCGACGCGCCGCGCTTGCCCTCGCCCGCGAGGTGGAACGGCGGGCCCCGGCCATCGCCACCAGTAGCTGGTGGAAGGAAGAGCGCCACGGCGTCTTCCTCGATTACAACCAGAACGCGAAGGACCGGACCACCGCGTCCGCCTGGTCGGTGCGCCCCCTCCCCGACGCCCGGGTATCGATGCCGCTGGAGTGGGATGAGGTGCCTGACTGTGATCCCACCCGCTTTACGCTGGTGACCGCGCCCCTGCGGTTCGTGGAGCGCGGGGATGCGGGGGCCGGTATTGATTCCGCGGTGGGCTCGCTGGAGTCGCTGCTTCGGTTGTCCGCGGAGCAAGAGGCCGCCGGGCTCGGCGACGCACCCTGGCCGCCCAGCTACGCCAAGCAAGAGGGCGAGCCACCTCGCGTGCAACCCTCGCGAGCCCGCCAGCCCGCGTCGGCTGCCTCGCCTGCCGGCCCGGCGTCCAGGCGGCGATCAACCCAACCGCTCATCACCGTGGCGAAGGCGGAGCACGAGGCGGATGGGCTCGCGGGACTGGAGCGCTGGAAAGCACGGCATCCGGAGGCCGCCGCCCAGCTCGCCGAAGACGACGTGCTGGTGGATCGGATGCGGGGCCGTTGGCGAACGTGGACGCGCATTCGGGTCAACCTACGACACGTCCCCGAGGCTGAGCGGCCGGCAGAAGAAGCGCCCGATCCAGACTACGATCCTTGGGAAGGCTTCGTTCCGCCGGCGGGCTCGCGCTGGGACCCGAACACCCGCAGGATCTCGTAGGCGGGCGTCACTTCGAGTTGGTCATAACGGCACTCGGTCGGCGGTTTGTCCGGGCGCCAACGAACAAACTGGGCCGCGTGGCGAAAGCGGTCGCCCTGCATGTGGTCGTAGCCCACCTCGCACACCCGGACGGGCTGCAACGGCTCCCAGGAAAGATCCTTCCCGGCGTTCCAACGGCTCGAGGCGCCAGGGAGTCGCTGTCCCCTCGCTTCCCACTCAGCCCGGGCATCCGCCCACGCCCGCCAGGGATGGCCCTCGAGCGCGTTGTGGCGCAAAGGCTCCAACTCGTCGACGAGCTGCCGCCGGGCCACCGTTGTGAACGCCGCGGCAACGCCCACATGGTGGAGCGTACCCGCGTCGTCGTACAGCCCAAGCAGCAGCGAGCCGACCAAGGTTCCCTGCCCGTTCTTGTGCCAGCGGAAGCCCGCGACGACACAATCAGCAGTGCGTCGGTGCTTGATTTTGAGCATCGTCCGGGCACCAGGTCGATACGGCCCGTCCAGCCGCTTTGCCATCACACCGTCGAGCCCGGCGCCTTCGAACCGCTGGAACCAATCCTGCGCGAGCGCGCGATCGTGGGTAGCGGGAGAGAGGTGAACCGGAGCCCGGGATCCTGCCAGCAGCTCCTCCAGGCGAACCCGCCGGGCCTCCAGGGGGCTTTCGCGCAGATCGTCGTCTCCAAGGGCCAGCAGGTCCCACGCCACGAAAGAGGCCGGCATCTGGCCGGCGAGGAGCTTGACCCGCGACTCGGCGGGATGGATCCGCAGGAGCAGAGCCTCGAAATCGAGGCCTGTCCCTCCGACGATCACGATCTCGCCATCCAGCACGCAGCGGGCGGGCAGCGCCGCGAGGAGCGGGTCGATGAGCTCCGGGAAGTAGCGATTCATCGGCTTCCCATCTCGGCTCTGCAACAGGATCTCGCCGCCGTCGCGGAAAACGAGAGTCCGGAAGCCGTCCCACTTTGGCTCGAATAGCCAGCCAAGCCCCTCGGGAAGCGCGTCACTCGCCGCCGACAGCATGGGAGCGAGCGGTGGCACGAACGGGAGCCGCATGTCAAATGCTACAGCGGGTGCCGAGCCAAAGTAAATTCATGGCGATCGAGCGCAGGACGACGGTTGGCAAAGCGCTCCTCGTGGTTGGGGCAGCGGAATCACCGTGACCCGCGCCATCAAGCTATACTCGGCTCGCTGACCAGCCGAGGCGGCGAGAGGAGGCAAGATCCCGCCATGCGCGTCGCGTTCACCCGCCTCAGCGCCGGGCTCGCGATCCTCGTAAGCGTCGCCTGCGCTGCACCGCCATCCGACCCGGCCGCTGGCCCGGCTTCCGCCTCCGGTTCGGCAAGCAGAGCTGAGGTCCAGAAGACACTCAACGTCGTAATCCAGCGGGAGCCGCCCGTGTTGCTGCTCGCCATCCGCGCAGAAACCTCGCGCGGGGGCGGCATCCCCCATGCCTTCCACATCGCCCATGATTACCTCACAGTGGCGAACGACCAGGGCGAGTGGGTGCCCCAGCTCGCGGTCGGCCTGCCATCGGTGGAACAGGACACCTGGCGGCTCAACCCGGACGGGACCATGGACACGACCTGGCGCCTGCACCCCAATGTGACCTGGCACGACGGCACGCCGCTCACCACTGCGGATCTGCTCTTTGCTTTCCGCGTCTTCAAGGATCCCGAGCTCCCAACCCGCGTGGAAGAGGCCGGCCGGCTCATGGCCTCAGCCAGCGCTTCCGACGCGCTCACGCTCGAAGTCCACTGGTCGGCCCCTTACGCTGCCGCCACCCGTGATCCACTCCTGGCTTTGACGCCCCTCCCCCGCCACTTGCTCGAGGCCATCTACGACCAGGACAAGACGGAGTTCGTGAGCCATCCCCGTTTCAACACCGAGTTCATTGGACTCGGCCCCTACCGCGTCCGGCATTGGGAACCGGGCTCCCACATCGAGTTCGAGCGATACCGGGGCTACTACCGCGGGATGCCGCCCCTCAGCACCCTCATCCTCCGTTTCATGAACGATCCCAATAGCATGGCCGCCAGCATCCTCGCCGGCGAGGTCGACGTCGTTCTTCCCCTCGGACTCGGCGTCAGCGCGGCGCGCGAGATCGAGCGGCGTTGGCAGGGCACGGGGCATCAGATCCTGTATGCGACTGCCGACCGCTTCGAGTACCTGCGCGCACAACTGCGTCCCGAGTACGCCGAGCCCCGGAACGGTTTCGCCCAGCGCGCGGTCCGGGAAGCGTTCTACCGCGCTATCGATCGGGACCTCCTGGCGGGCGTCGTTGCTGATGGGTTGGCACCCGTCGCCGATAGCTGGGTCGCGCCCACGACCGCCCGCCGGCGAAGCCTGGCCCCGGCGATCCCGCTGTACCGTTTCGATCCCGCCCGCGCCCAAGTCTTGCTGGCCGAAGCGGATTGGGTCCGAAGCGGTGAAGGAAGCCTCGTCCACCGGGGGACGGGTGATCGATTCGAGGTCTTGCTGAATAGCACCGCGGGAAGCGACACCGAGCTCAAGCTGAGCAGTATCGCCGACCACTGGAAGGCGCTTGGTGCCCAGCCAAGCCTGTACATCATCCCTTCGGCGCGCGTGCAGGACTCGGAGCACCGGGTCAAGCTGCCCGGGGTCGAACTGATCAGTCACGGGGGAGAGGGCTATCCTGAGCAGTTTCTCCACTCGCGGCTGTTGGCAACTGCCGCGAACCGATGGGGCGGCCGGAATGCCAACGGCTACGTCAATCCGGCGGTCGACGACCTCGTGGACCGGCTGGCCCTTACCATTGAACCGAACCAGCAGCTCGAGCTCGAACGCCAGTTGCTGCAAACGGTCATGACCGACGTGGCGATGCTACCGCTCTTCTGGCGGGTCGACCCGTATCTCTTCCGTAAAGGCGTCACTGGCATGCGCGGGAGTCTAGTCCTCGAGGCGACCTGGAACATGTTCGAGTGGGACCGAGACTGAGTAACGCCCTCCCTTCAACGGATGGAGCGCCGCCAGACGCCGTCGTCCGTCGTAAGATAAGGGTCGTACCGTCGGTGCTGGTGCCCCGATTTGCGGCGAGGTTCGCGGTTCGATCGGCGCCCAGGCAGGCCAGCATTTCAATCTCTCGGGCAGCGAGCCGGTGCGTTACGTCGCCATGACGTCGGCGCCACGCATCATCGACTCCTTCAAGGACCTTGACTTCGTGTTCCGTGTCGGTGTCGTCGCAGGCCGGGGGTTCCCGGGTAACCATGAGCACCGGGGGCAACCCAGCCCGGGGTGGCAACTCCGAGGAGGCCGGCCTGTGGGTCTTCGCGCCCGAGCGCGGACTCCTATCGATCGCGGGCCTCGGTACGTTGCTGGACGGGAGCGGCTCGACCATGTATCTGAGAGACCGCCAGGGGCAGAACCGGATCTTGCTCCAACTAGACGCGGACGGCAACCCATCCATCGAGATGCGAGACTCGAACGGCAACGTGACCTGGCGAGCGCAGTAGCCTGCAAAAAGGCCAAAAGAGATGCTTACGAGAGCCCTGCCTATGTGACGGAGGGCTGGGCCTGCATGGCCTCCGCGAGCGCCCTCGGGATGGCGATGCGCCGCGTCCGAAGTCGGGGATCGCCAGCCAACTCCAGGAGATCGGCGTCGCCGGTCGCCGGGCTCCTCGAAGGGAGCATGGCCGCATCCGGGTCCGCCAGCCAACGAGCGCGGCCCAATGATTCGATGACGCTACTGCTCGACCGTCACCCGCTAGGCCGCGTGGGATAATAGCTGCATCTCAGTGCGGGAGGGAGGTGAAACCGTCATGGCCAACGAACGGGCAGCGTACGACGATCGCATCATTCGCGACCCTAACATCATGGTCGGCAAGCCAGTGGTGAAGGGGACGAGGATTCCCGTCGAGGTCGTCCTGGGCAAGCTCGCTGAGAATCCCGACCTCGATGACCTTTTCGCCGCGTATCCTCGGTTGACACTCGACGACGTCAAGGCGTGCCTTACCTACGCTCAAGGTCTGGTAGGGAAGATGCGCCGGCTCCGCCCCGGGCAACCGATTCCTGGTGGACAGCCCGCCACACGGTGAAATTCCTTCTGGACGAGAGCGTCGACGTTCGGGTCGCGCCCCACCTGAGCAGGCTGGGGCACGACGTGACCTCTATCGTCGAGGATTACCAACGATCTCTTCCCGATCCCGATGTTCTCGCCATCGCGTATCGTGAGGCGCGCATCGTCATCACCAACGACCGTGACTTCGGGGACCTTGTCTTCCACCACCATCATCCTCACGCGGGTGTCATCTATTTGCGACTCGGGACCTATGAGATTGGCGCTATCATCGCCCGCCTGTTGCATGTCCTCGAACGCTACCCCGACGAATTGGGCCAGTTCGTCGTGGTCGATCCGCGACGCATCAGAGTCCGGCGTACGTTGGCCTAGCACTCCGTTGGTCTGTGATATCGAGCAGCCCCGGCAGGAGTCTCCATAACACGGAGCGCGCCCCGGACCGCAGGGCACGTTCGACGGAGCAGTCCCAACCGGTTTGACACCAGGTTCCGATGCTGCCACTCTTGCCGGTAGCATGGTGTCGCCGCGCGCCAATACGTCGACCCGGTTCCAGGAGGATGACTTGAGCCGCCAGATGCAGACGGCCCACGCAGATCTGGTCGAGAAGGTCAAGACCGGCCAGGGGATGACAAAGTTCCTCGTCTCCAACGAGAAGGGCGGGGGCGCCAACGTCCATGATCCGCTACTGGGGGCCGGAGACGGATATCCCGATCCACAGCCACCCGTACGATGAGATGTGGTACGTCCTCGAATGCGAGGCCGAGTTCGGCGATACGGTCTATACCGCCGGCTCGTGCATCTACATCCCGCCGGACGTTCCCTATGGCCCGACCCGCGCTCCCAAGGGCGCGGCGTTGCTGCGGTATGCCGGCGGCGCTGCAACCGAAAGCTCGCTGTCGAGTTGAAGGCTGGGGATGCTGACGATTTCTGTAACAACCAATGGCACGGTGCGGCGGGCCTATGAGCTCGGGCGAGCAGACGAGCCAATTTTCATCGACTTGCGTAGTCGGACCCATGATCAGATGGAGGAATCAGCGTGGAACAGCAAGCCAAGACCCCACCGATAGACGAGCCGTCAGCCCACTCCGTAGCGTCCTATCGCTCTCCGTACGAGCGCTGGAAAGAAGCGCAAGGGCTGGACACGGTGCGGGGCTTCCACATTCGCAACATCATGGACGTGCCGCTCAAGCCGTGGGATGCCCGGGGCAACGTTTCCGGAATCTTCATCAATCTCGATGGGACTGGCGGGTTCAACGATACCTACGTGCTGGAGATCCCCCCGCGCGGGCAATCCGAGCCCTGGCGCCACATCTACGAAGAAACGATCTACATCCTACAGGGCAGCGGCAGCACGACGGTCTGGATCGATGAGAACAAGAAGCAGACGTTCGAGTGGCACGAGCGGAGCTTCTTCGCCATTCCGCCCAACGCCTGGCACCAGCACTTCAATCTCTCC
>Ga0080064_1002897_pt1 | contig 27048 bp, 31 predicted proteins | sample Subgrocontami54m_FD_69260 | JGI IMG/M metagenome (GOLD analysis project Ga0080064, IMG submission 69260) | Subsurface groundwater microbial communities from S. Glens Falls, New York, USA - GMW46 contaminated, 5.4 m (SPADES assembly) (version 2) ...
ACCACCCAGCCATTGGGAATCAAATGATATTTTTTCTGATATTGTTTGTGACATTTTTTTTTCTTCCGGAAAATAAATGTTCAAATCACTCATCTCCAAGGCGTATTCTAAGTAAAAAAGAGCAGTGACCGGATCATGATCTTTCAAAGAATTCGCATATTGGAAATAAGAATACCCTAGGATAGGAAATTTACCTTCAGCAGTGTTCTCAGCGAGAACCCGTTTAACTGCGATGATCTTACTATCAAGGACGCTGGTCAGCTCGTCTTTTTGCAGGCCAATGGTGCTGAGTATGGCATTAGCGTCTCCTTTCGCTTGAATAGCTTTCATCAAGCATAATTCAGGCTCATCTTTTTGTGAAGCGTCTTTTGCTGCAGCTATTTTTTTAGTGATAGCTTCCAAATTACTTTCACCGATGAAAAGAGCTATATATTGTTCCCGCTCTTCTGCTTCTAAAATCTTCTGCTGGCAGGACTGCTTGATATGTTCTTGATCCAGCTGCAAGCTTTTTCCACTCATGGAGAAGAACTGCATCCAGGCCACTGCGGAAAAATATCTCTCTTCGCTATAACTTAAAAGATCGTATGCTTCTTCTTGTTTATTTTTCGCATCTCCGGGCAACTCCCGAAATCTGGCTATCTGCTCCTTGACATCATTAAGGCGCTCTTTCACAATGATCACGGTCTGCAGATCAGTGATAGTATGAATGTTCTGGCCGGTAAGATTTTTTTCTAAAGAACTTACTTTCTGTTCCAACTGCAGGAATCTGTCCCAGATGATGGAAAGAGCAGGTTTTTTTTGATGATAATAATGAGAACGCAAGGCAATGTCAGCCGTAAAACAGTAACTGGCGGCGGAATAATAGTCTTTTTGCAAGGTAGCATTGTCAGCTTTGGCTTTCTGTTCCTCTACCCGTTTTGAAACGTTTTCATTGACAGCAATTCCTTCCTTATATAATTCTGTTTCAATTTTCTCCACGCGAGAGCAGAGCAGATCGCGCAAGTCATTCATAATTTCGGTGTATTCCTTATTTTCTTCTATCTGGACTTCTTTATGGTTGAGATTTTTTCCGGTAAGATGAAAGATCACTTCATCCAGATCACTTACTTCAATCACTTCAATGCCCAGGTTTTCAGCAGCATAGCTGGTAAGATTAAAAACTTCTTCTAAAGCTTCTTCTGAATTATTTCCGGTCTCATTTTTGCTGTGGTTTTCTAGTGGCGGAGATGATCCGGTGCCTTTAGCGATCAGTACTTTGGTAAGACCAAGTTTTGATGCTGCTTCTATTTTTTCTTTGGTGCCACCGACAGGACCGACAATGCCGCCGGAGTTGATAGTTCCGGTAATAGCAGTATCCCCGTTATGGTACTGTAAATCCATCATCGCAATGGTGGTCAAAGCCGCGATGGCTGCTCCGGCAGAAGGTCCACCGATGATATTTGATTGAGCTTTGATAGTATAGATGAAATCGTACCTATCGCAAGGAAGATTATATTGATGGCAAGCGATTTCCTTGGCGAATCTCGTTGAAATCTGGGTGTCCATCTTAGGGACAGGATAAGTATCTAGAAAAACTCTGCCGGTTCCTTCTTTTAATTCCAGATAGAGATCAGCACCGCTGCCGGTCAGCGTACCATTCCCGCTTTCTTGTATGGCAAGAAGTTTAAGGGTATATTGCTTCTGGGCTAAGGTAGAAGTGGTGAGAACTAAAAGTATGAGGAAAAACATCCATCTCTTTTTCATATGCCAGAAAGAATTTTTGGGATTATAAAGGTTGCGTTGTGGAAAGAAAAAAATTATAGTAAAGCCTTAACTCTTTTTTGCAATTTTTGTAATGCTTGTGATTCTAACTGCCTGATTCTTTCTCTACTAAGCATATATTCTTGACCAATCTCCTGAAGTGGTTTATCTTCAAAAATCCGCTTTTGAATAACATTTCTTTCAATTGGTGTTAATATTTCCAATAAAGCAACCGCTTTTTGTTGGAGTTGTTTATCACCCACTAATTCTTCAATTTGAGCATTATCAGATTTATCTTCTAGATAACGCCCTTCAAAGGTGTCGTTATTTAAATATTGATTCCCGGACTTTCGTTTGCTATAAATATCAATCCATTCTCTCTTTAAGCCATGATACATTGCGATTGCCTGAAGAGAATGAGGAACACTGGCGGGAGTATCTTTTGCAATGGTTTCTAAAATTTTTATTGCTACCCTCTTACCATTTTTTGTTATAATGTGTTTTGCTTTGCTAAACATATATTCAGGCAAACGCAGCAAACCACTATCTTCTGCACCTCTAAAATACATTTCTGCGGCAATATTGATGCTAAAATAAGTACTCACTCTTCCTTTTTCTGGGTTGTAGTCAGGAATTTTTTTAACTATTTGAATTAAACCTTCTTGCACTAAATCTTCTAAAGGTCCAGTATATTCTTTAAGTGATAAGATTCTAGATCCAGAGGGAGTTCTAATTTCCCATCCTGAACCTTTTACCATTATAGTAACTATTTTCTGAACGTAAGGAGTCATTCGCTGCACCATCTCAGCTTCTATTTCTAACTGGCGATTATATTTGGTGGTTTTATTTTCAGCAATCCCTTGCTTAGCTAAATCATGATATTCTGAAGCAAGATTATCAAGATAAAGCCAGCTTTTCTTATATTGGTCTTCGGTCATTGTTCGGTTAAGTATTCTGGAATCATTAACATAACCGAGACGCTGATTCGAATTCATTATTTTCAATTGATGATCTGGTATAGCCATTAAATCAAGAAATCGCTCTAGTTCTGCTTTGCCCGTGTAAGCCTGATCTTTTCTATCCATAAGCTTCTTGGCTGGGAGATTATTTAAAAACCTTTCCAAAGTTATTACTATTTAGTCAAAACAATATTCATTTTCATATCTCTTTCCAAGAAAAGTTTAAATAAAACCCTGTTGCGTATTATATTATGGAAGGACAACAACTCATCACCCTCGCTCGGGATTACTGTCAGCATTATCATAATGGACAATTCAGGAAGGGAAGCAATCAACCGTATCATACCCATCCCATAGCGGTTGCTAAAATCTTAGATCGCTATGGATATTCTGATTATGTCACTCAATGTGTTTCCTTGCTCCATGATGTGGTCGAGGATACTGATGTCATCACCGGTGAAATTCAAGATAGATTTGGATTTGAGATTTCTAATGGAGTTTTTGTGCTTTCCAAAAATACCATTACTGATGAAACTATTGACTACATTGGACGAAGTTTAGGCACCAATGCTTTTACATTTTCAAAAGAGCAGTTGTATAAAACTAGATTGTCCTTTGCCAGAAGAAAGGTGAAAAGAGTTAAGATAGCGGATATGATTCACAATACCCAGGATTTAATCTCTCTCAAACCGGAAGGAATAGAACGCAAGATCAAGGATGCCGAAGGATTCTATATCCCCATAGGGATGAGAATTGCACCTCTAATGACTAAAGAATTAGAAAAAAACATAGCTAACTACAGATTAGCTTCATTACCAGGCTAAGGAGTTAAGATTTTTTCTAATCCCAGACCTTTTATCTGTTGAGGAAATCTTTTTCTGAATTCTTTTAATTGCTGTTGATAGCGCTCGTTTTCTTGTTGCAGTATCTCCGGATGGGTGGCGAGATGATTTTTCCTATTAAAAGATCCACTGGTTCCGCTTACTTGAAATAATGATGAATCTATCTTGACTTCATCTAAAATCCCGTCTCTTTCGTAATCTGTATATCTCCTGGAGCCATTTCCAAAAGGATCAACAACAGTAAGGATGATGTCCTTACGAGAATATGATAAATCTACCTGTGAATGAGCGATCCAGCCATCCATCTTCCGAAGATAAAGAGTATCTCCGGTATCGATATAGACTTCATGGTTGGTAGTGTAATTCCAGAGAGCAGGAATGCCGGCTAAGGCAGTGGTCACCGCCCCGATTTTTGCGGTGCGAAGAACATATGAAGATATTTTCTCAAGCATCTTTTTGAGCATGAATAAACAATCGCAGAAAGAAGGATATAAAGATTCTGATAATATTGAATATACTTAATTGATCATTCTATCTTCTTAACCTTTCCCATATCCTGATGCCAGACCTGTACTTTCTTTCCGGTCTTGACCTGCTGGAGCATCACTTTCTTGCCGGACATGATGACATTATACATTTCATCATGATATTCGACTTGGTCTCCTTTCTTGAAAGGCATGGCCCGGAAGAGAACAGTCAATCGATAGACTGGCCGACCTTCTTTTCGAGTGAATAAAGTAGCCGTGACCGTGAATTCTCCGCCATATTTTTCCTGCAACTTCTTTCCCAGATTTTTAGTGAGGTTACCGTTGCCAAGATAATAGTCATGACCGTTGGTGACTTCCTTTACTTTAGCCACAAAGATTTTTTTCTTTTCTATCTCCTTGTTGACAAAATCGAGAACTTCCTCTGAAACATCACGTAATTGTAAGATCGCTTCATAGTACTCAGAATGTTTGCCGTGGATCGGTTTGACCATCTTTGTTGTAAATAGCAGAGTATATTTTAAGGTTTCTGAGAAAATGAAGTAAATGTTTTTAAAAGAGATACAATCTTGATGAAAGATGAATGACAATATATTACTACAATGCTGGTTAGAGCTGACCAATCCGACCATTAGAGTTGCCAAATACTTCACCAGTAATAATCACCCTATCGTCCATATCGATCTCATCAAGAGATTAGCTAAACATAACGCCATCACCGCTGACTTTGGTTATGTTGATTTTGTAGAATTGTTTGTTAATTCTTATGTTAGTGAATTATTAGCAAAAAATGATTTACAAAGAGGAAATTCTACTTCGGAACCACATCCATTTTGGGGCGACAATTTCAAATACACCCGACATCTTGAACCAGGAGTATTAATTAATGGTGATTTTGATAACGAAAAAGATTACCTCAGGATGACTCTTACTTTACCAAAAAACGATTTAACTGAGAAAGTTATGACTGAAACTCATCTCTTTATGGAAAAAGCAAGAATTCCAAGAATAGAAGCTCCGGCACATTTTGAATGAAAGAAGGTTAATTGTTACTAAACAGGAGTAATCTGAGGAACTTTTATAAATAAGCCTCTTTCTCGTAAACTAGAAGAAAAATGACCACCTCGTTAGAAACTACTACCAGAAAACTGCTTAGAAGTTACCCTCAAGCTTTTGACACCGATAGAGATGGTCTCATCACCATGATGCTTCAACAGTTTAGTAATCCTTATCTTGCCTTCCGAGAAATAATTCAAAATAGTGTGGATGAAAAAGCTACTAAAATTAAAGTAGAGATAGCTCAAAAATCATGGAAAGAGCGAGTAGTGGTAAGTATTGAGGATGATGGCAAGGGCATGGATTTGGAAGGAGTAAGAAGATACCTTACCCTCTTTGATTCAACGAAGGAGGAAATCCTTGAAACCATCGGAGAGATGGGAGTGGGAAAAATTTTTGCTTTTGCTTTAAATCCAGATTATCTAGTCATAGATACCGGTAAAGGGAAGGAGAGTTATAGGATCATTTTTAATAAAGATATGAGCGGAAAATTATCTGAAATTTCTCCCAGAAAAGGAACAAAAGTTACATTGGTCTTAGCTTGTGAAAATCAGGACGAAGTTATGGAAAGCGTAAGAGCTTCAATTATTGATTCTTGTAGTTATGTCACTCCAAAGATTACTATAAATGGTAAGAAGATAAACCAAGAATTCAATATTAATACAGAAAATAAAGTGATAGTTGAAGAAGGCAGTACTCGCGCGGTGATTGGATTAACTGGAAATACGTATTATCAATTATTCAAAGGAGGGATTTCTTTAGAAAGAGGACACCATCTTAATTGTGATAACAAGACACCTTTTGCTGATTTAGAAGTTCTTGCTGATTCATATGAATTCAATCAACCCATTTCTAGAAATGCGGTAAACAAAGATGAAAATTTTAGAAAAGTGATACATGGGCTCTTGAAAGCGAAGGATACTTTGACCCAGCAATTAGCTGAACGCTTTCCAACAATGGATGCGAGCAGCGAAGAAGCATGGAGGGTAAAAGGATATTTACGTAATATTGCCAGACAAGATGATTCTTTCTCGTATAGGGATTTAAAGATATTCTCAACCGTTGACGGAATACCTCTTTCATACGATGATATTTTAATGGCAGCGGTAAAAGCAGGAACACTTTATTACTCTAACTGTCAAGCTAACAGCAATGAGATCACCTATTTTACGGACCGCGAAATACCAATCGCCCATATAGATATAAACTTTGCTGGCATTTTTGGTAAACGACATAATCTAGGGTGGCAAATAATTTCAGGCAATCTTATCATTGAGGGATTATCTAGTCATAAGAAGAAATACCGAGAATCATTCAGAGAAAGCTTATACTTAAATTCGTTGTTAGACTGTCTAAAGTACAATCCCATTAAGAAATATAAATCAGTCGTGAAAGGAATAACTGCTACGGTAGACGGCTCGGATAGTATAGCGGACGACAGCACTTACGAGGGCAGCAGTAGTTCTGAAAGCACTAGTGGTTCTAATAATACTACTTTTGATTGGAATAAAATAAGAGAATTTAAGTTTGAATATTTTCTGGACTTAAAAGGAAATCCTCGGGAAGATCTTTCTTTCTATAGGTTAGAGAACAAAGTCATTATCAATATCCACAATCCGTATGTAAAAACCATGCTTAAACTGCGAGAATCTAATCATGATCTCAGCATATACTATCTGCTCTGTGAAGTTGCGGCGAGCAAGGCAGTATTCCCGAATGCCGACCATAAAACGGTGGAAGATTTTATTATACTCAAGGGACAGAATTTATTATAAAATGGCAAAAGATAAATACGACTTACGAAAAATTCTCCGAAGCGGGAGAGTATTGGAAGAGAGAGTGTGCATGTATGAAGTAGATTCTTTGAAAGCGATGCGGAAATTAGCCGGCAAGCAGCTGCCAGATCCCTTTGATGCAGTTCGTGAACTTCTGGCGAATGCTATTGATGCCTATGGAAACCAGAAAGAAGGACTGAAAATAGATTTTACCGTAAATGATCAAGGTTTTTCTATCACTGATTACGGGAGCGGGATGGATGATCAGCGGCTGCAAGCACTGCGAACGTTAGGCTCCTCAGATAAAAGAAATCAAGATTTAATTGGTAGATTTGGAATCGGATTCGCGTCTTTATTTCATCGGGATATGGAAGTTAAAACAGTGGTGGTGGATACCCAAGATAAAGTACACAAACAATTCGTATTCGAAGTTAAAGAAGCAGAAAAAAATATCACTCTTGAAGAATACCTGATTGAGGAAGAAGCTGAACATGGGACCAGCATACAAATATCTTTTAAAGAAAAAAATAAAGAACTTAAGAAAAAAATTAGGGAAAAAATATTCAATAATACCAAATATCTTCCGTATGAAGTCACTTTGAATGGTAAAAAAATCAACCAACTACGTGATTTTAGAAAAGCAAAGTACAAAAACGTTGTCGCTGTTGACCAAGACGGAGTTACCGGATTCTTAGCCTTGAAATCTGATCATGCTAATCCAATGGTCACTATACTCTCCAGAAACCTCCCTGTCGCAGCTTACAAAATAGAGCAATTAGTTGCCGGCACTAGCCATATCAATTCTAAAGGCAACATTATTGGGGTTATTAACTATGATAAGCTAAACCTGGTTGCCTCGAGGAATGAAATTCAAATGGACCATGAATGGGATAAATGTATAAATGTACTTCTTACTACTTTAGAGAAGTTTTATAGCACTTTCCTTACCGAATATCAAAGAGATTCAACTTCGGAGCGGCGTAATACCATTTTGAAGATTATCAAATCTTTGGATTTATCATTTTTGCAGATATACCGGGAGAATGAGAAGATATTTGAAGAAGGGTATAAGCATGATTCTTTGCGTAAAGAGATTATACATTGTCCAATATTTCCAGTCTGGAATGAACCTCATCTTTATTCTCTCGCTGATTTAAGGAAAATTTGGACTGCTCAGGAGAAAAGATTTCTTATGACCAGTGAGGAAGAAAATCTGGATTATCTAGAGGAACGAGAGTATAAAGGAAAAGTGTTAAGAACCTCTTCTGGCGGAGATTTAGAAGTTCAAGAAGCTTTATTTCGGATTTATCAAGCTGCTTTTAGGGCATCCTCAATTAATGGATTAGAGAACAATAAAGATATGCAAGAAGAATTGAAACGCTCAGGTATTATTGATGCTACTGCATCTTTGCGAATTTATGATTACGTTGATGATTCTGAAGTTGATGATAACAGCAGACTTTTTGTAGAGGAGTTAAGAAAGACGCTGGGCAGTGATTCCGTTAAGGATCTTTTACAAAAATATGAGATCAGAGATGACATCCAGGTGCAGTTAGCAAGAATAAATAAAATAAGGATAATAGCATGCTATAATTCAGGTTCAGGAATGATTAATTTAAATCTTAATAGTCCAAGAATGCAATCTTATTTGCAGGGAAATGCCCGACGTTCTGCACAGGTTTTTTTACCCCTCCTTGGACATGAAGTTTCTCACGACCAAGAATCAGGGCACGGTAATCCTTTTTATAATTTAAAGAATGTACTAACCAAAGAATTACGTGAAATTGTGGCTAAAGAGATGGTAGAGAAAGAAGCCAAAAATTCATATCGTGTACCGTTGTTTGAGTAAAGTAACCAATCATTTCTTCCTGGTCCTTCCCTTCCCACCTGTTTTGTAAGGGTTATATCTTCCTTTCTCCTTTTGAGAAGTTCTCACACCTACGAATGTCCCTTCCACTAATTCATCATAACCGCAGCTTTTGCAGGTCATGAATTCAATATCATCTTTATGTACTGCGACGTTGAAAGAGCCGCATTGAGGACATTTTGGCTTCATGTGGAAGAAGAAACAATTATTCTTTAAAAACATTCATAAACATTTTTAAAACACTATCTAAATACATCACCCATGCTCACCCCAGAAGCCAAAGCAGAACTAGAGAAACAGCAATATCGCATTGTCGGCAGCCACAGCGCGGTCAAGACTTGCGGCTGGACTAAAAATATGATCAACGGCGAAGGCGGTTGTTACAAGTTGAAGTTCTATGGCATCATGAGCAACCAATGCATGCAGATGACCACCAGTATCAGCTGTGCTAATAGATGTACTTTCTGTTGGAGAGGATATAAAGCGCCAGTGAGCAAGGAATGGAAATGGCCTGTTGATGAACCAGAGATGATTTTAGAAGAAAGTAAAAAGGCGCATCATAAATTGCTGATTGGTTTTAAAGGATCACCGGTAGCGAATAAAGCTGCCTATGAAAAATCCACCCAGATCAGGCACGTCGCACTTTCATTGACTGGAGAACCTATCACCTATCCGAGAATGAATGAATTGATTGACGGATTCCATAAAGATCATGTTTCTACGTTTTTAGTCACTAATTCACAATTTCCAGAGCAGATCAAAAATCTGAAGCCGATCACCCAGCTGTATTGCAGCGTGGATGCGCCGACCAAAGAGATGCTCAAAGAAGTAGACAAGCCTTTGTTTCTCGATTTTTGGGAAAGGATGATCCTCAGTTTAGATTATCTTGCTCAGAAGAAACAGCGGACCTGTATCAGATTGACCATGATCAAACACATCAATATGACCGCATGGGATAAGTATGCAGAATTGATTGCCAGAGGAAGTCCTGATTTTCTGGAAGTGAAAGCATACATGCACGTCGGTCCATCACAAGAAAGACTGAGTAAAGAGAATATGCCTTTGCACGAAGAAGTAGTGGTTTTTTCTAAAGAGTTAGTAAAACATTTACCTGACTATGGAATTGTTTCAGAACATATCGCTTCTCGTGTGGTAATGTTTGCCAAGAAGAAATACAAAGTTGATGGCGTCTGGAAAACTTGGATTGATTTTCCCAAGTTCCATCAGCTCTATGATGAATTTTTGCAAACGGGAACAGAGTTTACTTCTGAAGATTATCTGCTGAGAACACCGCAAGTCGGATTGAGCGGCAAAGGAACGTTAAATGATATGCCGGAAGAGAAACGCAAGAAGTATCTGGCAGAACACCCGGAAGCGCATGTCTTTGTCGATGAAAAGACGCAGGAGATGAGTTTTTATGAAGGGTAAAAAACAATATTTGTAATTACTAAGTTTTTAGATTGTTATAAAATAGGTCAAAAGTTTTATAAATATAGCTACTTATATAGTCACTATGGCAACCACCATACAAGTGAGCAGGGATTTATTAGAAACCCTACAGAAAAGAAAGCTCTACAATAAAGAGAGCTATGAAGAAGTGATCTGGGATTTAGTTGAAGATTCTATGGAATTATCTGAAGAGACTAAGCGGGATATAGAGAAAGCACGCGCAGAAATTAAAGCGGGAAAATTCTACACTCACGAACAAGTTAAAAAGAGGCTTGGCTTGTAAGTGTAAGAGGTGATTTTGTGTATACTTTAATTTATTCTGAAAAGGCAGATAAACAATTGGGAAAGCTGCCCAGCGATATTAGAGAAAGAATAATCATTGCTTTAGAAAGGCTACGAATACGTCCTGAATCGTGCGATATCAAAAAACTAGTGGGAGTGACAGGATATAGATTTAGAGTAGGTGATTATAGGATTATCTTTGATAAGGAAGAAGAAAAATTACTTATTTTTGTTATTAAAGTAGGACATCGAAAGAAGATTTATGATAATAGTTAAGTTTTGAATTTTCTCAACAAAAACCTTTATAAAACCAGTCTTTCTTTAGCTAGGTATGATGACTTTAACCAAGGAAGAAAAATCAGTATTGAAGATTTTAGTGGAAAAAGAGCTGACCCATGTCAAGAAAGATGACCAAGGATTTCTGATCAGCAATGCTCCTTTCCTCAACAAATCTGATGATCCTAACCTTCCTTTTTTGAAGAGCTTAAAATTATATAAGAATTTCTTGGAACAGTTAAAACTGAAATTGTAACCATGGCGGAAGATAAGAATATTGAAGAACCGTATATGCAGCTCCAACTTTTGCAGCAGCAAGTAGAGCAGGTCGCAGAGTATTTAGAGACTCTTCAGCGGCAACAGATTGAATTAGATACTTCTATCGAAGCATTACACGGATTGCAGAAGACTGAGATAAATACAGACATTCTGGCGCCACTTGCGAATGGGATTTTCTTGAAAGCAGAGCTGAAGGACAATAAGAGATTAGTGGTCAATGTGGGATCGGAAGTGACAGTAGAAAAAAGTGTCCCTGAAGTGATCGCTCTGTTAGAAGAGCAGAAAGAAAGAATAATCAAGAACATCTCTGAAGCAGAAACTATTTTTCAACAACTGCAGGAGCAGGGAAGGAAAATGTACCAAGAGATTGAGGTAAGGAGCTAAAATGTTCAGCAAACTGAGAGATAAACTGAAACAAGCGGTCTCTATCTTTTCTAAGAAGACCGAAGAAGCGGTTGAAGAAAAACCGGTTGAGAAGAAAGTAGAAGAGAAAAAGAAAGAGATTAAAGAAAAGTCTGCTGAAAAAAAGTTCATTCAAAAAGAATCTAAGAAAGAAGATAAAAAGCAGGTAAAAGATAAATCAAAGAAAGAACAGAAGTCTGCAAAAGGAAAACAAAAAAAAGAGAAGAAGAAAGAGATCAAAAAAGAAAAGGCTGAAGAACTTGTTGAAGAGAATGAAGAGACGAGACCTATAGTTGAAGAAGAGAAAGTGCCAGAAGAACCTAAAGCTGAAAAATCATTCTTTAAAAAATTATTTAGTAGAAAAGAAGAAGAGACCGAAGCCATTAAAGTAGAAGTAACAGCAACAAAAGAAGAAAAAGCGGAAGAATCAAAAGACAGAACGGCAGAGGAAAAGGCACAAAGAAGCGAAGCTTCTAGTGCCTCGAAGGCAGAGCCTTCTGCGGAATCATTCTTTGGTAAAATCAAGACTTCTTTGACTACTAAAAAGATCTCTTCTGAAAAGTTTGAAGAGCTGTTCTGGGAATTAGAGATAGCTTTGCTGGAGAATAATGTCTCAGTCGAAGTTATAGAGAAGATAAAAGAAGATCTGAAGATAGAATTAGTGGACAAGCCGCTGCCAAGAGATGTCTCTAAGAAGATTGAAGAGACGCTGCAAAGAACTTTAACAGAAATCCTGTCTTTTGAAAAGATTGACTTATTAAAAGCAGCGCGGCAGAAAGATAAGCCGTTAGTAATAGCTTTCTTTGGCATTAACGGAACGGGAAAGACTACTTCCATCGCTAAGTTGGCACACTATTTCCAAAAAAATAAATTATCAGTAGTGCTGGCTGCTTGTGATACATTTAGAGCCGCAGCGATTCAGCAGTTAGAAGAGCATGCCGACAAACTAGGAGTGAAAGTCATCAAGCACGATTATGGCGCTGATGCGGCAGCGGTTGCGTTCGATGCAGTCAAGTATGCCGAGAAGAATAAGATAAAAGTGGTGTTACTGGATACCGCAGGAAGATTGCATTCTAATACTAACCTGATGCAGGAGTTAGAGAAGATCATGCGGGTGGCTAAACCAGACTTCAAAATATTTGTTGGTGAAAGCATCACCGGGAATGACTGCATTGAGCAGGCCAAAACATTCAATGACCTGGTGGAGATGGACGGAGTCATTTTAACCAAAGCAGATGTGGATGAAAAAGGTGGAGCACCTTTATCAATATCTTACACCATCAAAAAACCCATCTTGTTTTTAGGTATGGGACAACGCTATGAAGACCTGGAAGAATTTGATGCTAAAGTCATCCTCAAAAGATTAGGATTCTGAGGAGAAATCGACTAAAAATGATTCAATTACAGGAGCAGATATAGTTAGGTATAGAAAGGATATACATAAGGTTTAATTATCATACTAAGTCTTACAGTTTCAAAAAGATTTCAGAAATTTTAAAAAGATACAAAATGGAAAATAAAAACGACCAGGACGACTTCTTGCCGATAAAAAAAAAGAGACATCTCACCTTGATCGCTGACAATGATCCGGATTATCATGGTCTTAAAGTTAATGGTTCTAACACTAAAGTTCTGAAAGAAAAAAAGAATGATAGAAAACTGGCTTCTAAAAAGAAAACTGTAAGTAAAAAAACAATGGAAGCACCGCAAACCACCGAGTTATACACCACACCTATGATAGAGTTGGGTAAAAAAGTAGAATTATACAAAAATTATCTCAGATATGGTGGAGCGGTGGCAGTCTTGGGAGTTCTTGCCGGTGTTTATATGTATAGACTGCAAAAGATAGAGAACAGTCCTGCAAAAATAGTTTTGCTGAATAAAGACCTTAATGATGATGGAATTCATGATGCTTATATGGAACTGAAGGGAGGACATAAAGCGCCGTTGTATGGGCTTAGGAGCGGAAGCGGCAATAGTATCATCTATGTCGATGCAGAGAAAATGAAGACTACTTTTCCTTTTAGGATCACAGATTACCGAAGCATAGAAGATCTGCTTAACCATAAGGATGATTTTCAGATGGTGAAGGACCATCAAGACTTTAGATATACCAATGATTAGGCTCTTATTCTAGGGAGTATTTTAGGATGTATATAACACTAACTTCGATAACATTTTTAAAACCAGAGAGCAAAAAGGGGTTATGACTACCTTTCATATCCAAACCTCAGGATGTTCAGCCAACCAGGCTGATTCTGAGCAGATGGCCGGTTTGCTCAGGCAGGCAAAATTCGAATTAGTGGAAAGCATAGAAAATGCTGATGTGGTGATATTTAATACTTGCACGGTAAAAACATCTGGTGAAAATTCTTTCTTTACTCAACTGGATCAGTTTAAGACGGAACATCCTTACAAAATGGTGATCATCGCCGGCTGTATCACGCCGACAGATAAGCAGAAATTAAAGGCTTATTCTTTGATAGGCACCAAACAGTTTCATAATATCGTTCAGGTGGTGGAAGAAGCATTGCATGATAATATTGTGCAGTTGCCCAATAATGATGAAATACCCCCTTTGAATTTACCAAAGGTGCGAAAAAATCAGATTATAGAGATTCTCCCTATCAATAGAGGCTGCTTAGAAGCTTATCTGTCCAGTAAAACTAAAAAAGCACTTGGAAATTTAATTTCATATCCAGTAGCAGAAATTGTAGAAGTGGCAAAAAAAGCAGTATCAGAAGGAGTGAAAGAGATCTGGCTTACCTCTCAAGATACGTTTGGTTATGGTTTTGATATCGGCACAGACCTGCCGACCTTACTGGAGCAGCTGCTGCAGATCCAAGGAGATTTTAAAATACGCATAGGGGCAGGAAATCCAGAGCATATGCCTAAAATTGAAACTAAGCTGGTAGAGCTCTACAAAAATCCCAAGATGTTCAAATTTTTACATCTTCCTTTGCAAGCAGGCCATGATGAAACCTTGAAGGCCATGCATCGACGTTATACTGTTGAAGGATATCTGCAGACTATCAATCTGTTCAAGCGGGAGATACCAGAGATGAATATCATGACTGATATTATGGTAGGCTATCCTACCGAAACGGAAGATCATTACTGGGGAACTCTGGAAGTGGTGCGAAAAACCACTCCTGATTTCATCAACATTTCCAGTTTTTGGGCCAGGCCAGATATGCCTGCGGCGGATTTAGAAGAACTTCCTGAAGAAGTAGTCCAGCATCGCTCTAAAGTATTGACTGATATATTCCACAATGCTTCTAAATTACAGAATGAGCGCTGGCTGGATTGGCAGGGAGAGATCCTGATCGATGAAAAAAGTAAGGAGGAACGACAATGGATGGGCAGGAATGATTCTTATAAACAAATAATTGTAGATGGAGAATTCAAGTTAGGGGATAAGATCAAAGTGCAAATTGTGAAAGCAGAAAGGTTTGATTTACGGGGGAGAGTTGTGAGTTAGGTTGCTTGATAACATTCTTGTTTATTAGATTCCTGATTCCGGCCTTCTCATCATCTCTTCTTCAACTTTCTTCTTCACTTCTTCTTCGGTCATCAAGGGTATTTTCTTTTCTTGATATGATTGAAGCAAGTTTTTTATCTGTCCATAAATATAGGCAGTGTCATTGACCAGCTGATGTGCGTATCCTTCTTCCAAGGGAAATCTATAAAGGTACTTGTTGATCACTCCTTTCATAAAATAATTTAACGGTTTAGTGCCCCAGCGCCCTTCGTAATCAGTCATCGACCAGGCGTCAAAGAGAATAAGCAGATCACCCTGCTGAAACCGTTGGGTGATTCCAGAGATGTTCTTAGTAGTTTCAGTGATATTATCAAAGGTCAAGTGTATCTTTATCATTAGATTAATATATTGGGAGACTGGCTTAAAAGGACGCAACTCTGCTTGAAATAATCTGCCGTTAGGCGTGACTAGCTCCTCGCTTTTTTTTTCACTTTTAGTATATCCTTTTTCTGCCAATGCAGCATTGAGGACGGAAAAAAAATCATCGGTGCGAAAGATACCATGATGAACTATTTTCTTGTGATTGATGATCAGATTTTTTTCTACCATCAGAAATCACCTTTTTGGGATTCTCTGAGATTTCCAGAAAATATTCTTTGTGTGTGACTCATTTCATCTCCCGTATGCCTGCGTGAAAGAATTAAGGTAGGTCTTTATTTTTTGGTGAAGGCTCTCGACATCGTTCCTGATCCAGTTCTCCGCTTTTTGATAATGCTCTTTGAAGAAATATTTTTCAAAGAGGATGCTCATGAACCAATATAACGGTTTCTGGCTCCATTTATGTTTACGATCGCTGATGATAAAGCCGTCAAAGATGATACGCAACGTCCCCTGATTAGTTTTGATAGAAGTTTTTTCCATCTGCACGTCCGCATCTTTAAGATCGGCGATATTTATTTTTAGAGAGACGATGAGTTTGTAATAATCACTGATATTTTTCCATGGCTCAAGAATCATGTGAATCTGCTTGCCGGACGGCGTTACGATAACCTGATTCATCTTTTCATACCAATCATAGCCTTTTTCATAGAAGAAAGAGGAAATCAGGGCATGCAGCTCATCAGCATTAAATAATCCTTCATAGCTCAGTTTCAGCCGATCAATTACCAGGTAGCGTTCCGCCATAGCTGGAAGAAGAGAATTTAGGCTTATAAATCATTCTGTTAGGGAAGAAATAAGAAGTAAAATACATTTACCATCTAAAAATGAACGTATTCCCTAGACCACCAAAAACTTTAATAAGCTTAACAAAATTGAAAGCACCGGGGTGCGTTGAAAAAAGATGGTCACATCGTTTTTAAAAGGTTTATTCAAGAAATTATCACACAATCCTTTTAGTAAAAAGAGCCATATTAAATTAGGCTTGTATGGGCCCCCTAATGGTGGAAAATCTACTCTGGCCAACAAAATATGTCAAGACTGGCTGGGGGAAGAGATGTCGACGGTCTCGCATATTGCTCACGAAACCAGAGAGATTAAGATCAAAGAACAAGTCAATATCAAGAATAAGAAGGGGAAAGAGCTTACCTTTTCACTGGTTGATACCCCGGGAATTTCTACTAAGATTGATTACGAAGACTTTATCAGGAAAGGATTAAAAAAAGTTGAAGCGAAGAAGCGGGCTAAAGAAGCTACCAAAGGAGTCATTGATTCTATCAAATGGCTGGATGAGATGGATTCCGTGGTCGTCGTTTTAGATGCTACCAAGGATCCATATTCTCAGGTCAATATCACTATAATCGGTAATTTACAAGCGCGAAACATTCCGGTGCTCATCGCTGCCAATAAAGTTGATTTGAAAAAAGCAGGGATAGATTCGGTAAAAGCAGCCTTCCCACAGTATAAAGTCGTTGGAATTTCCGCAAAATACGGTAAAAACATTGAAGAATTTTATGAGCAGCTCTTTATGTTAGCTAAGTAGAAGGCAAGTGGTAAAATAGTAAATGTTAAAAAGCCCAAGAGTTTACTATAACTGAATATATACCAAAGGACATAAATTTTCTAAGAAAATTTAAGCCCTTTGTATATACAAAAGGCACAAAATTCTGTTCTGAATTTTGAGTCTTTTGGTATATCTGTTAAAAGAGGTCAATTACAAGAATGGTTACGTTTAAATTTGTTCCGTATTATGAGGTTGAAGGTCTTTCTTCCGCTAAAAGAGTGAATAAACTGCTTAAGATTGTCAAAGAAGATAAAATAGTTATCATGGAAGGTCGTCTGCGCAAGCAAGAAGAAGCAGACTTGATCGAGATAACTATGGAAGAGATCTCTCCAAAATTCAAAGGAATAGAATTAAGTGTTATTTATCCTGATAAAGACAAGCAAGATGCCCTGCAGAAAATAAAAGCAGTGATGGCCAGCGCATTGCTTGGTGATAGGCAGGGATTGACTATTGTCGGTCCAGCTTCTATCGTAAAAAGGATTGAGAATAATCCTGATAAGATAGAATTATTCACTCGCGAGAGTCGTAAAAGTGCGGGAAAGCGCCCTAAAATGCGACTTTGAAAGAGCGCTTTCTAATCCCCGCACTTTGCGACGCCAGAGAAGTCGTTGCTTCTCTGTGCGTAAAGCTAAAAGTAAAACGGTGCGAAAATAAGGAGTTCGATGTATATAGTCTTTTATAGAAACCTATAAAAACAGTAAAACCCATTCTTATTGTATGCCACATCAATGTGTCCGTTGCAATACTTACTATCCTGATGGTTCTGCAGAGATTCTTAAGGGATGTAACTGTGGGGCGCGATTGTTCTTTTATATTAAGAAACAGGATATTGAATACGGAAAAGAACTTTTAACTAATTTAACGGAAGAAGATAAGATTAACATCGAAAAAGATGTGGCGGAAGTGCTTAGTATCCGGGAAGAAGAGCAGGACACGCCAGTGGTGCTGGATTTAGAATCAATACGAGTGATAAAGCCAGGAAAGTTTGAGATTGATTTAGTGCATCTGTTCAAGAAAGACCCTTTGATCATCAAACTGGCAGAAGGAAAGTATATGATTGATCTTCCGCAGGCGTTTAAGAAAATGAAAGAAGATAATGATGAAAAGGAGAAGAAATAGATATGAATTTTCAAAATAGGTTTTATGTTTCAGTATTATCAACTGTAAGTGCTTTGTATGGATGTAAGGGCACGCTGCCGGAGTTGCGAAATTCTGAAATACGTACACGACTTGAAGGAACTTACACGGGGATAATGGATGGAGTGCCAGTCATTTATAGCGTAGGAAAAGATGATTGCAGATTACAGGCACACGATGGTTTACTATTTTTAGATATTTTAGATTTAGGATGTGATAACACAGTTGATTACTTAAATCCTAATTCAATTTTAGCTAGGCGTGATAGAAAAATTTTAGTAAAATTAGGTGACGCAGAAGTGTTTGATTCTTTATTAGAAAAAGGACAAAACTTAGTTAGATTAGAAAATAAAGTAAATGATGTGACAAAATGAATATGGATCTTAAAAAGACGTTATATGCATCTATCTTATCAAGCATAGCTGTTCTAAATTGTTCTGGCGGGATGCAGGAATTACGAAATCCGGAAAGACGACTATTATTTGAAGGGGTATATGTAGGACAAATGGATGAAAGATCGGCACGATATACAGTAGAGAAAGAAACTTGTGTGCTCATAACTGGACAGAAAGTCTCTTTCCCCTATGGGTGGGAGATGCGAACAGTGATGATCCGGGATAATGATTGCGATAATATCGCTGATTCTGCAACAGACCAATACGGCGTAGTACGAAGCCGTGAATACTTTTTACAGAATGACACTGCAGGTGAATTAGATTCTTTATTAGAACGAGGACAAGGATTGGTGACGAAAGAGAATAGGATTAAGGAAGATTAACTATTAAAAAATAATTTCTAAGATTTCATTCAAACACTTCTATTGAATCATCGCCAAATTTATTCTTTAAATCGTTAATGCCATTTTCGCCAATATGATATTGTAAAATATTATTAACAAATGACATAGAAGCAAAACGGCTGGCATTGACATCCTGCATGATTGCTTTAAAAGTTTCATGACCATAATTAGAATCAATATAATCCCAAAGGCAAGCACCGGTAAGGTATGCATCAAAGGAAGTGCCTTGCTGTCGGTGTTCTTCTCTCTCCATATCCAATGGTACATAACTTCCTTCTTTCATTTCCTTTAACTCACCAGTATAATTATCTTTAAATGTATACCTAAAACTACCAGCAAAACATTCCAGCGTTTCATTTTCTCGCAATTGTACGCTTACATAATCTGCCAGACCTTCGTTAAGCCAAGGTGGATCCCTATGCAAAACTGTTCCTGCGACAAAGATATGAGTCGGTTCATGAGGAGCGCAGGAATACTCATTTACTTTTTCTTCTTTAGGTTTCTGACATTCCTTTTTCTCTCCGCTCCATCTAGATCTTATTATCATGCATCCAGCTGCCCCTTGGGAAACATATTCTGCTTCCAGTTCTTGCAAGTCGCCTTCAACAGAAAGTGCTTCCATCAAACATTGAGTAATCGGCTGTATCCCTAAGAAATCTTTGATGTTTTCATAGCAGAATTGATTCTGTTGAAGGCGAAAATCTCCATACTCAGTTAAGAAGCAGGGGGCAAAGACCACCGCATTTTTTTCCTTTAAGGTAACATAGTCTTTAGGTATGGGAAGAGAAAGTTTACTCAGCAAATCTTCACAAGTTAAATTCGCAAGATCTTCTTTTTGGACAGCAGTTTGTGCAGCGACTTCATCCATGCATACATCATAATCTTGCTCTTTCGTACATACTACTGAAGAAATGGTCAAAAGTACAGTCAAAGAAAGAGTTGTTTTGCGCATGGTAGTTCTCACAGCTTATTCTTCTGCGCCTTATCTGATATAATCGCGCTATGCCCGGAAGGATCTTCGATAATAATCTTTAATGGTTCCCGTCCGACCAGCACTTTGTTTAACTTCTTGATCATATTCTTAGCTTTAGTTTTGGCAGAATCCTCTTCTTCCGCATCTCCGGCGGATTGGATCATGGCTTTGACTTTTTCCACTAACCCTTCGACATTGGTGATGTATCCTTCGGAAGCAGGACCGGATTCAATGGTGATGATCCTGGGAATTTTCACTGTAGCTTCCGCTGATTTTATGATTTTGATATTAAGGTCGGCATCAGAAGTGACTTCCAGCGTATATCGGCAGGGCTCTTTTTTTTCTGCCGGTTCGACATCAGCTTTACGATAACCACAGCCGGTGCATTCCATGGACAGGACAAAGACCCTGCCAAAAAAGGGTATCTCTACTTCTTCCTCTCTCAAGCTGAGTTTATTCTCTCCGCAAAAGGCGCATTGCTGGCCAGTTATTTCTGTCATGGATTCGTAGAAAGGGAGTTGATTTAAAAAGATTTTGCTAAGGTCTCGATAAAGAATAAAAATTTATTAATGCGCCAAAGGCAGTGCGACGGCTAAAGCCTACTCGGCATCCCGTAGGGAGCGACCCCTGCCTCGTCGCACGCCATGGCGCAGACCAGACTGGGGACCTGCAAAATTATATAATCCTGAACCAAAACCTTAATAAATAATGCATAAAACATTCAAGCTATGCACCGGTGGTCCAACGGCTAAGTGTTCTCTAAAAAAGAACTAGCAAACTTCGGCCTTCCAAGCCGACTATCCGGGTTCGAATGCCTGTTACACTAGGCGAGTCGTACTCAAGTGGAGTACTCTTTCAGAGACTCCACGACATAGCTCAATAGTGTAGCTGCTCGAAAGTCCCGGCCGGTGCATCTTATTCTTAGTCTGATGCACACCCTCAAAAATGGGGGTGTTCAAGGCAGTGCATCCGCGGATTAGTCCGAGTCCCACAGTGGTTTTTGGCGGTGCATTTATAAAAAAAGTAAGATGCACTGGCCGGTGCATTTCTACTTTTGTGCATAAAATGGAACTTCTAGAAATTCGCTTAAAGCAATGTTTATAAAATTGATAAATATCCAAATCACATGGCAAAGTCAATGTTTTTCATTGTTACCCTTATACTTTCTATAGCCCTAGTTGGATGTAATGAATTAAATCAACAAAATACTCCTACCTTGAATCAAGAAACAAACGGTAGTTGGGAAAATTTAGTTATAGAAAGCGATAAGAAAACTGAACCGTTTTTACCTATCGTAGTAAGAGAAATATGCCCCTACGAGTGTTGTGTCGGAGATGAATACAAGAACGAGCTTTGTGATGCTGATGAGTATTGCAATGAGGATAATAACTGTAAGAAATACGGCTGTGTAGAAGATTCTGGTTGTAATGCTCATGAAATTTGCTCGGATTATTCATGTTTAGGATTATCCTGTAGTTCCTGTGAATATGCAGACAACCACCAATGTCTAGCATACCAGTGCTGTGAGAATGTAGATTGCTCTGAAGGAGAATGTGTCAATCACGTTTGTGAAGTACTATATAAGTTTGATTGGGATAATGCTCCTAAATCAGTGGAACAGAGTGCAACAGGGAAATCATTACCTAATCTCTTTAGAAAGAATGGCTATGAATACGCAGCAAGTGGATATTGTCGAATTGATAATTCTACATATCATGTTGATAATATAAACCAATGTAGTGCTGAATTATTAAATATCGGTGTAAACGAAGGGCAAGTTTATCATGTTGCATCAGTAAGAATATCCAATACTTCCGGCAATTATGATCTTGAAACTATAAATAGTTTTTTAATCTTGTACAGTAAATTATATGGTGATTATTACACCGTAAAGATTAAAGATGCTTCAAAAACAGAAATTATAACTTCAACAGTTACAAGAGAAGAGATAGAAGATTTCATTTATGGTGACATAACAAGAGAAGAATTCTTGAGTACCGTTTTAAAGAAAACCCATAAGTATAAGGCAATGGAAAAGGGTTCTCCTTATCAGGTTAATTGGGTAGATTGCGACAGTCTTAGTTGTTATATTTAAGATAAATCTTAATCCCTAGTAAAGAAAAGATAACTAGCACTAGTCCAGCCGCATAGAGCAGACCACCGTTTTCAGCAACCCCTATCAAGGCAGCAGTGAGTTTATTCGAAGAGGAAGGATTGCTAGGTGCTTCTGCTGGAGATTCTGCTAAGAGCTTAATTGGTTCTGATATTTTCTTAATTTCTGGTGCATTGTTTGTTACGGTTTCTTCTACAAAATTCATGTCTTCATCCTTACTATTGTCCTTCTTCTTACTTGATGAGAAAGAACTGCCACCTGTGTTAGAAGGCTGATTCTGCGGTGGTTCTTCAGTTGGCTCATCAGCTACTTCGCCGAAATGGAAATGTATTGTTTCAGTATTAGTGTTTTCAGATTCATCTACACATTGAACTGAAACGTTGTAGGTGTTGTTATATTTCAAATCGGTTAAAGCTTGGTAATGATTTTTTCCCCCTGTATCATCCATTTCATTATAGCCAGCTCCCAAATCATAAGAGCATTCTGCATCTTCATCCGTTTCGGCTTGTAAATCTATATAATAAGCATAATATGTTATAGGAGTATCAGTTATGTAAACCACTGGTAATCTTTGCCTTTTCGGCCAATCTATATCTAAAGTATCGGAAGTACTCTCAGTTGGGCTGTTCAAGGTTACAAAAGCTCCGTTAACCGAATACCCATATGCGTTGTTTGGATCATTTTCAGGTGAAGTTAAGTTGATTCCAGTATAATCAGTCAAATCTACTTTATTATCAACAGCAACAATGTCTACAGAAGAGATTAAATAAGGTTCCTCTGGAGAAACAGTAATACTGTCGCCAACATTATTAGAATCAATGAGGTTTATATCAACATTAAGACTTTTAGCGTTTGAGTCTGTAACTTTTTCTGCTAAAGTTATTTTCGCTCCGCCTCTGGCGATTAGATAATTTTCAAAACCATACGGGTTGCCAGTAGATGTTTCAGCCCCACCAGTTATTGAAATATTATAATTATCCTTAGACGTGTCTCCAACAGATGTGATTGTGTAAGTTATTCCTGAAAATTTCAGAGTTGCTGTTGCGACGCCATTTGAATCAAATGAAACCAGTCTTTGTACTGTTTCGCCCGTAGCAAGAATGGTGAAGAATATTTTAGGATTGGATTCGCTTGAACCATCTGCCTTGACGGAACCATCCGATTGTTTATACTGAACAAGATTAGTTACTGAATTTTCATCCAAACCAGTATTTGTAATAAAATATTCCCCTTTTGCAATATTTGAATTTTCAAGGTTTAATTTATTAATTGTACTTCCTAAGCTAACACTATTACTATTTGCATAAGCAATAGGTACTGTTATTTTTCTATCTTCATTATTAGTAAAAGTCAACCAATATTCCCCTTCACCAGCCTTACTTTTAATAGAAATCTCATATAATCTAACTCTCGGATCATCAAATGATATATCATGCGTAGGAACATTACGATTTATACTTGGTTCAAGACCATCAAATTTAATATCAAAATTTTGAGCAAAAAGTAAATTCTTATTTTCCAACTCAGGCTGTTCTAATAAAGTTTCGCCTGGAGCAACATAATAATCGTCTTGGGCAATCATATCCACTTCGATTGAGGAGAGACTGGCCATTTCACCGTCAATCGTTCCCTTTATTTTAACGTATGCGCCTTCAACAGTTTGATCATTAACGTTTAATTTAGAAGAATTTATAGCTTTTATAGAAAATTTGGCTTGGTGTACTCCACCGGCAAAATCCTGGTAAATAACCTTATCTAAAATTAAGGTAACCCCTTCTGAGATAGTTAAACTATTTCCTTCATCCATCAAAGGAGTAGGTTCGCCATTTATAATAAATTTAGCATGGTTGTCATCAACAAAAACCAACTGTACTAGATATTCTTTACCATTAAGTGTAAAAAGATGATTTACTCCTTCCAATAAAGCACCTGCTTTATCATCTTCGTAATCGGTTGAAATATCATCAGTTATATCTTGGTCTTCTAACACTAGCTCATTAATATAATTAGAAGAATAATCTCTCAAGATTATCTTCATACCATTTTGAGATGTTCTATCCGCCCTAAATACTGAGTATTCTTTTCCGAATAAAGTTAAAGTCGTTCCTTGAAGATCAATAAGACGGTCAGCATCTATTTTGGACAATACTGGGGTTTCAAAATTTACATTGTATCTTCCTATCTGCTGTCCTTCCTTAATGTAAAAATAAAGACTTGCCTGTCCACCTTTGCCAGTAAAATTAACTAGTTCATTCTGAAGATCACCAGAATCAAAAGAAAGCGATTGTGAATATTCGTAGTCTATCCCGTCTACAGACCAGATGTTATCGGCAAAGAAAGTTAACTCATTACTTCCGATTGAGTTAACTACTTCACTTATTGATTCACCTAATTCTAGCTTGTCTTCATATGTTTCAACCTTCCAAAATACTGAAGGAGGGACTATTGTTTCCGAGATAAGATAATCAGTAATAATAGAATCATCTTCAGGAGAAGTGATGGTGATCTGTGGTGGGGTATTATCCTCCAAAGAACTTACAGATGCAACTAAAAAAAGCACTACTAAAATGCTGATTATAGCCGTAAAAAATAACTTGTTCCTCATCTTTTACTCTTTTCTAGTTACAATTTATAAACGTTTAGGAGATTTTAGGCAACTACATCTTCCTCTTTTTGTAGTCACCCAACCTATAACCAAAAAAGCACCAAAAGTCTTATATATCAAATATGGATAATATTATCCAAATATGGATAATAAACAAAAAATCATAAATTATTTAGGAAAGCATCTAGAAGAACGTTTCACCATGCATGAGCTAAGCAAACTACTTACTATCCCTTACGCCAGTTTCTACCGAACCATTCAGCAGATGAAAGACCTTTTAATAACTGAAACAATCGGCAAGTCAAAGGTCTTAAAGCTAAACAGCCAAAATCCAATCGTAAAAGCTCATCTCATCATCTCCTCAGATCAGGAAAAGAAGGAATTTCTAGAAAAACATCCCATTCTGAAAAAGATAAGCAAAGATCTACATACAAAAGACGTAGTTCTTCTTTTTGGCAGTTATGCTAAGGGCAAGGAAACTGAAAAAAGCGATATTGATCTCTTAATCATCAACAAAGATGGGAAGAAAACTATTTCCTTTTCAAAACACGAATTATTATATCAAAAAAAGATTAATCCTATATTCTTAACAAGGAAAGAATTTAAAAATATGCTCAAAGATTCGGAAGAGAATGTGGGAAAACAGGCGTTACAAAATCATATCATCCTTACCAATCCCGAAGAATTTTGGGGGAATGTCTTAGATGCAATTTGACAAGAAAGCGTACACAGATCTCTTTAAAGCTTGCCTAAGAGAAAAAAGAATCAAGGAATCACAAGAGGTATTTAAGATTAAATTATTTTTAGATAAGGCAGAGAATAGCCTACAGATTGCTCAATTTGTAAAAGACATCAAACCAACCAAAGACCAGCCTAAGAAACTGCATTGGGATTATTGGGCTATTACTATCTCCTATTATTCCATGCTCTATGCAGCAAAAGCTGCTATTTTGTCTAAAGGTTATGAAGCCTCTGATCACGATGCGGTGCAGATAGCATTAGGGCATTTATTAGTGCCTGATGAACTAGAAAAAGAAGATTTAGAAATTCTCAAGCAATCGCATAAAATCTTTGAAGAAGAATATGTACATTACTTTGAAGATGCCAAGACGGAAAGCCATATTGCGCGATATTCTGCCATTAAGACCTATACAGAAAGAAGATTAGAAGAAGTATTCAAGAACGCCAGAGAGTTTGTGGCGAAGATAAATTTGATGATAGATGAAAAGTAGAAGATTATTTATATCTCTTCAACTTTCTTCTTAAAAACAATCACCAGAGTCCTGTTGGGATTCGGACTAAGTGAGCACTGCACGGCCGGTGCATCTTATTCTCAAAAATCCATCCTAAACTCATTCCCATGATTTTTAAAACCCAGCTTCTCATACAATTTATGCGCCCGCTCATTAGAAAACCTGCTGGTGCAGATTAATTTATAGCAGTTCTGTCTCTTAGCTTCTTCAATCAGCGTCTTAACAATCTTTTCTCCATATCCTTTACCTCTGGACGCTTCTTCTACAAATACATCTTCAATGAAGCCAAAAGGCTGATCATGCAAGTCATTGGTAAGAAGATAGAGAAATCCACGACCAATCGGCTGGCCGTTTTCTTCTAGAATGATCTTTACGCCTCTTCCAGAGACAGCTTGTTTTTTTAACTCCATCAAAAAGCAAAACGAATGCCTATTTAAAAAAGTTAGGAAAGCCGAAGAAGTATTAATCTTCATTTAAATAATCTTTATACGGATGTTTCTTGGCTTGCATATCGAAGTATTTTTTCATCTGTGCATGCAGATTCCAGATACGATAGTAGACCTGATCAAAGTAAACGGTCTCAATTTGGTTCATATGCGGAAGTTTCATATACCATCTGCCCAAGAACTCAGCAAATCTGCTGCCGCCAAACTTTTTCTGCCAGTCATGTTCGATAGTGGCATTGATGATGATATACAATCTTGCTCTCATCAGTGGCTTTTTACGGCCGTCTACAGCCACATCTTTCACTTCCCATAAATGCAGCGTGAAGAGAATGTCTTCTTTGATATATTCAGTTATTTTTTTGGTAAGCTGCCAGGCTAGTTCTTGTTCTGCTCCTTCCGGACCGGGAACTTTATGCTTAAAAGAAGATTCATGCCACATATAACCGTACTGTTTAGCCCAGTCAGTCACTTCCGCATACAAACCGTCGAAATCAAATACGCCATTGTAGCGAAGTGTTATCTGCGGCAGATTTACTTTTCCCATACCTTAGAAGAGTGCTGGATGATATATAAAGATTTCTGAGCGATGCTCCGATGCTAAATAAGGATCTTTGCTATCAAAACTTCCTACTTAGCACGAAAAGTAATACTTTCAAGAGATTGAATCCCGCCGTTCCCGAGGAAGCAATCGACTGTGCCATCTGAATTGACCTCCTCCCAGACTTAAAAGTCTGGGATTCCTAGAAAGAAAACTTTGGCGTGATGTGCCTCGATGTATTTCTTCGCAGTCTCAAGCGTAATATGCCCAACACTGCCCATGAATTTTC
>Ga0080064_1002898_pt1 | contig 27048 bp, 23 predicted proteins | sample Subgrocontami54m_FD_69260 | JGI IMG/M metagenome (GOLD analysis project Ga0080064, IMG submission 69260) | Subsurface groundwater microbial communities from S. Glens Falls, New York, USA - GMW46 contaminated, 5.4 m (SPADES assembly) (version 2) ...
GGCCTGGTTCACAAATGCACACAGGCATAGGTGATTTTCGAGACGACAGGATTTCGACACAGTTGGCACGCACTCAACTTCCTATCCCCTTGATCCATCCAATGTTACACCGAAAAAAATGCCGGCATCACCTGACAGACTGGTGTAGTCCCTACAGCGTTCACTCTGTCACCCAGAAATGACAAGAATTGAACCATGCCGACGTAAGGGCATGGTTCAAAGTTGGGTTACAGCCAGGCGCGCGCGACAAAAGCGGCATTGTGGCATAGTCGAGAAATTGGCAGCCATAACCGTTTTCCAGGTCATGAGTTACGCTACGGACGCGACAATGCACGAGGGGGCCAAATGGCCCAGTCGATTGCACTGTCGCTTGGCACTGCCAACTGCACGTTTTCGAACCACGCCGGCGTAAGTCCTTTGCTGCCAAGAAAACGGAGTGCCAAGTGACTTATGACATGGCCATCTAGCCACTTTACGTTGCCGTTCAAACCGGCTACCATCAATGCGTCTTATTGACCTGTCCCACGAGGTCGATCATGCGCACCCTTCCCGCTGTTGCGATCCTGTTGCTCACGACTGCCCAGGCTTGTGCCCAATCCTTCAAAATGGAGCCCGGCCCCAAGTCGCCGGCCGATTCGCTCAAGTGCATCAAAGTGCGCCCCGGCTTCACGGTCGAGCTGATGGCCGCCGAGCCGCTGGTCATGGACCCGATCGCATTCGCCTGGGGGCCCGACGGCAAGTTCTGGGTCGTCGAGATGGGCGATTACCCGCTCGGCGTCGATGGCAAGAACAAGTTCGGCGGCAAGGTGAAGTTCCTCGAAAAGGCGAGCCGGGAGCGTAAGCGACCGGAGGACCCCGACGGCCCCTACACCAAAGCCACCGTCTTCCTCGACAACCTCGGCTACCCGACCGGCGTCACCCCTTGGGGCAAGGGCGTCATCGTCACCTGCGCCCCGGACATCTTCTACGCCGAGGACACCACCGGCAGCGGCAAGGCCGACAAGAAGATCATCCTCTTCACCGGCTTCCGCGAAGGCAACCAGCAGCACCGCGTCAACGGCCTCGTCTGGGGATTGGACAATTGGCTCTACGGCGCCAACGGCGATTCAGGCGGCATCATCAAAGCGGTCAACGCTCTCGAACCGGTGGGCAACGGCAGCCATCGCGCGCGCAAACTCGACAAGACCGGCCCCGGCCTGAATATCTCCGGCCGCGATTTCCGCCTCAAGCCCGAGACCGGCGAGATCGAAGCCGTCACCGGTCAGACGCAGTTCGGCCGTTGCCGCGACGATTGGGGCAACTGGTTCGGCTGCAACAACAGCAACCCGATGTACCACTTTGTTCTCGAAGACCGCTATCTCAAGCGCAATCCGCACATCCTCTATCCCGATCCGAAGGTCAACGTCTCGGTCACGCCCGGCGCTGCCAAGGTCTATCCGATCAGCAAGGCGTTGCCGCGTTTCAACAGCCCCGAGGCCGTCAATCATTTCACCTCGGCGTGCAGCGTGATGATCTACCGCGACAACCTGTTCGGCCCAGAGTTCTACGGCAACAGTTTCGTCGCCGAGCCGGTGCACAACTTGATCCACCGCGAAGTGATGAAGCCCAAAGGCGTGACCTTCACCAGCCAGCGGGCCGACGACGAGCAGACTTCGGAGTTCCTCGCCTCCAGCGACGTCTGGTTCCGCCCAACGACGATCGCGACCGGCCCCGACGGCGCCCTTTGGGTGGCCGACATGTACCGCTACGTGATCGAGCACCCGGAGTGGATCCCGCTCACTTGGCAAAAGAAGCTGGAGCTGCGCGCGGGGCACGATCTGGGCCGCATCTATCGTGTGTATCCCAAGGACAAGTCGCCGCGGGCGATGCCGCGGATGGACAAGATGGAGGCAAAGGAGCTGGTCAAGGCGCTGGAGAGTCCGAGCGGATGGGTGCGGGACATGGCGCAGATGCTCCTTGTGAGAGGCCCTTCGGAAAAGAACGAACACCTCGTTGAGAAATTGACCGACCTATTAAAGGTGGCAACAAATAGCGAAAAAACCGTCCAGGCGCGTATTCATGCAATGTACGCCGCGCGCGTCATCAGTGATTCGATTGGTGTGCTTGCGATGAATGATAAGCTCCTCGCTCGTGTATACCTTTCTTTGGATGAAACGCTAATGGCCCGTGCAAGCAGTTTGCATACCGATGCGGCGCCTGAGGTTCGCCGCCATGCCATTCGGTTTTACGACTCATGGATCAGCGGTCGCGAAGATTTCGTTACAAACCAATCCAAAGCAATTGACGACCCCTCGGTTTCGGTTCGTCTCCAATTGGCCTATACGCTGGGCAATGCCGGTCAGAGCGGCAAGCAACTCGCAACCCTGCTACGGAAAAACACCGATGATCGCTACATTACGGCTGCCGTGATCAGCGGCATCAATGACAGAAACTGGCCTGGGTTTTTGGTTGCCGTCGTCCAGCAGGCGCCGTTGCCGGAAGGAGTGATTCCATCACTCATGAAATTGTCCACGGCTTTTGGCAAACCAATCGACACTGCGACCCTGTTGGCGGCTCAAATGGCGTCCCAAAAAAACAAGGGCAACGCCGAACAAATCGTCTTGCTGGCTGCGCTAATGGACGTCTTGGACCAGAATCGGTTGTCGCTGGCTCTGTTGGCCAAGGAGGCAAAACGGCCGGACCTGTTGGACCAATTGCAAAGAGTATTCAGCGATGCGCGAATCATCGCTGCCGATCCGAAGGCCGCATTAGGCGACAAGATCTTAGCGATCCGCCTGCTCGGCCGCGGCTTGGATCATGTCCAAGAAGATCGAAAACTGCTCACGACTTTCCTGACCCCGCAATTGCCCGAAGATGTCCAGGCGGCCGCGGTCCAGCGGCTTGGCGGCATTTTCGATCCGCGCGTTCCCGAGCAGCTCATCGCCCCTTGGAAAAGCCTCAGCCCAACCGTTCGCTCCCAAGTGATGGACGCGTTGCTGTCGCGCATTGAATGGACGCGGATTACCATGGACGCGACGGAGCAAAAGCGCATCCTCTCCTCGGAAATCGACACTATCCGCCGCCAGAAGCTGCTCGACCATCGCGATCCCGAAATCCGCCGGACCGCGGCCAAGCTCTTCGCCGCCGCTTCGAATCCGGACCGCGCTAAACTGGTCAGCGAATACTGGATCACGCTACCGGAAAAGGGCGACGCAGTGAAAGGCGTCAAGCTTTTCGAAAAGCACTGTGCTGCATGCCATCAACTCGCCGGCATCGGGCAGCAGGTCGGGCCGGATTTCGCGGCGATCGGGGATAAGTCGCCGCAGGGACTGCTCGTCGCCATCCTCGATCCAAACAAAGCCGTCGAAGCGCGTTACGTCAACTACATGGCGACCACCAAAGCCGGCGTCACCGTCAGCGGCCTCTTGCAAAGTGAAACCAGCACGACGATCACCGTAGTCGCTGCCGATGGCAAGAAACACGACCTGTTGCGCAAGGACCTCGATGAGCTGACCAGCACCGGCAAGTCGGTCATGCCGGAAGGCTTCGAAAAAGAGATTCCGCCCGCCGCCATGGCCGACCTGATCGCCTTCCTGCGCGGCAACCTCGCCAAGCCAAAGAGTTTCCCCGGCAACCGGCCTGAGACCGTAAAGGCCGGCGGCGACGGTTCGCTAAAGTTGCTGGCGACGAGCGCGTCGATCTTCGGCAAGACGCTGATCTTCGAGGACAAGCATCACAATCTCGGCTACTGGGCGAGTCCGGACGATCAAGCGGTCTGGACTATCGAAGTCCCCAAGGAAGGCCGCTACGAGGTGTGGATTGATTACGCTTGCGAGACCGCCGGCAACAGCTTCGCCCTGCAAATCGGCGCCGCCAGGCTAACGCAAAAGGTGAACGGCACCGCGTCGTGGGAGCTGTATCGCCGCGTCAAGATCGGCACGCTGCGGCTGACCGCCGGCCGGCAGGATGTGTTGATACGCGCCGAGGGCACGATCCGCGGAGCGCTGATTGATTTGAAGGAGATACATTTGACGCCGGCGAAGGTCCATTAGGTGCTTCCTTTGTTGGCGCTGCGCGAGTGCATTGACCGGTTCGGTACACCTGACGAAACGGTCTTGACGAGGTCAGGCCCGACCACGACGATAGCACTATCAGATTGGCTGGACTTCGGAGCCTGCTATGTCATACCGCGCGAAGGTCGTCAAAGTAATGATCGCTTCCCCGAGCGACGTTGCCGCGGAGCGCCAGGCCACTCGCAATGTGATCCAGGAATGGAACAACACGCATTCCGAGGACAAGAACATTGTCTTGATGCCCGTGGGTTGGGAATCGCATTCGGCGCCGACCTTGGGCGGACGACCGCAGGCGATTATCAACAAGCAAGTTCTCGCCGATTGTGATCTGTTGATCGCGGTTTTCTGGACAAAAGTAGGCACGCCAACCGGCAAGGCAGTCAGCGGAACGGTCGAAGAGATTGAGGAGCATGTCAAGGCCAAGAAGCCGGCCATGATCTATTTCTCGGCGGTCCCCTTTCCGTTGGACCTTGTGGATATGGACCAGTACCGAGCCCTTCAACAATTCAAGGCCGAGTTGCAGCAGCGCGGATTGTACGCGGAGTACGCAACACCGGAGGAATTCCGGGACAAATTTGCTCGCCAGCTTGCCCAGACCGTCCTCAGACATTTTGCTTCAAAAAAAAACGGCGACGACCAAGACGATGACGGATTGATACTGCGTCACAAACTGCCCGCGCTTTCCGACACGGCCAAGCTCATGTTGATCGAGGCTTCGCAGGATCAAGATGGTAAGCTCTTTAATTCGCGGTCGATGCACGGTGTGACCATCCAAACGGGTGGCCGGAATCTGCTCGAACAGCAAAATCCCAGAGATGTCGCTCGATTTGAGTCCGCCTTGCGCGAGTTGAAAAAACACGGCCTCTTGCAAGATCGAGGCCATCGCGGCGAGGTATTCGCCGTAACCGACGAAGGATACCGCGTCGCCGATCTTCTCAAAGAGCACCAACTCGTTCCCCAATAACCGCGTTCTCCCGCCATTCGCGCATCCGAGTTCCCTTCAGAGCAAATGGCGCGCTGGCTGTGTCGGCTACGGCAATCCTAAGACAAAATGTCTGTTTACATCCTCCCGTCCGTCGGTTAACATGCACGAACCACTGTTCCGAGAATCGCGCTTGATTCCTCATTTTCCTCGGGTGGCTTATGCCTGGATCAGGACCGGCCATCATGGTCAGCCTGTGCATTGCGGGCTTTGGCATCGTCGGATTCTTCCTGGTCATGTATTTCGCCCATTGCTTCTTGACGGTGCTCATCGATTCCGCGGCCGGCCAGGATGAAATCCGCTGGCCTCAGGAGTCGATCTCCGACTGGCTCGCCAAACCCATTTATGTGCTCTGGGTCCTGACGCCGCTCCTGAGCGTCGCCATCATCGTGCTCACAGCGACCGGCGACGCGCGGCATTTTGGCATCACTCTGCTGGTGCTGCTTTGGCTGGTGGCGCCGATCTTGTTCTTGTCGTCGCTGGCGGCCAAAAGTTGGATGGCGTTCCTCTACGGCCCGTTTTTGCGCCGCTGGGCGCGGTTCCTGTTTGCCTATGTGATCTTTCTCATCTGGTCGGCGGTGCTGGTCGGACTGGGCGCGGCAATGTTGGTCTGGTCGATGCTCAGGCTCGAAGGCGTTGCCGTGGCCGCCGTCTTCCTGCCCGCCTTGTGCCTGCTCTACTGGCGCATCTTTGGCCGGTATGCCTGGTATGTGACCACGCGGCGCATGCGCAAGCCGAAGAAGAAAATGGTGAATCCGGCGAAAGGCCTGAAGATCGAGCGGTCCGATCCGTGGGCGCAGTCGGAGGGCGAACCAACCGAGGTGAACCGCGAGCACAGCGGGTCAGTTGACAACACGGAGAGCGCCGAGCGCACGGCGGTGACCGATTTGCGCGACAAGTTCACGCCGGTTCACGAGCGTGACCAATTGGCCAGCGCCGCCGAGCGCGACAAGGTGGCGGCGGCGGAGCATCTCGAACTGCTCCCGCTCGTCGAAGAGCAAACCGTGGTGGAAGAAGATGAATGGACGCCGAACAAAAAGCCGTACGGCGTGATGACGGAGACCGACGCCAAGCAAAGTTGGATCGAACGGCGCGGGACGGCGGGCCAGGACGACGAGAGTTACGACGTCGAAAACCTGAGCATCGGCCCACCGGTGTCGCTCTTCCAGTACTACGTGGATCGCGAAAAGAAGGAAGAAGAGCTGCGTGAACAGGGCAAATCCGTCCGCCAGTTCGTGCGCCCGCGCAAGCCGCCGACCTTGTGGCAAGCGCTGACGAAGGAGATCGTCGGCTTCTTGATCTACCCGCACACGTTGCGGGCCTGGGTCAACCTGGGCATCCTGTTCGCGGTGGCGTTGCTCTTGCTCAATGTCATCGTGTCGGTCACGAACTCGCTTGGCGTCTGATCGTTTTTCTCTTGTGGATGGCCGTAGCGTCGCGTTAAGATTGCGTCATCTTTTGATTCAGGCCGAAAATCGTTTCATCTCCCCGTGAGGCGTCCGTTCATGAATCGCGCACCCTCCACTCGAATCTGGTTGCTCGTCCTCGCCGCGTTGGGCCTGATGCCGCGCCCTGTCGCCGCGCAAGCTGCCGAACGGCCGCCGCTGCCGGATTATCTGGTTGCCTCGGTTCCTGAGGCCATCGATCGAGGCAAGTATTTCCTACAGCGCGCCCAGAAGGACACCGGCACCTGGGCAGCCGCGGGGGAAGGCAACGTCGTCGGTTATGCCGCGTTGCCGGCGCTGACCTTGCTGGAACTGGGCACGCCGGCCAACGACCCGGGCATCAAGCGGGCCGCCGATTTTGTTCGAGCTTCGGTGGCGTCGAAGGAGCTCGTCAACACCTACGAAGTTTCCTTGGCCCTGTTGTTCCTCGATCGGCTCGGCGACAAGAAAGACAAACCACATATCGAAGTGCTTGCAGCCCGACTGATTGCTGCGCAAACTCCCACGGGCGGCTGGGGCTACCAGGTCCAATATTTGGACCCGAAAACCAAAGACACCGAAGACATCATCGGCACGGTGCGCAAGCTCGAGCGCGAACCTCTCCCCTTGCACCATCTGCTCGCTGGTCGTGTCTCCAATATGAACAACCCGTTCGTCAAGCGCGAACCGGTGCCGGCGAGCGAATCGAAGGCCAAAGGCACGGTGACGATCCCGCCCCGGCTCAAATTCCTCCCGTGCTTCACCCCCTTCGGCACCTATCCCCTGGCCGACCCGGACCCGAAGGAAACCTCGCGGCCGCCGTTCTTGGGCCGGACCGATAACTCAACCACCCAATTTGCGCTGCTCGCCCTCTGGGCTGCGCGCCGCCACAACATCCCTTGTACCCGCACCGGCGCTATGACCTTCATGAGGTTTCACACCTGTCAGAACGGCGACGGCTCCTGGGGCTATGAATATCGCAACGGCGGCAGCGGCGGCACGCCGACCATGACCAACACTGGGCTTTTGGGCATGGCCGTCGGCCACGGCATCGTCAAAGAGTTGAAATTCCAGGACGATCCCCCCGTCGATGAAGACCCGCGCATTCTGAACGGCTTCAAGGCCCTTGGCGGTTTTCTCGGCGAGCCGCAGGACAAGATCAAAGATATCCCGTATCCCAATTTGTATTTCCTCTGGGGCCTGGAGCGCGTCTGCGTTCTGTACGGCGTCGAAGCGGTCGGCAACAAGGATTGGTATCGCTGGGGCGCGGAAGCTCTGCTCGCCAATCAGGAACCGGACGGCTCCTGGTTCAAGAAGGACAACTACCCCGGCGCCGCGCCGGTGATCGACACCAGCTTCGCGCTGATGTTTTTGAAGCGTGCCAATCTTGCGAAGGACTTGTCGGCGTATCTGGCGTTCAGTCCGAAGAAGCTGAACGAGGGCGTGGTCAAGTTGATGCCCCCGCCGCCGCCCAAGGTGGAGCCCAAGCCCGAGCCGCCCAAAGTGGTCGAAACCAAGCCGGAGCCCAAGCCCGAGCCGCCGATGGTCACGCCGCCGGTGCAAGTGGCCGCGGCGAAACCTCCGGACACACCGGCCGCAACGCCGCCGCCGAAGAAGATGCAACCACCGCCCGACGCTGCGGCGCAACCGACCGGGCCGCCCGAGTCCGGCGGCAGCGCCTGGTGGATCTGGGTCATCATTGGCCTGGGCGGCGTGATGATCGTGGGAGGCGTGCTGTTCTTCTTCCTGTTCAGCGGCGGCGGCGATCGAGACGATGATGAGGACGATGAGGATGACGAAGAAGACGATCGCCCCCGCAAGAAAAAGAAACGCCGCAGATAAGCGCCACCGCGATGTTGCGCGATAGTGGCTTGCCGTTTAGCGTTCGCCGGATCCTGTGAGCGCTAAACGGCAAGCCAGGTTACGCGGCTAAAGCTCCACGTTCATTATGCAGCGGCGCCAGGAGCATCGCCATGGTCGACGACGAGAACCACTTGTGGAAGCGCCTCCGTCCGGTCTGGATCGGCGGACTCGTCGGCCTGATCGCGGGCGTGATTCTGTTCATCGTCGCGGTCGCGCTGCCCTTGCCGGATCGCAAGGCCTTGGTGCCGGTCCACGACATCTTCGGCGGCCTGAAGCTCTTTGACATTCGCAAGTTGCCATTTCTCCTGCCCGTGTTTGGATTGATGCTTGGATTGCTCGTCAAGATGTACCGTGATGCCGTCGTCAAGCACCGCCGACGGCGGACCGTGCCTCCCTCTGAAAATGACTCGGTCCGACGCTAGCGATTGTAACGGCCGCGCCGGGTCTTGAACGCGCATTTCCGTGCCGCGTGGTTCATTTCCACAAGACATCTCGGTTCCACCTGGGGAAAATGGGGTGAGTTTGCCGCCCCGACGCGTCTACGTCCCGCGCGGACCCTCGGCGCCAGGCAACCGGCCACGTCGTTCCCCTTCCGGGTGGTTTCATGAATACTGCGCTTTCGGCCAGAATCGCGGGACTGATCGGCATCATCGTATGTTGCACGGCCGGCTCGGCGCCGCGGCAAGTGTACGGCCACGCCGACGGTTGTCCGCTGGGCGGTTGCCAATTGGCGCCGCTGCTGTCGCTCGATTGGCCGCTCGATCCGCCGGCGCCGACCGTCACCCTGAAAGTGCGGGTGCCGGCTTGTGCGACGCCGGGCAAGGAGATCGAGTACCGCTACTTCATCGAGAATTGTTCGCCGGGCGACGCGCACCACGTGACGGTGAAGAACCCGCTGCCGACCAATGTAAAATTCGTGCGTGCCTCGCCGACGCCGCATCAAATGGAGCCGGAGTTGCAATGGCGTCTGGGAACTGTCAAGGGTGGCGGCAAATGCGAAATCAGCCTGATCGTGCTGCCGACGGGGACCGATGACGTCCGCAACTGCGTGCGCATCCAGTACGAGCACGGCCAATGCGTGACGACCCGGCTCACGCAAGGCGGTTCGCCCACGATGCCCGGCGTTCCCGACGGCAAACGCCCGCCGATCATCGAGCCAATCCCGCCCGAAGGGGCGGCCAAGCTTACGCTGCAAATGGAAGGCCCGAAAGATCGCTACCTCAACATGCCGGTGCGTTACTTCATCACCGTGGCGAACGAAGGCAAATCGGCGGCCACGAACCTGCTGGTGCGGGCCACGCTGCCGGAAAGGACCGAGTTCGTCAGCGCCGACGAAGGCGGCAAACAAGTGGCCTCGCAAGTCGCCTGGCTGCTCAAAGACCTGGAACCGGGCAGCAAACGCACGGTGGAGTTGGTCTACAAGTCGCAAGGCGCCGGCCAGCGCTGCATCAAGACCTCCGCGCTCGCCGACCGCAATGTCTCTGCCCAGGCCGAACTGTGTACGAACTTCGTCGGCATCTCCGCGCTCGGGCTGGAGATGTTCGACCGCGAAGATCCCATCGCCGTCGGCGGCGACACCAGCTTTCCCATCGTCGTGCAAAACACCGGCAGCGCCCCGGTAACGAACCTGCGCATCCGCGCCCTGGTGCCCAATCAGATGCTTCTTACCAAGACCGTTCCCGCTGATCACAAGCTGACCGAGAACTTGCCGCAGGGCCAGTGGCTCGTCTTCGGCCCGATGGCGCCGCTGGAACCGGGCGCCAAAGTGGACTTCGAGGTATTCGTGAAAGGCGTCAAAGCCGGCGACGCCCGCTTCCGCATCGAAATGAGCGCCGACCAGCTCGAGCGCGGCCCCGTCGTCGAAGAAGAAAGCACCATCATTTACGACGATAGCGGCAAGATCCCGGGATTGAAGCTGAGCCGGAAGAAACGCTGAGCGCCGCGTACGCCGGTTTAGCCCCGGTTCGAAGAACCGGGGCGGACATTGCGCTGGCAGTGGCCATGATTCATCACCGTGATTCTGTTCGCCCCGCTTCTTCGAACCGGGGCTAAACGGCGCACGCGGTGTACGCCAGCGCAACAAAAAAACCACGGTCGCCCGTGGTTGTCGAATTCCTCTGATCTTCACGCCGATGGCCGCAGACTCGTGCCGAATGCCCGCAACACATCGTAAAAGTCGGCGGTGACCGTCACTTCGTCGTCGAGAAAATCTTGCAGCCAGAGATAGTCGTTCTTCTTGGCGAAAGCGATGAGCGGCAACAAATCACCCAGGCGAACGCGAACCTCCGGCTCGGGACGGTAATCGTCGGTCGATGATTCCGGATACACACGCAGGTGCACAGCCATGCAAGAACCTCCCTGTCGAACGTACCCGTCAATGTCGTTTGGCGTTGCTGCGGTCGGCGCGCTCTCCCCCCTTGGCGGAACCTTGCTTTCTTATCATCGGCAACCCAGCATGAGGAACTTGGACAAAACTACGGTGCAGCCCCATGTCGCGGTTTTATAATGACTTGAGGTCGCTGTCGGCGGCTCGGCGTGACGTGCGTGCCGAGCTGGTTCGATGGCGTTTGGATGGGAGTCGTGTGTGACGGCGCCGACGGCAGTCTTCGGAGTCTTGGGCGCGGGCGGTTGGGGCACCGCCATTGCCCTGGTGCTCGCGCAGAACCCGCAGCACCGCGTGGCTTTGTGGAACGCTCGCCCCGAACACGCCGCGCCCATGCTTGCCCGGCGCGAGAACCTGCGCTTTCTGCCCGGCGTGTCCATTCCGGAAAGCGTGCGGCTGACCACGAAGATCGACGAAGCAACGGCAGGCGCCGACCTGCTGATCACCGCGATACCAACCATCTACCTGCGGGAAACGCTCAAACGCATCGCTGCCCAGGTTCCCACGACCTGCCCGATTCTCAGCCTTACCAAGGGACTGGAAATCGCCACGTTTCTGCGGCCGACCGAGATCATCGCGCAAGTCTTGGGCCAACGACCCTTGGCTGTGCTATCGGGTCCGAGTCATGCGGAAGAGGTGGCCCGCGGTCTGCCGACAACGTTGGTCGCCGCCAGCGACGATCTCGAATTGGCGCGCTGGGTCCAGCACCGCTTCAGCACCGAGCGCTTTCGGGTCTACACCAATCTCGATCTGGTCGGCGTTGAATTGGCGGGGGCGCTCAAAAACATCATCGGCATCGCGGCCGGAATCAACGACGGCCTCGGCTTCGGCGACAACGCGAAGTCGGCGCTGCTCACGCGCGGCCTGGCGGAGATGGCCCGCTTCGGCGTCGTGCTCGGCGCCGATCAGCCCACCTTCTGGGGCCTGGCCGGCATGGGCGATCTGATTACCACCTGCATCAGCCGCCATGGCCGCAATCGCCAGGTCGGCGTCCGCATCGGCCAGGGTGAAAAGCCGGCCGACATTCTCGCCGGCATGACCATGGTCGCGGAAGGCGTTTACACGACTCGCAGTGTCCACGACAAAGCCGCTCAGATGGGCATCGCGATGCCGATCACGAACGAAGTGTATCGCATGCTCTACGAGAACAAGGACCCGCGCCAGGCGGTCAGCGACCTGATGCTGCGCGAGCCGAAGGGAGAACACTGATGCTGCAGACCGCCTTCAAGGAATGGGCCGTTATTTGCGCGGCTCTCGCCCAAGGGAAACAGTCGTTGATCCTGCGCAAGGGCGGCATCGCGGAAGCGAGTGGCGAGTTCCGCATCGAAGAGCCGCGTTTCTGGCTGTTTCCAACCTATACGCACCAGCAGCGCACCGGTGTTGTTCCCGAAGCGGCGTCTCTCCTCGTCGAAGTGGAAAAGGTGCAACCGCCCGCCGGCATCGTCCGCCTCAGCCACTGGGCCGAAGTCACCGGCATCTATCACCTGCACGACGAGCTGCCGGCATTGCTGCTCGCCCATCTGCATCTCTGGTCGGAAGCGACCGTGCGCCAGCGCTTCGCCTATCGCGCGCCGGGCTTGTTCGTGTTAGCAGTGCGCGCTTATCAAGCGCCGCAAGTTTTCGAGCTAGTCGATACGCCGGAGTATCAAGGCTGCAAAAGCTGGGTGCATTTGGATCGCGCTTTGCCAACGAAGGGCTCGACGCCGGTGCTCAGGGATGAACGTTATGCGAACTTGCAGCGCCAATTGGACATGCTGCTGACGCCGACGGCGCTGGCGTGATGGGCGAACTAATCCTCGTTCACTTCGAACAACTCCGATACTCGGCAGCGGAAACCCGGCAACTCCGTCAGGCCAGCGATCTCCTGGCCCTCTTCGAGCACGTACGGCGCTTGGCTCTTGCGGAATATCGTCACGTTGCGCGATTCCGGATCAACGAGCCACGCGATCTGCACGCCTCGGGCAAGAAATCGCTGAATTCGCTTGATGATCTTGCCGAGCCGGTCGTTGGGTGACAGGACCTCCACGATCGCTGTTGGAAAGTCCCTTGCATACTTGCGTTCGATTTTCGCATATTTCACGTTGTCCAAGTACAACGATATGTCCGGTCCACGTACGGTGTCGGGCCGGCGTTTGATTATTAGGCCGGAATCGTTGGAACAAACTCGTCCACGCTTGATCTTGCGGACATAACCGCCAAATAGCCAAACCGTGTTGCCACAGACTACACCGTGAAGTTGTCCAGGCCGCGACATTTCGACGATCTCCCCGTCTTCGAGTTCAAAGTGCCGGTCGCGATTTTCCGGACGGTTGGCGAATTCGTAGAATTCCTTCGCCGTCATCGGTTTGGTGGCAACACTCGCCATGATGGATCCTCGTGAATGACTCAGACGGTTGTCATTGTACCTTAACGCGGGCAGAGTTATCAACACAAGCGTCGTGTTTCTCGGAGCCCATCCATGAGCTTCTTCACCCGCGATCAATGCCTCCAACGGCTCCGCGCCCAGGTCGCCGCCGGCAAGCCGATCATCGGCGGCGGCGCCGGCACCGGCATCTCCGCTAAGTGCGCCGAGGCGGGCGGCATCGACCTCATCATTATCTACAATTCCGGCCGGTTCCGCATGGCCGGCCGCGGCTCGCTCTCCGGCATGATGCCCTACGGCGACGCCAACGCCATCGTCATGGACATGGCCCGCGAGGTGCTGCCAATCGTGCAGAAAACTCCGGTCCTCGCCGGCGTTTGCGGCACCGATCCGTTCCGCATCATGAAGCTCTTCCTGCGCGACGTACAGGCCGCGGGCTTTTCCGGCGTGCAGAACTTCCCCACCGTCGGCCTGATCGACGGTTCGATGCGCCAGGGACTCGAAGAAACCGACATGGGCTACGGCAAGGAGGTGGACATGATCCGCCTCGCCGCCGAACTCGGTCTGCTCACCTGTCCGTATGCCTTTAACGAAGACGAAGCGAAGGACATGGCCAAAGCGGGCGCCGACGTACTCATCCCGCACATGGGCCTAACGACCAAGGGCAGCATCGGCGCCAAGACGGCCCTGACAATCGCCGACGCCGCCAAAAAAGTGCAAGCCCTCGCCGACGCCGCCAAAAAAGTGAAGCCCGATATCCTGATCCTCTGCCACGGCGGCCCAATCAGCGAGCCGGAGGACGCCCAGTACATTATCACGAACACCAAGGGCATCGTCGGCTTCTTCGGGGCGTCAAGCATTGAGCGCTTGCCCACCGAAATTGCGATCACTGGCTGTGTGAGGCAGTTCAAGGGGATGAAGATTTGATGTTTAGCCCCGGTTCGCTTCACCGGGGCGGCCCTGATCCCGTGAGGTGAACCCCATTCTTGAGACCACGCATGAGGGTTCGCGCGCACCAGCAAGCTGAGCGACGTGTTCACCGAAAGGTTGACGGCTGGGGTGGGGGTATCTGAAATCATGAAAAAGGGCGGAATGAACAACGGTTTACCGACGCACTCAACGCCGAAGTTGCCCCGCAGAAGAACTTGGGAAGCCGAGTCGGCCAGAATTCCGGCCGCGTGAGCCCCGGCAATTTCGCCTAGGAACCGGATTCACGATTCTGACAGGTTAGATTTTACCGAGAGAAATGGTCGCTCGCCACCACAATTCGATCGAAGCGCTCACCAATTGGGTTGGAGGAACGTGAAGAATCCACATTCCTGTTCGGTGGAGTTGAAGGCACGGAGGGGAAGAGCGCGACGAGGCAAGAAAACGCTCCTCCGAAACGCCATGCCGTGCAATCATCCGTGCAGGGTGGTCGAAGAAAGGTGAGAAAAGCCTCGCTGCCACTTGTTGTTACAGCGAGGCTTGCAATGTCGGGGCGACTGGATTCGAACCAGCGACCTCCTGAACCCCATTCAGGCGCGCTAGCCAAACTGCGCCACGCCCCGAGGATGATCGCTCATCCACCCGTATCGTACCGAATCGACTCGTTCTTGCAACCCTTAAAAGCGCCAGGTGACGCCTAGCAGCAGACCATGGCGAAGGGTGGACGCGTGATTGAGAGGGGACACGAAGTCGCCGCTCGGGGTTCGCGTGAAGCTGACGCCGTCGGTCGAGTGGATGCCCCAGCTGCGGTAGCCGAGTTCGAGGCCCAGGTGCGGCAAGATGCGCCAGGCGAGGGTGACGTCGGCCATGACGCCCAAGCCGCCGTCGGCGCGGTCGATGAAGCTGGGATCGCGCAGCAAGTCGGTGCGCAGGTAGTGGATGTCGGTGTTCGTGAATTCGGTGTAGGGGATGAAGAAGATGCGCGATTCGAGCGACCAACTTTCGTGGATCTGCCAGAGCGAGCGCAGGCCGATGCGCAGGCTGTCCCATTGGTAGCGGCTGGCGATGACGTCGCCGGGCGGGAAGATGCGATCGCCCGGAATCACGTCGGTGCCGCCCCGGGCCACATATTTTTCCGACCAGTACTGCCAGCCGATGAGGGCGTCGACGGCGAGGAACGAATCGGGATTGCGGAAGCCGTGCCAGCTCACGATGCGCCAACCGAGGTCGAGGTTGAAGTAGTAGAGGTTGTCGGCGTGAACGGAGTGGTCGGATTCGGAGGCGAGCAGCGTGTGGCCGCCGCCGTCAAAGTCTTGATCGCGGAGATGTCCCCAGCCGTTGGTGCCGACGCCGAGATCGGCCCGCACGATGAAGCGTTCATGCCATATGGTGTCGGCCGAGAACTCGAGCATCGGATTGCGCACGCGGCGCCAGTGCAGCTCGGACATCACGTTGGGCACGCCGTCCACGCCTGCATAGCTGATCGAGCTGTGACCGTAGCTCAGCCAGGTGCGTACGCCGAGCGTGGTTTGCACGAAGTTGCCGGACAGAGGCTCGGGCGGCGGCGGGCGGTCCTCCAGGTAACGGACCGGGACGATGGCGATCGCTTCCTGTGCGAACACGCGTCCGGGGATGAACATCGACAACGCGACGACGGCGAAGCCAAGCGAACCGGTCGCGCGGCAACGGCGGAAAAGTCTCTCGAGCATGAGCTGCGCCCTCCAGGCCAAGAAAGGAGGGGTGATAGCAATCGTTGGCTGCGGCTGTCAAGGTTGGTGTGGCGAGGATAGAGCAAATGGTTAGAATCGGTAGGTGCGGGGCGGAAGCGCATGTGCGAAAATCGAGCACAGGAAGGCATGGTTCACAAACGCACACAGGCATAGGTGATTTTCGAGACGACAGCATTTCGACACAGTTGGCACGCACTCAACTTCCTATCCCCTTGATCCATCCAATGTTACACCGAAAAAAATGTCGGCATCACATGACAGAATGGTGTAGTCCCTGCAGCGTTTGCACTGTCACCCAGAAATGACAAGAATTGAACCAGGCCGACAGAAAACGAATTATTTGGTCGTAAGCGTTTGGCGGGCAAGGGTTAATCGGGATTCGTTTATTCGTTTACCGAGAGCCATGGTTTGACGAACGAATCCGACTTGTCAGCACGGTTCAAAAGAGGGCAACAACCCTGGCGCAATCCCCAACAAGCCACCTCGGACGTAAGTCTGGTTGGGTCAACACGTTCTAGGTTGCATTGCGCTTGCATCGGGCATGGTTCAAAAACACGCGATTGCGGGTGCCAAGCGACAACGCACCTGACTGGACCACTTGGCCTAGTCGGTATAGTCGTGGTTCCTTTCCGCAACCATTGGATTGATAACCCTTTGCGACGAAGAAATTGGGCGACTAGGCCACAAATCACCGACACTCCACACACACACACATGATTGTTACCCGGTTTTGAACCATGCCTTGCATCGAATACACACACACGCTGCATGTCACCCGTTCAGGCCCTGTTTCAACCGTGCCGACTTGTCGCCGTTTTGGGTCCACGGCTGGGCTGACGAGCGTGCATTGGTCGTCGACGGAAACCCTAGCGCGGCCGAGCCGCAAACAAAGAAATCGAATCACGAAAACCCAAAAGCTCGAAACCACGAAAGAAAACTCTGGTAGTGGGTCAGTTTGTGGTGCGGGCGTCTCGCCTGCACCGATGCAGGCGAGACGCCCGCACCACAACACAGCAAACTGACCCACTACCAAAACTCTTGTGAATCGTTTGGTGTTTTCGCGATTTCGTGTTTTCGTGATGGTTTTGGATTCTTCGCGGGGCGCGAAGAAATTGAACGATAGTAGTACAGGTCATTTGGGTTTGCTGGCCGCTTCCAGAATCTCCACGATCTTTTCGATTTGCTCCGGATCGTTGAACACACGCCGCGCCGCCCGCAGACGCTCTTGCCACCAGACGCGCATGAAATCGCGGGCGTCGTCGGGGCCCAGTTCCTGGCGCATCTCGTCCATCTCGGCCTGTTCTTCGGGGCCCAGGCGGAGCTGGTCGTTTTCGTCGAGCGAAGGGGACCTGCGGCGCGGCTGCGGCGGCCGCGCTTGCAGACGCATCAGCTTGCGGCGGGCGTAGTCCAGGGCGGTGAGCCCGGGTGCGTCGGTCAGGATCGGATCGGCGCCGGCGGCAAGCAGGGCCTGGACGGTCGCCGCGCTGGGGCACGAGCCGCGCACGTTGGCGATCAGGCACGTGCGGCCCTTGGCGGAGGCGCAATTGGGGTCGATGCCCCAGGACAGCCGCTCGGCCACCAGATCGGCGTCGCCGCGCTGGCACGCCAGGTACAGCAGCTTTTCGAAACTGCGGCGGTGCTTGGGATCGCGGGCCATGCTGCGAAAATCGTCCATGGTGCTGATTATATTCAGGTTTTAGCCCGCATGCTCCCTGTGCCGTTCCGCACTCAAGGCGCCGCGTTTCATTTCACCCCCCCTGGGGGCGCCCTGAAACGCGGCGGTCCGTCGTCTTTGCCCGGGCCCCACGATAGGCGTTCAAGGCTTTCCGGATTTTTTCGAAGATTCTTGTTGACAACGCAGGAGGATGTGCGACGATCAGCGATGTTGAATGGGTTCCGCAGCTGCAAGCATGCAGTGACCTGTGTCCCAAGGGTAGGAACCATGAATGACGATCAACTTTCCGATCAGCGATCAGCGATCAGCGATCAGCGATCAGCGATCAGCGATCAGCGATCAGCGATCAGCGATCAGCGATCAGCGATCAGCGATCAGCGATCAGCGATCAGCGATCAGCGATTGCCGATACCACGTCTGAGCGATACCCTGCTCCAAGAAAGCGACGCGGTTGGTTGATTGCGCTCGTGATCTTGGCTGCGGCGGGCTGCTTTACCTATTGGTTCGGCTTCGCGCGCGAGATTCTGCCCCCGCCCAATGCCGGACTTGTGGTGGAAGCGAAAGAACTGGACTTCGGCGAGGCGTGGGAGGTGCAGGAATTTCCGTGGCGCTTGACGATTCACAATCCTACAGGCAAGGATGTGAAAATCGACGATTGGTTCCACACTTGCAATTGCGTGTCGATCGAACCGAAAACCCTGCGAATCCTGCCTGGCGAAATTGCGACAGCGAAGCTGACGTTGAATCTCCTGGACGATTCCCCTAGCGCAGAAGGGAAACTTCGGCGCGATTTTGACGTTGGGATAGTGCCTTTGATCGAGGGAAAATACCTCGGTCAACGCGGTTGGACCATCACCGGCAAAATTCGCAGAATTCTGTCAACGTCGCCAACCCGCTTATTTGTTACCGAAGAACTCATTCGCGGAACTGCGTACGCTCAACAAGAGATCCGAGTCAAGGCACACACGCTCTTGCATTCGATAAAGCCGACCTGCAAGGTGGCGAGCGTCGGCATCCGGCTGGGTTCTACCAGCAATGACTTCATTGTCGGGATGAATTTCTATGACTGGCTGTCAGCCGGCCGGCACCGCACTGAGTTGATTCTCGAAGCGCTAGGGTCGGACCTCAAGCCAATTGGTCGTACAGTTCTCCCCGTCGAAGTCCTTGTGGTCGAACCTGTGATGGCGATGCCGGGCGCAATAATCGTTGGAGCTAGCGCTTTCGGGGACGTACACGAGGAAACCATCGTTCTTATGTCTCGCTTCAAGGAACCTTTTATCGTTTCGGGCGTGAAAAGTAGTTCGGCGAATATCGTTGTTGAGGCACTGGCGAGTCGGTTGCACGAATATCGCGTGCGCGTCACTGCGAACGCGCGGAAGGGGCAACCTGACTCGATTGAATTTCTAGTCGAATGCGCGGAGCGACGGTTTCGCATCGCTGTGCCAGTGTACGGAACTGCAATCCAGAAGCCTGATACACAATGTTCGGAGAACCCCAATCAAGAAGGAGATTCGCAATGACTTCCGCAAATTCGAAGCTCGTGCTCGGTTGGCTCGTCGTCGGTCTCTTGACTTGGTCGCTTGCGCCAGGCGGTCTGCTGTCGGCAGCCTGCAATTCCGCAAATTGCGTGAATGACAAATGTTACGTGCATAACCGCTACTGCTACAAGGACGGCGGTGCAGATCGAGGTAAGACGTGGGCCAAAGCGGTGGTATTGCAGGTCGGCAACACCTATTATTGCACAAACAAGAACACGGCAGGCGGAACCCCCGCGGCCAAGGACAAGGTTACCTGGAAGGAATTTGACAATTGTGACTACGATTGCCCAAAGGACGGTTTGAGCACCGGGTCTCCGATTGGCAATGAGGTAAGCTCGGGTACTATGGATGCCATAGAGACCGAGTGCAAGATTGTTCCTTCAGGCGGGGAGGAATGAGGCGTATCCTGGGCAGCTGGATTATGTTCTGATCTTTCCCGACAAGGATGGGACCGGGACCATTCCAAAAATGTGTCATTATCCCGAAGAATCCTCGCACGCTGCGCAAATTTCTTAGGCGGCGCTAGTTTGGTTGCGGCTCTGCCGCGATAGGGGGCAACGACTGTCGATTCGTAACCGCTTGATGAGTAATAGGTTGTGACAAGCATCCGTTGCCCGTAGTTGTCGAATTCAAAATTCAAAACACCTACGCGCTTCAATCCCAATGAGGAACCGTGATTTTCCAGGATTTTCCGCGATTCGCCCAGATTCCGCAGCCTTTAGCAACCCCATTTTTGGAATGGACTCCCCGAGGTTCGGCCCTATGGTCACAAGGCTTTTTCGTAATTTAACTGCGTTTGCACTTGTGTCTTCGGTTGCGCTCGTTTCATCCGGGGCGCATCAGGTTCTCGCCGACGATGAACCAGTTGACGTAACAATAAAAGCTTGGCAAGGTCGCGCGGCGCGCGTAAAAGGGCTGGAGTTTGTTTCGTCTGGTATGGAAACACAGAGCGGCAGAAAAGCCGACTCCGCAAGAAAGATATCGGCGCGGCCAGGCGTCACATTTGCTAACGAGACGAGGTTCGTAATCGACGTCCAGGGCCGCGTGCTTTTGGATTACCAAGGCAAGAGATGGTCTGCCGAGCGTGCGGAATACCTCGATTCCAGGACGTTTACCGTTTTCGATGGGCGGACCCGTACAGACTACTTTCCAAGTGGGGAGGCATTCCCGAGTGCTCACATCACGCAAGAAGAAGCTTCGAGCAGCACGGGGCGCCATGTGCGGACACTCCCGATCCGCCTGGTATTCCGGCCTCTCGATGGCAAACTCGGCGTATTTGATCCGGGAAAGCTGGCCACGACCGGCCTAAAAGCGGAGGTGGGCGAAGCGCGTTGCCTTATTCTGAAAAACGGGGAAGATCAAGTCTGGGTTGACCCAGCTCGAGATTACATACCGCTACGCTGGTATCAGAAACGCGGTGGGGTAACCTATTGGTTCATCGAGATCGACTACGAGTTGGACAAGGAGCATGGTTGGATGCCGATCAAGTGGAAGAATGTCGCCCTGAACCCTGCCGGCGATATTCTTGATTCGGTGACGGCAATCGTGAGCAACTACCGCATAAACCGTATGGTACCTGACAAGGAATTCCGGGTTGAGTTTCCTGCCGGAACATGGGTGCAGAATTACATCACCGAAGAGCGGTATATTGTGCGGGAGGGCGGGGCGAAACGTCGCGTGGCAAAAGGAGAATACGATGGGACCAATTACCAGACCATTTTGCGGACTGAGCCGCCAGGGACCTGGTCTCGGTGGTGGATAGTGGTGAGTGCTGCGTTGGGCGCAGCTGTGCTATTTGCGGGTCTTTTTTGGCTGTATCGCCGGCGAAAGTCAAACACAAAAACCATTTCGCCAGGATAGCGCTGCTTTCGCCTGCTGCCTGCGGTTCACGCTCGCGAAGACGCACGAGGGCGTCATTTTACTGATGATTTTCTGACCCATGGAGTCTTGGTGTGGCCCTGCGAGTGTCGCTGGTCATGCCGGCCTACGATGAAGCCCTGCGGCTGTCACCGTATTTGCTGTCCATCCGGGACCATTTTTTGCGACTCGAGCTGGCGCATGAAGTGATCGTGGTGGATGACGGCAGCCAGGACGGGACGCGATCGGCGGTGGCGGCGTTGGCGCTTGATTGGACCGAACTCTGTGTGGTGCGGCACGACAGCAACCTCGGCAAGGGCCGAGCCTTGTGTACCGGGGTGACGTCGGCGCGCGGCGATTACATCCTGCTCGCTGACGCCGACGGTGCCACGCCGATTGAAGAAGAAGCCAAGCTGCGCGAGGCGCTCTTGGACGGCGCTGACATCGCGATCGGCTCGCGCATGCTGTGGGGCAGGCATTCTTGCCTGCCTGGCGAGAATGGCAGACAGGAATGTCTGCCCCACGTCGAGCGATCTTGGCCGCGCAACATGACTGGCGCGGCCTTCGCTTGGGCCGTGCGGACGATGTTCGGCTTGCCCTTCCGCGACACCCAATGCGGTTTCAAAATGTTTCGCCGGGAAGTCGCCCAGCGGCTGTTCGCCCTGTGCAAGGAGGACGGCTACCTGATCGACGTCGAAGTGCTGTTGCACGCCCATCGGCTGGGGTACAAGATCGTCGAGGTGCCGGTGGCGTGGCGTGACGTGCCGGGGTCGAAGGTGCGGCTGTTCCGCGATGGCTGGCGGATGCTGACCGGCCTCTGGCGGCTGCGGCGGCGGTTGGGCCGAAGAGTTGATCCGCAGATTTCGCAGATTGCGCAGATTGAACCAAGAATATCGGACGCCTTGCGTGAACTCAAATCTGCGAAATCGGCGTAATCTGCGGATCGTTCTGCGGCGGAGGCTTGGCCGAAGAGTTGATCCGCAGATTGCGCAGATTTCGCAGATTGAACCAAGAATGTCGGACGCCTTGCGTGAACTCAAATCTGCGAAATCGGCGTAATCTGCGGATCGTTCTGCTGCGGCAGTTGGGCCGAAGAGTTGATCCGCAGATTTCGCAGATTGCGCAGATTGAATCAGCAACGGCGCACGCTGTCCCTGAACTCAAATCTGCGAAATCTGCGTAATCTGCGGATTGTTTGGAGGCGATCATGTCCAGCAAGAATCGCCGAGCTTTCACGCTGATCGAATTGCTGGTGGTGATCGCCATCATTGCGATCCTGATCGGACTGTTGCTGGCCGCGGTCCAGAAGGTGCGCAGCGCTGCGGCCATGACTTCGTGCGGCAACCATTTGCGGCAAATCGGCCTCGCACTGCACCATTTCCACGATCAGCAGAAAATCTTTCCCAGCAACGGCGGCTGGGACAAAAAGCAGAAAATCAAATCGGCGAGCGGCGCCTTGATCACCGTGTCCACCGGCGACTGGGGGCATCCCGTGGCGACCTGGGGCGTGGGCGACCCGAAGCTGGGGCCGCGGCAGCAGACTGGTTCGTGGGCGTTTTCGATCTTGCCCTACGTCGAGCAAGACGTGATGTACGAAACGCGGCGCTGGACCGACGGCGTCGCGATCTACAACTGCCCGGCGCGGCGGCCGCCGCTGGCGCTGCCGGTCAAGGACGACGCCTGGGGCTATTACCAAGGAGGCGGCTGGGCCTGGGGACACATCGACTACGGCGGCAATGCCCGGCTTTTTGCCGACCGGCCGACGTGTCGCAACATGCGGTACATCACCGACGGGACATCCAACACGATTCTGGTCGCCGAGAAAGCGATGGACAGCAACCTGTACCTCACCGGCACATGGTTTTGGGATGAACCGTTTTTCCTGGGCGGCTCGGGCGGCACGGCGCGCTGGGGAACCAAGCTGGTGCGCGACGGGCCGGGGATCGCGCTGGCGACGCGCGGCAACTGGGGCTCGGCCCATGCGGCGGGCGTGCAGCTCTTGATGGCGGACGGCTCGGTGCGGCCGATCGCGTTCGCAGCGGCGGCTTCGCTGATGTCAGCCCTGTTGTCGCCGCAGGACCGCGACCTGGTAGCGGACTTTTGAACCACAGAGACACAGAGGCACAGAGAAAAGAGAACAGAGGACAGAGCCACGGATCAACACGGATCAACACGGATTTAGGACAATAGGAGCAGCCTGTCTTTTTTCTGATCCGTACTACTATCGTTCAATTTCTTCGCGCCCCGCGAAGAATCCAAAACCATCACGAAAACACGAAATCGCGAAAACACCAAACGATTCACAAGAGTTTTCTTTCGTGGTTTCGAGCTTTTGGGTTTTCGTGATTCGATTTCTTTGTTTGCGGCTCGGCCGCGCTAGGTTGATCCGTGTTCATCTGTGGCTTTGCATATGGCTTCAAGAACTTGGCGATGGCTGGCACTGGCGGGCGTGGTCGGGGTGGCCGCGGCCGTGCGCTGTTACCGGCTGGACGCGCCGATTCTCAGCCACGATGAAGCTTTTTCCTGGCGTTTGACGCAATATCCCGTCGGCGAGTTGTGCATGCGGACCGGCAGGGACGTGCATCCACCGCTGTACTATGTCGTGCTTCAGGCGTGGGACGGCGTGTTCGGCGATTCGGAGTGGGCGCTGCGGGGCCTGTCGGTGCTGTTTGGCATCGCGGCGGTGCTTCTTGCCTATGCCGTCTGCCTTGAGGCACTTCGCAAACACGCCGAGTCGTCGGACGAAGACTCGAAAAAGGGGTCAGACCCCGAGAATGCAGGGGGTCAGACCCCTTTTTCGGTGCAAACCGGGGCGCTGCTCGTCGCTTTGCTTGTGGCAATATCGAGCGGCCAGGTGGATGCGTCGCGTAACGCGCGCATGTACGGCCTGGGGGTGTTGTTGGCGGGCGCGAGCGCGTGGCTGCTGCTGCGCGCGTGCCGGGCCGACGAAGGCCGCTGGTCTTGGTGGGCGGCCTACGGCACGGCGGCGGCGCTGTTTTGCTATACGCACAACTACGCGTTCTTCACGTTGTTTGGGCAAGGGCTGTTCGTGGCCGGGCTGGTCGGCATCTCTCGCCAACCGGAGGACGGGTTTTCCAACCCGTCTGGCCAGGACGGGTTAGAAAACCCGTCCTCCGGCGCCGCGCGATCCAGCCGGTCGCGGATTCTCTTGGGCTTCGGCTACGCGGCGTTGCTCGCCTTGATTCTTTACCTGCCGTGGGTTCCGGTTTTGCTCGAGCAGATGCGGCAAGTCAAACTCAATTACTGGATGCAGCAGGTCAATGTGCGAATTCTGGATGAAACGCTGTTCAGGTTCGGAACCGGCATGCCGTACGAGGGAGAATGGGCATCGTTGACTTGGCTGACACTTCTGGGCGGCGCGATGGCGCTCGCGGTGTGGCGCGCGCCACGCGCGGCGCTCTTTTTTCTGGTTCAAGCCTTTGCCCCGCTTGTCTTGAGCGTGGCTCTATCGCTCGCGTCGGGAAGGTCGATCTTTCATGACCACCTGTTCGTCTTCGCTCAGTTGTCTCTGATCGGCTTTTGGGGAGTTGTTTGGACGGTTCTGCCGGGTTGGCCGGAGCGGTTGGCGTTCGGTGTTGCCGTGGCCGGCGCCGCCTCTGTTGGACTGGCAACGAACCTGAGCTATCTTCCGGGTGACCGTCCGGCAATAGCAGAGGCGGCTGCTTTCCTCGAAAGAACCGCCCAACCCGGCGACGAGATCTGGACCGGCAGCCCGTGGGAATTGAATCATCTGCGCTATTACCTCGCCCAAGCTGGGGCCGAGAATCTGAAAGTGCGTTGCCGCTGTTCCTTTCCTGGCCAAGGGCACATGGTCCACATCGCGTCGGTGTCGGCCGAGGAAGTCATTTGGGCCGAGGCCGAGGCACGTCAACCGCCACCGAACCGTCTATGGATGACTGGCAATGCGTTTGCCACAACGCCAGCGATGCGCGTGGTCCTGCAAAGGGAGTTCGGCGGGGAGGGCAATCGGAAATACACGCTCAGTCTGTACGAGGCGAATGTTTCGAAAAGCAAGACGATCCAGCCACCGTAAAAGCATCCTCAGCCGCCCGGCAGCGCGTTCATCCGGACAACAGGTCACCGTTTCGGGCGCTCCAGCACATAGCCGCGAATCGGCGCGCCGGTGTTCGACGCCCATTGCCCGCCTTGGGCCAATTCGCCGCTGGCCTCCAATGACATGGAGATGTTGATCGTCTGGCCGAGTTTCACGAGCGGCTGGCCCTTGGCGTCGGTCAGGAACCCGCGCATCGGCATGCTCATCTCCAATTCATGGCCGTCGGCGGACAAGGTGCCCTTGATGATGCCGAGCGTCTGCGGGCCCTGGTCGCGCACAAACGTGATGGTGTCGTTGGCGTGGTAAACCCACTCGGTGTAGTGCTTGTAGGTGCCGGGCCCCAGACGCACAAAACCGGCGGGGTAGGGCCCGGCGTGGCCCTTCTTGTATTTGCCCGCGGACTGGTCGAGAAACGCCTGGTCGAGTTCGGCTTGATTGCGACACGCGTGATTGATGTAGTGGCCGGTGTTGATCCGGCCGTTGTACCATTCGATTTCCGCATTGACGTCGTAGCCGCCGCTGGTCGGGTAAAAACCGCCTTCGTGCAGCCAGTAACCCGTTTGCGCATCGTTGTCGATGTCGATGGTGACGATGGCGTAGTAGCGCCCGGCCTTCTTGCCTGGGGCCTGGGTCTGCGTGCGGCCAATGACGCCGCGCGCTTTGAAGTAGGCATAAAGATGGTCGGCGTCGTGCGTGAACTTGTATTCCAGGAGATCCACGTCGGCATGCTCGACGCGGCCTGGGCGATCGTCTTTCTTGTTGTGCGAGGTGTCATGTTCGTTGCGGGCTGGATCTTGGTGGGCGGGCACCTCTTTCCAGTCGTCGAACTTGCCATCGATGGTGATTTTGCGAGCCGGTTCGCGGTCTTGCACGTAGGCATCGGACAACGCGCCGAGTGTCAGCGCCGACGCCAACAGACCGAGCGAAGCGAGGCAGGTCATGCAGGTTGTTGACATCGAAAACTCCCGTTTCGTTTCCGTTATCGCTCATTCATCGTCCACAGCTTCACTGTCTGATCCGCGCCCGCCGTAGCCAACTGCTTGCCATCCGGGTGGAACACGACCCGCGCGATGCCGCCGGCGTGTGCTTTGAAGGCGCGCAACTCCTTGCCGCTTTCGAAATCCCATAGTTTGACGCTATCATCTTTGGCGGCGGCGGCCAGCAGTTTGCCGTCCTTACGGAAAGCGACGCTCGTGACATCTTTGCCGAAGGTTCGCTGCCCGCCCAGCTTTTTGCCGCCGCCCCCGCCGCCGTTCCGCAGCAAGGACGGCCGGAAACGCGGCGTTGTCGCGCCGAACACCAAGCAGCCGACCGCGCCCCCGACCTTCGATATAATGGCAGAGACTTCAGGATTCGCCCGCCGCGGCCCAAGCCAGGAGGAGCCGATGCCATACGTCCCATTTCCCGAGTTGTGCCTTGATGTCGCCCAGCGCGAGACGCGCACCATCACTGTGTTGCCGGACGCAAAGCTCGGCGTTCCAGCCGGGGCCTACGAGTTTATCGAGATGTTCTGCGACGAGCCGGAGTGCGATTGTCGCCGCGTGTTTTTTACGGTGCTGTCCTCCACGCAAAAGCAAGTCCAGGCCGTCATCGCTTGGGGATGGGAAGATCGCGCCTTCTACAGGCGCTGGCTGGGAAGCAATGATCCCCAAATGGTAAGAGAATTGCAAGGCCCCATCTTGAACCTGGCCAGTCCTCAATCGAAAAATGCCGATGCGTTGCTCGAGCTGACCCGGAAAGTGCTCTTGGTGGATGCCGACTACGTCGCCAGGATCAAGCGGCACTACGCGCTATTTCGCTCGAAAATCGAAGGCGGCGTCAACAAGGGCCCAAAACGCTGGTGAATCATGAAGGCGTCGAGGAAAATGACCGATGCTCGGCAACGTTGCGGCAGGTCGTGTCGTTGCTGATCTGGCCGCGGTCGGGCGTTTCGGCGAGGTCAGGAGACCCACGCCGAGCGCGAGCTGGCTGGGCCTGCTGAAATGTCGAGGGCGGAACACAGGCACGTCAAGGCGCTTCTTTCTGAAGGAAGTCCGGGTTCAGCACATACTCTTAGCTTAGTTCGAGTTTCGCAGATTTCCGAGGCGGAATTCCGGGTAAGTTGATGTCGGCTTCGTTGCTCTTTTATGGGAAACTTGTCTTGTTAACACACAACACAAGCCGCCCAGGCAAGGAAGCCG
>Ga0080064_1002900_pt1 | contig 27034 bp, 28 predicted proteins | sample Subgrocontami54m_FD_69260 | JGI IMG/M metagenome (GOLD analysis project Ga0080064, IMG submission 69260) | Subsurface groundwater microbial communities from S. Glens Falls, New York, USA - GMW46 contaminated, 5.4 m (SPADES assembly) (version 2) ...
CGAAGCGCCCTCCCCCGCGTAGCGCGCGGAGCGGACGCCCGGCTCGCCGCCCAGCGCGTCCACGAACAGGCCCGAGTCGTCGGCCAGCGCCAGGAGACCACCCGCCCGCGCATAGGCCCGCGCCTTCAGCAGGGCGTTCTCCTCCAGCGTCGCGCCCGTCTCCTCGGGCGTCTGCGTCACGCCCACGTCGGCGGGCGTCAGCAGGTCGAAGGGCGCCCCTCGCAGGAGCTGGCGGTACTCGCCGACCTTGCCGGCGTTGTTAGTCGCCAGAAGCAGCCGGGGAAGAGGGGCCTGTACTCGCTTCGCCATATGTCTGAGCTACCTCAACTGCGGACGTCATTCGGGTGACGAACGGAGAGTCCCTTTGATTATAGCCTCATGACAGGACTGCATGGACAGCAAATGCTCCCCTGCCCGCCGCCGATTGACGTCGTCTGTGATAAACAGTACAATCCTGTCTGGAACGGCAGGGTGGCAGCGCAACATGGCGAAAGCTGACCACCAGAGCGACACGGGAGGTGCGATGGCTAGCACGACTGGCAAAGCAAACTCCACCGCCATTCCGGAAGTCGTCATCATGCGGCTCCCGCTCTACATGCGCGCGCTCTCGACTCTTTTGAGCAAGGGCATGGACCTCATCAGCTCCCAGGGCCTCGGCGATCATCTCGGGGTCACGCCAGCCCAGATCCGCAAGGACTTCAGCTATTTCGGACGGTTCGGCAAGCAGGGGCGCGGCTACAACGTCCGCTATCTGCTCAACGAGCTCCGGCAAATCCTGGGGCTGGAGCGCGAGTGGCGCTCCGCCCTCGTCGGCGTGGGACGCCTGGGACGAGCCATCATCGGCTACCCCGGATTCGCCCCCGAGGGCTTCAAGATGGCCGTGGCCTTTGACGTGAACCCTGAGCAGGCGGCCAAGAGCATTGACGACGTTCCCATCCTGGGCATGGCCGAACTGGAGCAGGCGCTTATACGCTTCAACATCCAGATTGCCATCGTCGCCGTCCCCGCCGCGGAAGCCCAGCCGGTCATTGATCGGCTGGTGAAGTGCAACATCAAGGCTATTCTCAACTACGCGCCCGTGCAGCCCCAGGTCCCGCCGGATGTGCACGTCCGCAACATTGACCCCGTGCTGGCGCTCCAGTCCATGACGTATTACCTGAAACAGTCGAACGGCCCGCCGTCAACGGCGTCCTAGACACTGGCCCGCGGAGGCTCGCAAAGGAAAAACCCCTCGCTCAAGCGCGAGGGGTTTTTGTATTCGTTCACCAGGATCGCGTCCTAGCCTTCCATGCGGGCGCCCGACCCGCGTCGGCGCCGCGCCACCTTGAGCCGCACCGCCGCGCGGCGCAGGGCGGACTCGGCGAGGCGCAGGTCTTCCGGCGTGAGCTTCCCCTTCATGCGCTCCTCGGCGCGCTTCATGGCCGCCTCCGCGCGCGCTGCGTCAATCTCCTCCGCGCGCTCCGCGGCGTCGGCCAGCACGGTCACCTTGTCCGGACGGACCTCCAGAAAGCCGCCCGTCACCACAATAGAGGACTCTACCCCCTTCTTGCGGAGCCGGATTTCGCCCGGCTGAATCACGGTCAGAAGCGGCGCGTGACGCGGCAGCACGGCAAGCTCGCCCTCCACGCCGGGCACGACGACGACGTCCACTTCGTCCTGAAAGACGATGCGTTCGGCGGTGACCAGTTCAAACCTGATGGGCATTGGACCTCATCCCCCTGCCCTCTTCTCCTTTATGGGGAGAAGGGGGACTTGAGTTGAATCTGGGGGACACCCCCAGATCCCCGGCAGGCCTAGCGCGCCGTGCCGGCCTCCATCGCCTTGGCCTTCGCGACCGCGTCGTCAATGGTGCCGACCATGAAGAACGCCTGCTCCGGCAGGCTGTCATGTTTGCCGTCCAGGATTTCCTTGAAGCCCCGCACCGTCTCCTTGATCGGCACGTACGCGCCTTTGATGCCGGTGAACGTCTCAGCCACGAACATCGGCTGCGACAGGAAGCGCTGGATGCGACGCGCCCGCCCCACGACGACCTTGTCCTCTTCCGACAGCTCCTCGACGCCCAGGATGGCGATGACGTCCTGCAAATCGCGGTACCGCTGGAGCACACGCTGCACGCCGCGGGCCACGCCGTAGTGCTCGTCGCCCACGATCAGCGGGTCAAGGATGCGGCTGGTGGACGCCAGCGGGTCCACGGCGGGGTACAGGCCCTGCTCCGCGATGGAGCGCTCCAGCGCGATGACGGCGTCCAGATGGCCGAAGGTGGTCACGATGCCCGGGTCGGTGTAGTCGTCGGCGGGGACGTAGATGGCCTGGAAGGATGTGATGGAGCCCTTGTGGGTGGACGTGATGCGCTCCTCCAGGGCGCCCATCTCGGTGCCCAGCGTGGGCTGATAGCCCACGGCGGAGGGCATGCGGCCCAGCAGAGCGGACACCTCGGAGCCCGCCAGGATGTAGCGATAGATGTTGTCAATGAAGAGCAGGACGTCCTGCCCCTCGGTGTCGCGGAAGTACTCCGCCATGGTCAGGCCGGTCAGGGCTATGCGCAGGCGCACGCCCGGCGGCTCGTTCATCTGGCCGAAGACAAGGACGGTGCTCTTGAGCACTCCGGAGGCCTTCATCTCGTTCCAAAGGTCGTTGCCCTCGCGGGAGCGCTCGCCCACGCCGGCGAAGACCGAGAAGCCCTTGTGGACGTTGGCGATGTTGCGGATAAGCTCCTGGATGATGACGGTCTTGCCGACGCCCGCGCCTCCGAACGCGCCCACCTTGCCGCCCTTGGTGAAGGGCGAGACCAGGTCAACCACCTTCAGGCCCGTCTCCAGCATCTCAGTACTGGTGGCCTGCTCTTCGAACGCTGGGGGCAGTCTGTGAATGGGCAGCCTCACCTCGGCCTGCACAGGGCCCAGGGAGTCGAGCGGCTCGCCCAGCACGTTGAAGAGGCGGCCCAGGGACGTACGTCCGACGGGCACGCTGATGGGAGCGCCGGTGTCCACCGTTTCCGCACCGCGGGCGAGGCCCTCCGTCGGGCCCAGCGCCAGGCAGCGCACCCAGTTGTTGCCGACGTGCTGCTCCACTTCCAGGACCAGCTTGTGCCCGTCAAAGGCAACCTCTACCGCGTTGTTGATGGCCGGCAGCGCGTCCGGGGGGAACTCCGCGTCCACCACCGTGCCGATGACCTGAACTATCTTGCCCTTCGTCCCTTTAGCCATGCAAGCTCTCCTCGAGAATGCTAAATGTCCTGTCTGGCGCTACTGAGGCAGCGGGGTGCGTGTCCCCGGGCCGAACTGAGCGTACCCGGCGTCCACCGCCGCTCGTATCTCTTTGGGCAACTTGCCCTGCTCCCACATTCCCTTCGCGTCCCGCGCGATGCCGATGCATATGTTTCAGCCCGCCGCGTGGATGTCGTATGTCACCGTTCCATCGGGCGCTATCCCCTCGACGAAGCAGTCCCTGTTGCTTGCGTGTCCCATGGCACCACAGCCGCAGTAGCACGGGACGGATTCAAGCACCTCTGGGTGCGCCACCGCGAAGGCGTAGGTGTCCTGGACCTGCGCGGGGGCCTTCTGCATCCACGGGGGCATGTTCGGCGGCGTCGCCGCCGGGCTGCACCCCGCAAGAACCAGGACGGCGGCCATCAGGCCGGTCAGTACCGTCAGACGTCGTCTCATTCGATTAGCCCTTCTCCAGGGACGCCACTCCACCCACAATGTCCAGCAACTCCTTGGTTATTATCTCCTGGCGGACCTTGTTCCGCAGAAGCGTGAGCTGATTGATCATGTCCAGCGCGTTCTCCGTGGCGCTGCGCATGGCCACCATCCGGGCCGACTGCTCGCTCGCCTTGGCCTCCAGGAGCGCGTGGTACACCTGCATCTCCAGAAAGCGCGGCAGAAGCGCGTCCAGCACGACCGCAGGGTCCGGCTCATAGATGTAGCCCACCTGCTGCCTGCCCTCCAGCCTGGCGGGCTCGACGGGCAGTATCTGCTGCAGCACGGGCTTCTGAATCATGGTGTTGACGAACTGCGTGTAGGAGAGGTACACCCTGTCCACGTGGCCGCTGACATAGTCGTCCCGCACAATCTTGGCGATGGGCAGGATGTCGTTCACCGAAGGATAGTCACCCACGCCGACGAAGACGGCGCGCAACTCCTGCCCCGTCCGGTGCATGAAGTCCCGTCCCTTGCGTCCCACGGCCACGATGCTGACGGGCTTCTGCTGCTCCAGGATGAACGCGGCCGCGCGCCGGTTGGCGTTGCCGTTGAGCGCGCCGCAGAGGCCGCGGTCCGGCGTCACGTGCACAATCTGAATGCGCTTGATCTCGGACCGCACCTTGAGAAGGGGGTGAATCTCCTCCTCATCTTTGCGCTGGGCCATGAGGTGGGCCATGACGTCCAGTATCTTTTCCGCGTACGGACGCGCCGCCAGCGTCAACTGCTGGGCCTTCCGCATCTTGGACGCGGCGATCATCTCCATGGCCTTGGTGATCTTGGCCGTGCTCTGGACGCTGCGAATGCGCCGTCGTATTTGCCGAATGTTAGGCATGGGTGGACTCTGTCTCCGTCCTCGCGGTCAGCGAGCTATTTCAGCGCGGCAATAACCTCGTCCGACTTGACGATGGTCGTCAGGGAGGGCAGCGCGCTTTTCAGCGCCATCTCGTGAGCCTCTTTGTTGGCCGCCGCGCAGCAGTCTTCCACGACAAAGACGTTGAAGCCCATGTCCGAGGCCTCCCGCGCCGTGCCCTCCACGACGAAGTTCGTGGCGACTCCCATCAGGAAGAGATTGCGTATGCCTTTTGTACGCAAAATGGCGGCCAGGTCGGAGCTGCAAAACGCGCTGATGCCGTGCTTGGCCACCACGGGTTCGCCCGGCAGCGGGGCCACGTCCGCGTGGACCTGCGAGCCCCATGAGCCTTCCACCAAAGCGTTGCTCTGGGCCACCGCCTGCCACATGCCGCAGTTGATGGCCCGTTCCGGATAGCCCGGACGGTACTTCACGCCCACGTACATGACGAAGACTTTCGCATTCCGCGCCGCGCCCAGGACCTTCCCTGCGTTGGAGAGCACCCTCCGCTCCTTGACCTGCGCGGCGAAGCCGAAGTCCTTGAACGCGCCGCTCTCGTGCACGATGTCATTTTCGAGGTCCAGCGCCACGACTGCGGTCTGCGACTTGTCAATGGTCAGAGCCATGGCCTCACTCTCCCTTCGACTGCGCGCGCGGGCGGTGTCCGGCTACGCCTTCCACGTCTGCTTGAACTCCACAATGGCCTTCTTCAGGGCCTCTTCCACCTGGGGCTTGATGTCCTTGTCCGCCCTGATGGCCTTGCTCACGTCCGACTTCTGGGTTTCCATGAACTTGAGGAATGCCGCCTCCAGGTCCCGCACCTTGTCCACCGGCACCTCGTCCAGATAGCCGTTGACGCCCGCGTACAGGACCATGACCTGCTGCTCCATGGAGTACGGCTTGTACTGCGGCTGCTTCAGCAACTCCGTCAGGCGCTGTCCCCGCTCCAGTTGGGAGCGGGTCGACTTGTCCAGGTCCGCCGTCCCGAACTGGGCGAATGCGGCAAGCTCACGGAACTGGGCGAGGTCAATGCGCATGCGGCCGGCCACTTTCTTCATGGCCCGCGTCTGCGCGGCGCCGCCCACGCGGCTGACCGAAAGGCCCACGTTCACCGCAGGGCGGATGCCTCCGTTGAACAGGTCCGCCTCCAGGTAGATCTGGCCGTCGGTGATGGAAATGACGTTCGTCGGAATGTAGGCGGAGACGTCCCCTGCCTGCGTTTCGATGATGGGCAGTGCGGTGAGCGAGCCGCCCCCGTTCTGATCGTCCAGCTTCGCGGAGCGCTCCAGCAGGCGGCTGTGCAGATAGAAAACGTCGCCCGGGTACGCCTCGCGGCCCGGCGGGCGGCGGAGCAGCAGCGAGGCCTGGCGGTAGGCCCAGGCGTGCTTCGACAGGTCGTCGTACACAATCAGGGCGTCCTTGCCCCGCGCCATGATCTCCTCACCGATGGCACAGCCGGCGTAGGGGGCCAGGTATTGCAGCGGGGCGGGATCCGCGGAGTTGGCGACCACGACGATGGTGTGCTCCATCGCTCCGTACTGCTGCAGCGTCGCAACAGTCTGCACCACCTTGGATGCCTTCTGACCGATGGCGACGTAGATGCAGACCAGGTCGCCGCCCTTCTGGTTGATGATAGCGTCAAGCGCGATGGCCGTCTTGCCCGTGAAGCGGTCGCCGATAATCAGCTCGCGCTGGCCGCGCCCGATGGGGATGATGGCGTCAATGGCCTTGATTCCCGTCTGCACGGGCGTGTCCACCGACTTCCGCTTGGTCACGTCCGGAGCGATGCGCTCCACCGGGTACATCTGTTTGGTCTTGACAGGCCCCTTGCCGTCCAGCGGCTTGCCCAGCGGGTCGATGACGCGACCGACAAGCTCCGGGCCCACGGGCACCTCGGCCACACGGCCTGTGCTTTTGACCTGGTCGCCCTCTTTAATCCTCTCCGACTCGCCCAGGAGGATGACGCCCACGGTGTCCTCCTCCAGGTTAAACGCCAGGCCGATGATGTCGTGAGGAAACTGGAGCAGCTCGCCGTACTTGGCTCCGCTGAGCCCGTACACGCGGGCGATGCCGTCGCCCACCTCTACCACGGTGCCCACATTCACCATGCGGGCGCTCGTGTCGAACTCCTCGATTTGGCGCCGGATGATGGAGGATATGTCCTGTCCGCTGACTGCCATAGTCCCTTACCCCCAAGGCCCGCAATTGTCGGGTTGCTGAGCGGGAGCCGTTCCGGCCCCCGGTCGCGAATTCGCTTTCTTGTGGTGTCCTCTACCCGGCCAGACTCTGGCGCAATCGCTCCAGACGCGTGCGCGTGCTGCCGTCCAGCAGCCGGTCGCCGACACGCACCACCAGTCCACCCACTATGGCCGGGTCCACGGACGTGGTCATCTGCACCTGTTTGTCGCCCACCAGCCCCTTGAGTCCGGCGGCCAGGTCCTGCGCCTCGGCGTCGCTCAGCGCGATGGCCGTGGTGGCCTGCGCGCGGACGACGCCCCGCCGCGCGTCCAGCATGCGCTGGAACTCCCTGGCGACGCCCCGAGCCAGCGACGCCCGCCTTCGCCGAATGAGAAGGCTTGCGAAGTTGTAGCCGAGGGGCCGTAGCTGCGGCAGCGCATTCTTCAGGATGGCCTCTTTGTCCGAAAGACGCACATCCGGGTTGTCCATAACGCTGAGGAATACGGGGTCGCTGAAGACCTCCGCCACAGCCTCCAGATCGGCCTTCCAGGCGTCCAGCTCGTTGCGCTGCTGCGCCAGGTCGAAGACGGCCTGCGCGTAGCGTTTTGACGATGACAGGAGAAGCTTTCTCGGCACGTTGCCCTACCCCGCGTCGACGGTCCGCCGGAGCGGCCGCCGCGCAGTCCTCAGCTTAGTTATTACGCAGCCTGGCGCTCTCCTCGAGCACCTCGTTGATGAGCGCCTTGTGGGCCTCTTTGTCCAGCCGGGTGCGGATGATCTTTTCCGCCGCGACGACGGCGAGGTCGGCGAACTGCTGCCGCACGCGCTCCATGGCGTCGTCCCGCTCGCGCTGTATTTCCGCGCGGGCGCGGGCGATAATCTCATCCGCTTCCTTGCGGGCGCGGTCGTGCTCCTCGGCCCGCAGCCGCTCGCCGGCCTGCATGGCCTGGTTCACGACGGACTGGGCCTCCTGCCGGGCCTGGTCCAGGCGCTTCCTGACCTCTTCCTCGCTGCGGGCGACCTCCTGCTTCACGCGCTCGGCGTTCTCCATGCTCTCCTTGATCCGCCGGCTGCGCTCGTCAAGCATCTTAATGACGGGCTTGTACGCCACTGCGGACAGGATGAACAGCAGAAGCAGGAAGTTGATGACCTGCGCGATAAGCCCCGTTAAGTTTATTCCTAGGGCTTCCACGACCAACTCCTTGCGGTGGACTTACTCACGGGCCGTCGTCCGGCCCGCGCACACGTCTGCGCCAAGTTACACAAACTTGATCAGAAGCGCCACGACCAACGCGTAAATCGCGATGGCTTCCGCGAAAACGATGCCCAGGATCATGTTGACCTGGATGGCGGACTGCGCCTCCGGGTTGCGACCCAGGGCTTCCATCGCCTTCGAAGCCAGCAGGCCGATAGCCAGACCCGGGCCCAGTGTTCCCATGCCGATTGCAAGCGCCGACGCTAGAAGCCGAAGACCCTCATCCGTCATGTGACGTCCTCCTTTTTATTCCTCGGACCGAGCCTGCAAGGCTCATTTTCCCGCGGTTAGCTGAATATTGCGCCACTGCCTGGTCTAGTGATGAGCTTCCGCCGCCCCGCCCTCCTCCTGATGGCCCTTGTGGTCCTCGCCGTGACTCGCCACCGCCATCACGCCGAAGATGAGGGTGAGAAAGGCGAAGACAAAGGCCTGCATGAATCCGACGAACAGCTCCAGACCGTAGAACACCAGTACAAAGACAAGGGGTACCAGGAAGGTGATGACGATAAGCAGCACCTCTCCCGCGAAGATGTTGCCAAAGAGCCGGAAGGTGAAGCTGATGATGCGGGCAAGCTCGCTGACTATCTCCAGGAGGCCGATAGCCAGGTCAATGATTCCGGCGAATATCTCCCCCCTGAGAAGCCGCCGCACGTTGAAGAACTTGGACAGGTACATCGGCCCCAGGGCCTGAAATCCCCACATTTCGATGAAGACCATGGCCACCAGCGCCAGGGCCAGGGGCGTGTTCAAGTCCGTGTTGGTGCTGCGGAAGAACGGCACAAGTACCGGTTTGGACTGGGCGGCCTCGCCGTGGCCGGACGGCTCTTTCGGCTTCTCGGCGGCCTCTCCACCGCCGGGCAGCATGAGCGCAACGTTCAGACCAGCTATGTTCACCTTGGTGAAGGACGTGGCGTGTACCTCTTCCGCCTTCTTCTCTCCGAACTGGGCTTTCGCGTCCCGTACGACTCCGATCGTGCCGAAGCCGGGGAGCAGGCCCATCCAGTTGGAGACCAGAATGAAGAGGAAGATGGTCATGACCACCGGGAAGAAGCGGCGGCCCCATTTCTTCCCCGCGACACCCACGACGAAGTTGAGCATCGTCTCGATAAAGGCTTCAAGAAGGCTTTGGAAGCCGCGGGGCACAAGCTGCATGCGGCGGGTGACGAGAATGGCGAAGATCGAGAGGACGACGACTGTAGTCCAGGAGGCGATAATGCTGTTCGTAATACGAGTGCCGCCGATTTGGAAGACCCATTCGGCGGCGGGGTCAATGTGGGCGATAGGGCCTTTGAGGAGAATGACGCCAGCGGCAACCAGTCCAAGAATGACGATGACGGCCAGGAGCTTCCCCTTCGAGCCGGAGAGCAGACCGCCCACTACTTGTCCTCCTTCGCCTTGCCGTCGGCAGGGGTATCCCCACGCACGATGCGCGAGACCACTCGCAACAGTCCCAGAAAAGCCCCCGCTATTCCGAGGAAAAGGCCCACCAGCAGAAACAGGGGGCGTGTACCGAGCCAGCTATCAGCCCAGAGCCCCAGCACCAAGCCCGCCACAAGGCATATTGCGACGTACCATCCGAGGCCTATGTAGCGGAGCGCACTCCGGACTCTATCCCAGCCCAAGTTGCTGACCCCGATTGCGCAGTATATCACAAGTTCCCCACGACCTGTCAACGCCAAGCGCACGACACGTCCCGGCGAACTCTTCGCCCGTATCGTTCTGGACTAGGCACCCTCCGCGAGAGGATGCGCACGCGCCACGCCGCGGGACAACCGTCCCGCCAGCCCGTTTACTTGGGCATCAGCCCCAGCTGCGCCATCATGCCGCCACGTCAAAGTACCGATGCTCCTCCGCGATGAGGCCGTGGCCGTCAACGCGAAAGAAGCTGGCCCCGTGAATCTCCACGCGCTTGTTTGTCGCAGGCGCCATTCCGCCTGGCGTGGGCAGCGGCCCCGTGTTGGTGGCGACGATGGTCCACTCGGCGGCGACCGCGTCTCCCTTCACAATGGCTGCGAATACCTTCCACTGGAACGCCGAGAAGACGTTGAACAGCGGGGTCTCCGCCTGCCGAACAGCCTCCCTCCCCCTGAGCGGCTGCGGAAAGAACACGCGCCGCACAACAGCGTCCGGAGCGAACAGCCCCGCTATCCTGTTCACGTCGCCGGAATTGTATGCGTCCGACCACTTCTTGATGATCTCCTCTGTAACCATGTCCCTCCTCCCTTCATCCTTTGCGTGCTATTTTCCGCCGGAAATCGTGTACGAGCCATAATGCTCGGCGTCTTTCCGTCATAAGCACGTCGTGACTGTAGATTGATAATACGGCGCCCGCCGTCGCCGCGGACAGCCCTCGACAGCGACAGGCCACGCGAGTAGAATAATCTGGCAGTCACGTCCGAGGTCCGTATGCCGCCCGGATACAAGCGCACGCCGCTTTACACCATCCACGTCAGCGCCAGCGCCAAGATGGTGCCCTTCGCCGGATGGGAGATGCCTATATCCTTCCCTTCCGGTATCATCGCCGAACACCGCGCGGTGCGCTCCTCAGCGGGCATCTTCGATGTGTCCCACATGGGGCGCCTGGAGTTGCGCGGCCCGGCGGCGGGCCCTCTTCTTGACAGGGTCCTGACCGCGGATATCCCGCGTCTGCCCCTGGGCCGCGCGCGCTATACCTTCGTTCTCCGCGATGACGGCGGCATTCTGGACGACTGCATCATCTACAAGCTGGAGCCGGAACGATTCCTTCTTATCTGCAACGCCTCCCGGCGCGACGACGTGGTCGCGTGGCTCGTGGAGCGCTTCCCGCATCCGCCTCCGCAGTTCATTGACCGCACGGAGGGCACCGTGATGGTCGCCTGCCAGGGACCGGCGGCGCGCGAACTGGTCATCAAGCTGCTGGACTCGGACGTGGAAGAGCTGATGCCTTACAGCAGTCGGGAAATGGACGTGGCGGGCAAGCGCATCCTCGTCGCCCGCACCGGCTACACCGGCGAGGACGGGATGGAGATCATAGCGCCCGCCGAGATGAGCACCCTCCTGTGGGAGCGTCTGCGCCAGAAGGGCGCGACGCCCTGCGGTCTGGGAGCTCGCGACACCCTGCGGCTGGAGGCCGGCCTGCGCCTCTACGGCCAGGACATGGACACGTCCACCAACCCTATCGAGGCGGGCCTGGAGCGTTTCGTGGACTTCTCCAAGGCCGACTTCATTGGCCGCGAGGCCCTGCTGAATGCGAAGGAGCACGGCGTGGCCCGCAAGCTGGCGGGACTGGAAATGGTGGCACGCGCCATTCCGCGCCACGGCTACGCCATCCTGCACGACGGCCAGCCCGTCGGCGCCGTCGCCAGCGGCGGCTACGCTCCCACGCTGGACAAGAACATCGCTATGGGATACGTTCCCACGGAGCTGAGCGCGCCCGGCACGAAGCTCGCGGTGGACATTCGGGGCAAGCCCGTGGAGGCCATGGTCGTCCATATTCCTTTTTATTCCCGGACGCGCCCGCTCGCGCCCGCTGGGAGGTAAACGTGTACCCATCGGACCTCAGGTACAGTAAGGAGCATGAGTGGGTGCGCGTAGGCGACGACGGCACCGCCGTAATAGGCATCACCCACTTTGCGCAGGGGCAGCTCGGCGACGTGGTGTACATTGACCTGCCCGCCCCGGGCGCGCGTGTCGAACAGTTCAAGAAGATGGGGGAGATCGAGTCCGTCAAGGCCGTCTCCGAGATATTCGCCCCCGTGAGCGGCGAGGTCATGGAGGTCAACCGTGACCTGGTCAAGTCGCCGGAGGCGGTGAACAAAGACCCCTACGCGAAGGGATGGATGGTGCGCCTGCGCCTCAAGGACAAGGGCGAAGCCGCCCGGTTGATGGACGCCCGCGCCTACCAGGAGATGCTGGGCAAGGCGGGGCACTAGCTCCATGCCCTCTCCCTACATCCCGAATACGGACGCCGACCGCAGCGCTCTGCTGCGGACCATCGGCGTGCGCTCCGTGGATGAGCTTTTCGCCGATATCCCGAAGGCGCACCGCGATCCGGAGCTGCGCCTGCCGCCGCCCCTCTCGGAAGCGGAGCTGAAGCGAGAGCTCGCGGCGATGGCGCGGCGGAACGCGGCCCCCGGCGAGTACGCCTGCTTCTTAGGCGCGGGTGCATATCACCACTACGTCCCCGCCATCGTCCCCTACCTCGTCGGACGCGCGGAGTTCGCCACCTCCTACACGCCCTACCAGCCGGAGATCAGCCAGGGGACACTCCAGGCCACCTACGAGTTCCAGTCGCTGGTCTGCCAGCTCACCGGCATGGACGTGGCCAACGCCGGCATGTACGACGGCTCCACCGCCGTGGCGGAGGCCGCCCTGATGGCCTGCCGCATAACCGGCCGCGGCGCCATCGCCTACACGAACGCCCTGCACCCGCGCTATCTGGACGTGCTTCGGACGTACCTGGAGAGCCAGGGCCTCACCCTGGTCCTGACCAGCGGCGCGGCGGCCTTGCCCCTGGACACCGCGGGCGTCATCGTCCAGAGCCCCAACTTCCTCGGCCACATGGAGGACACGTCCATAGCGGCGCAGGCTGCTCACGCCGCAGGCGCGCTCCTCATCGCCGTCTTCGACCCCATCGCGCTGGGGATGTTCCGCCCGCCGGGCGAGCTCGGCGCGGACATCGCCGTCGGCGAGGGCCAGCCGCTGGGCCTGTCCATGAGCTTCGGCGGGCCGTACGTGGGACTCTTCGCCACGCGCACGCAGTACCTGCGCCAGATGCCAGGCCGGCTGGTGGGCCGCACCAGGGACTCGACGGGGCGCGATGGCTTCGTCCTCACGCTGCAGACGCGGGAGCAGCACATCCGGCGAGAGCGCGCCACGTCCAACATCTGCACCAGCGAGTCGCTCATGGCCACCGCCAGCGCCATTTACCTGGCCGCCCTCGGACGGCGCGGCCTCCGTCGCATAGCGGAGCTGTGCTACCACAAGGCGCACTACGCGGCGGAGCGCATAGGGACGCTTCCAGGCTACACCCTGCCGCTCCGGGGGGCCTTCTTCCGGGAATTCGTCATCCACTGTCCGGCGCCGCCGTACCTGATTAACCAGCGCTTGCTGGAGCAGGGCATCATCGGCGGGTTGGACGTGAGCGACCGGCTCCCCTTTGCCATGCTGCTGTGCGTGACGGAGATGACTACCCGGCAGGAGATAGACCGGCTGGTGGACGCGCTCCGCAAAGCGGGAGGGCGCTAGCCATGCCCGGACTGGAGCGCCGTCCCCTGCTCATGGACCAGAGCAAACCCGGTCGCACCGGCTGCACCGTGCCGGCGCTGGACGTGCCGGAGTCGCCGCTGCCACCATCGGCCCTGCTGCGCGACGACCTGCCCCTGCCGGAGGTGAGCGAGCGCGACATCGTCAGCTACTTCCATCGCCTGAGCCAGCTCAACTACTCGGTGGACGAGGGCTTCTACCCCCTCGGCTCCTGCACCATGAAGTACAACCCCAAGTGGCACGAAGAGGTGGCCCGTCTGCCCGGCTTCGCCCAGGCGCACCCCCTGCAGCCAGAGGAGAGCGTGCAGGGCGCGCTTCAGATGATGTACGAGATGCAGGAGATGCTCGCCGAAATCCTGGGGATGCGCACGGCCAGCCTGTGCCCCATGGCGGGCGCTCACGGCGAGCTGACGGGCATTATGATGGTCCGCGCGTACCATGTCTCCCGCGGGGACAGGGGCCGGACAACGATTCTGGTGCCGGACTCCGCCCACGGGACCAACCCGGCCACGGCGGCCATGTGCGGCTTCCGTGTCGTGGCGGTGCCGTCGGACGCGCGGGGCAACATGGATATTGCGGCGCTGCAGGCCGCGCTGGGGCCGGACGTGGCGGGCCTCATGATAACGCTGCCCAGCACGCTCGGCCTGTTCGACCCGCACATCGTTGAGATCACCGAGCAGGTACACCGCGCGGGCGGTCTGGTGTACGGCGACGGCGCCAACCTGAACGCCATCCTGGGCAAGGTGAAGCTGGGCGCTCTCGGCTTCGACGTGGTGCACACCAACCTGCACAAGACCTTCACCACGCCGCACGGCGGCGGCGGGCCCGGCTCCGGCCCCGTGGCGACGGGAGACCGCCTGACGCCCTTCCTGCCGATCCCCCACGTGGCGCGACGGCGGGACGAGCGCGGTGAGCGGTACGAGTTCACAAGGCCGGAGAAGTCCATTGGGCGCATCGGCGCCTTCCAGGGCAACTTCGGGATGCTGGTGCGCGCCTACTGCTACATCCGGCAGCTCGGCGCCCCCGGCTTGCGGGAGGTCGCGGAGAACGCCGTCCTGAACGCCAACTATGTGCTGGCGCGGCTGAAAGACGCCTACCACCTGCCCTATGACCGCCGCTGCATGCACGAGGTCATCCTGTCAGCGTCCCGGCAGAAGGCGAAAGGCGTCCGCGCGCTGGACATTGCGAAGCGGCTCATTGACTACGGCTTCCACCCGCCGACCATGTATTTCCCGCTCATTGTGGACGAGGCGCTGATGATAGAGCCGACGGAGACGGAGAGCGTGGAAACGCTGGACGCCTTCGTGGACGCGATGCTCTCCATCGCCCGCGAGGTGGAGCAGGACCCGGACGTGGTGCGCGGCGCGCCGCACAAAGCGCCCATCACGCGCCTGGACGAGGCCACCGCCGCGCGCAAGCCCGACCTGCGTTGGCAGCCGCGGGACTAAACGCGCACTCCCGCATACTTAAACCCGCCGACGGAACGGCCTGACGCTAGTGTCCCGTTTCTGAAATACGCTTACGATTTGTCATTGCGAGGACTCCGGCTTGCCGGAGGACGAAGCAATCTGGAGGAAGGGTGCGCCTCGCAGCCAGATTGCCACGGCCCTCCGGAGCCTGTGGTGAGGACATCGAACCATCGGGCCTCGCAATGACATGGTGGCAAACTTCGGGAACATCACACCAGACCGGCAGAGTGCGGGATTGAATTGGGAGTGAAAAGGAGCGCCCGTCATGAGGATTGGGATACTGGGAAGCGGAAACGTCGGGCAGTCCCTCGGGAAGGCGTTCGTCGCGCGCGGCCACGACGCGAAAATCGGCTCGCGGACGCCCACCAGCGACAAGCTGAGGAAATGGAAAGAGGCTGTCGGCGGCAGGTCATCGACGGGCACGTTCGCCGAAGCTGCCGCGCATGGAGAGGTCATCGTCCTCGCGTGCTCCGGTGCGGCGGTGGAGGACGTCGTCAGACTGGCGGGGCCGGACACCTTCGCCGGCAAGCCGTTGATTGACGTCACCAACCCCCTCGCCTTCGCCAAGGACACATCACCTGGGCTGTTCGTGGGCACCACGGACTCGCTCGGCGAGCGGGTCCAGCGCAAGCTGCCGACGGCAAAGGTCGTCAAATGCTTCAACTGCGTGAACCATGAGACGATGGTCAACCCCTCCAACACGGACACCAAGCCGACGATGTTGATATGCGGCAACGACGAGGCGGCGAAGGCGACGGTGTCCAAGATACTGAAGGAGTTCGGCTGGGACGACGTGATGGACATCGGCGGCATCGACGGGGCGCGATGGCTCGAAGCGCTGGTGCCTCTGTGGGTGCGAGTGGCGACGAAAAAGAGCACCTGGCACGTGGGCTTTAAGATCGTCAACGGCTGAGCAGTACCGGAGCCTTCGCTCTATAACAAAGGCCCCCTTCTCATGTGAGGAGAAGGGGGCCTTTTTGTGTCGAAGGACAGGGGGAGCAGGCCGACGAAGCGCCTACTTCTTCTCACCCTTGGCAGGAGCGGCTCCCTTGGCGGGGGCAGCGCCCTTAGCGGGAGCAGCACCCTTGACCGCCTCGGCCTTGCCAGCTTCGCCCTTGGCGGGAGCGGCTGCGCCAGCTTCAACTGCCTCGGCACCTTCAGCGGCCTCGGCGCCTTCAGCGGGCGCCTCAACCTTGACCTCCTCCGCGCGCTCGAAGTGGATGGCGGCCACAACGGCGTCAGGGTCCGTACGGACGGCGACATTCGCGCCCAGATGGATATCCGCCACGCGGATGACCTGGCCTATCTCCGTCAGACCGGACACGTCCACCTGCACCTGACGCGGCAGGTCCAGCGGCAGACACTCCACCTCCAGCAACTGGAGAGGCCGTGTCAGCACGCCGCCCGGCAGCTTGGCCGCGGGCGCCTCGCCCATCAGCGCTATCGGGATGCTCATGCGGACCTTCTCCGTCAGGCTGACCTGGTAGAGGTCAACGTGAATAACGGAGCTTGTTACGGGGTCGCGCTGCAGGCCCGATACGAACGCCAGGTGCTTCTCCGCGTCGCCATCCACCGTGACGGACACGGGCGCGCTGCGGCCCACCTGGGCCAGCACCTTGATAAGAACAGCGGTCTCCACCTCCAGAGGCAGAGAGGCGACGCCCTTGCCATAGAGGCGTGCGGGCGTTAAGCCCTGGCGGCGCATGAATCGGACGCGCTTGCCGAGGGCATGGCGCACGCGCGCAGGCAACTGGACCTGGTCGGCTGCTGTGGTTGTCATAGGTTCATCCCTGCCAAGTAATCTGGTACAATCAACGTGACAAACACTTATTATATCCACTTCGGCTCCGGCCGACAAGCGCAAGGAGGAAGAGACATGGGCGACGTCCTCCGGTTCCTGCATCTTGTCACCACGCTCTGGTTCGTCGCGGGCATCGGTCTCCAGATGGGCGTTCTGGCCAGGGGCGCCCGCTCCAAGGACCTGACGGTGGTGGCATTCGCCTTCGGCCTGGCCCAACGCGCGCAAAAACTCTTCATCATTCCCGCTCTACTGGTCCTGGGACTGACGGGCGGCCTGACCATGATCGCTCTGGGCGTGAGCGGTAGCAAGGTGTGGATCATGCTCGCCGGGACGCTGACGCTCCTGCTGTTCCTAGTGGACGTCTTCTTCCTGCTGCCGCATCTGGCGGAGGCCGAGAAGGCCGCCCGCGGAGCCGTGCTGGAAGGCAAGCTGACGCCGCGCCTCTCCATGTTCATACAGGACCCGCGGCGCAACGCCATCAGTCACGGAATGTCGGTGGTCCTCGTCGTCATCATCGCGCTGATGGTCTTCCAGCCCTTCTAGGGGCTGTTACGAAACCTCCGGCGTTGCATATAACTGTCATTTTGAGATGAGCACGTGCCACCTACAATGTGTTTGCCTTCAACGATAAGGATACTCAGCCTCGATAGTTGGATTCAACGCTTTCGGATTTTAGCATGGTAGTCGTCAGTTCGAGTCCACTTTCGGACGTCAGGCTGAAAGGCGTCCAAGGCTATGTGCAGCGGTTGGCTGGGATAGCCTGGCAAGCGGATGATTGCGTGGTGCCACGAAACTGGCAAATAAGCCTGACGGTCTCTCGGGTGCGCTATTCTGTGTTTACCTGCCTTGTACGCGGATGACAGGCTCCTTCCACTTACGACGAGAACATGTCTTTCCGCAAGAGCCTCGACAGCCCTGTCTCTTCTGTGTTCCAGACCTTACAAGCGTCTCATTCTCGCTGACACCAAATAGCCGGCGCCCATCGCCTTCGCGCGACCTTTGGTGGTTTTCTGGCGGGGGGACACCAAAGGCCACGCACCTTTTTTCAGGGAAACCGATTGTTTCCTATGGAGAGAGCCACGTATCCTGTTGGCGATTGTTGGAATAGTCTGTGAGCCCTGGGACAAAGCCGTGCTCGTGCGACGAGATCGCGATATACGTCGTGGGCCAAACGATGGGGACTGCCGGTACCTGTTCGTTTAGCAGGTAGCGCTCAACGTCAAGAATAATTTGCTTTCGCGCCGCTTCGTCGATCGTGCGGACTTGCTTTTCCCAGAGGTCACTTAGTTTTGCATCGTCATCGTTCCCTGAGAAGTTGAATGGATTTCGGGGCGCAAAGAACCGCCCCATGTCATACGGGTCGGCAATCACGGTAGCCGGCGTGAAGACCATGGCCTCGTGCAGAGCTTTGCGGCCGCTGTCGAAGAAGGCACCGTCTTCCATGACCTGAACGCTCGCCGTGATTCCGATCGTCGATAGCTGGTCGGTCATGAACACCGCCCCCGCCTTCGTCACCTCGTTGTTCCGCGAAAGTATTTTCAACGAGAATCCATTGGGATAACCCGCATCGCCGAGAAGTTTCTTCGCTGCCGCTATGTCCTGGTCATGCGGCTGGCGGAACCCGGGAAGCTTTAGAAGTTCTTCGGTTGAGGTTCCCCATCCTGGAAAGGGGAAATACGTACCCAGAGATCCCGCACCCTGGGCAACCACCTTGATAGCCGCTTGCCGGTCCAGGGCAAGGTTAATCGCCTGACGCACTCGGGCATCCTTGAAGAGTGGGTTGCGCATGTTCATGAAAAACCACGGGCCGACAACTGACGGGGACGGGACGAATCGCATGTCTGGGACATCGCCCTTCAGGGTTGCTACCTCAGCGGGAGTCAAAGCGCCGAACACCCTTCCACTCTGCTGGGTCTGACCGGTGCGCAACGCCGCCAAGCGTGTCGTGGGGTCCTTAATGATTGCGAAACGTATGCCGTCGAGATAGGGGCGGCCCTTCACCCAATAGTCGGCGTTCTTGATCAGTTCGAAGCTGACGCTAGGTGTGTACGCCTTAAGCTTGAACGGGCCTGTTCCCATAACGGTTGTCTTCATGTCGCCCGTCACCAGCACGGTTTTTTGTGAGTACATCGGAGACCTGTCCAACACCAATGCAGCCAAGAAAGGGGCGAACGGGTTTTTCATGGTGACTGCGACGGTATCATCACCGATTGCCTGGACTTTATCGACAGCCACCATGTAAGGCCCGACTTGACTCACAACGCCCTTGGGCGGGCTTTTCATACGCTGCAGATTGAAGGCAACATCGTCCGCACTTAGCAGCGTGCCATCGTGGAATTTGATGCCCTTGCGTAGCTTGAAAGTATACGCGAGGCCGTCCTTGGAAACGTTCCAACTCTCGGCCAGGTCGGGAGCGATCTTGGATCCCGTCTCAGAATCGTAGTAAAGGAGGCTACTGTAGGCGGGAGCGAGCGGCATGACCACGTTGATACCGGACCCTTGTTGAACATCAAAATGTTCAGGGTCTGAAACTGTGCTGATCGTCAGGATGCCTCCGTAGCGAGGCTGCTCCGGAGTCGGCTGCGGAGGCGGACTTGTCCGGGCGGGCGCCGCAGGTGTCGTCAAGGCAGGTGCCGGCGTGCCCTGAGTGGCCGGGGCGCAGGCTGCAACAACAAGAATGAAGGACAATATGGCGCACACAAGCCCAAGGTGACGCCATGGATTCCGCATGGGATATGCTAGATTCATAAGTTCTTCCTCCTCTGTTCCGACTGGGGTTGTGGGCCACCGATTGGCGTTACGCTCTCATTCATGAAATCGCGGCCGGTGAACACCAGCGAGAAACGAAGATGACGCCGACGCGCTTTCTAAACCGACTTAACGATGACGTACTGCGAATGCACAATGGGAGGTTCAAGAATCTCTTGGAATTTCGCGCCAGCTTGAAAGGACGCAACGGTCTCATTAGTTGACTGCTTCTCCAAAGACCTCCAGAACGCCAGAAGACACGCCTCACGAGTACCATCGATGCTCCAAATAACCTGTGCGCCCAGGAAAGGAGATTCAGTATGCGACGCGTCGATTTTCCCAGGTCGGTCCCATACATTCCTTAAGTCGTGTTCAAATTCAGCTGGAGAGGAGGCCCGTGACGTGGCAGTCAAACTAGTCACAAAGTGACCATCTCTGATGTCACTCAGATCGACTTTTGTGTCAAGCATCATGCAGTATTTGGGGCGGGATGGCATTCCCTGGAGTATCGTCTCCATACGCGCCCGTAGACCACCCGCCACACTGTTTTCATAAGCCAAGCGGTCAGCAAGACTCTCCCAATAGGCCAACACTAACATTTCCTGGTTATTTGCAATATTCCAAAGTGCCTTCACGCCTAGGAAGCCCTTCTGCTTCCGCATAACCGGCGCTATCTCATCCCAGACGTCGTCCAGATCCTGGCTCCATTTATCTCGCGTGGGGGCCTTCGCTTTCCCCTTCATCCCAAGCACAATATATCCTTGCCGAAAACCCTGGCCCATTATCCCTCCCAGTACCGCATTGCTGTATTTATACTCTGTTACAAGCGGAAGGTCAACTATTTCCCTGCCCATTTTGTTCGGAGCAAAGCTTGAAGAAAGGACGTGCCGAGACTACCTTAATGGGCGGGTGCACATTCACTTGTCGATGGCGGACGAAATTAGGTTCCCTTGCGTTCTGGTTGAAAAGCCATCGTTTTCCATATGCATGTGGTGAACGATCAACCCAAGTGCAAGAGAACCGTGTTCGGTGGCGCAAGGTTTTTCTGAGCGAGGCGAAGAATCTACGCTCGTCTTGAATCCAACGTAGACCCTTCGCTTCGCTCAGGTGACAGTGACCTCCGCAGGCGGCTTCTTGTGCAAGACTGGGACACCCCCGGACCTCCGTCAGGAGGGTGACACCTTTCTGAATCTCCCTGCGGCTGTTGAGCGGACACAGCGCCAGAGAGCAGCGCGGGGCGGACTAGTTGACAGTCCGCCTGACCAGGATGAACTTCTGCCGGCGCGCGGGGTTCTGCAGAATCTCGTCGAAGGCGCCCTGCACGCCCGGCGAGACGCTCCGCTCGTAGGCCATCCGGTCATCCATCGTCTCCCAGACGCCCATGACCATCGTGTCGCGGCTGCCGTCGGCGGCCCAGAACGCGCGCAGCCCGCGGAACCCCTTCTGCTTGAGCAGCATGCCCGTGGACCTGTCCCATATCCGCTCCAGGTCTTTGGCCCACTCCTCCTGGGTCTTCGCCTTCGCCTTGCCGAAGGCCAGCGCCCCCACCACGCCCTGATTCATGATGTCGTCCATAAGTCCTCCTTAGCCGTATCGCTTTGTCACGAGCGTCACTTGTTCTCCCCCTGGTACGCGCCCGCGTAGCCCTGGCCCACCGGCCGGTCCAAGCGGAAGAACACGAGCTGCATGACCCGCGCGTTCCGCTCCAGCCGGAAGCCCGCCGGATTGTACACCACCAGCAGCGACTGCGAGCGGCCCGAGTAGCCCGCGTCCCACACCGCCGTGTGCACGCTGACCCCGCAGCGGCCCAGGCTGGAGCGCGGCCTGCCCAGCGCCATCACGTCGCGCGGAAGGTTGACGACCTCGTTGTACGTGACGAGGTACGGGCCGGGCGCCATCTCCCAGTACCCCGCCGGCGACGGCTCCAGCGGCGACAGCTCGGACAGCGCGCGGTCGTCCGCCGCCGCGCCGATGCGCCCCGCCGACGCATAGCGCGCCACGCCGCGCACCGTGAGGTCAATGCCGTTGGGCTGCACCTGCGCCGCCGGGTCCACCATGTCCGCGAGCAGCGGCGGCGAGTGCGCCAGCATCTCCCGGAGAGTCTCTCGGCCAAGCGCCGCCCCAGACGTTTCTTTTCCCATCCGACACAATGCTCCGCAACGACGATTCCGGACAGAGGCGCTCCGGCCTGCCGGAGAGGTCAACTGTAGCAGAAACAGATGGGGGCTTCAATCCCGCGGGAGAAGCGCCCGCTTCACACGCGGCGGCGGGTGTGCTATAACACGCGTGGCATCTATTACTTCAACAGAAAGGGGACAACTTCCGACATGAAGACCAACCTCCAGGGTCGCGTCGCCATCGTCACCGGCGGCAGCGAGGGCATCGGCAAGTCCGCGGCGCTGCTGATGGCGGAGAGCGGCGCGGACATCGCCATCGCCACGCGCAGCGCGGAGAAGGCCGCGCCCGTCGTCCAGCAGATACAGGCGCTGGGCCGCAAGGCCGCCCACGTGCCTGTGGACGTCACCAGCTATCCAAGCTGTCAGGAGATGGTGCAGAAGGTCATCAAGGACTTCGGCAAGGTGGACATCATGATCGCCAACGGCAGCCCGCGCTGGAAGCACGTCCGCCCGCTGCCGTTCGCGGAGGTTGACCCCGCCAACTACGACGACTACCTGCGCATGCGGCTCATCACACGGCTCTACTGCATCCGCGCGGTGCTCGACCACATGCGGGAGCGCGAGTACGGCAAGATCGTGAGCGTCACGACCGACGCGGGACGGCACCCCACGCCCAGCGAGTCGCTCATTGGCGCGGCGGCCGGCGGACTTATCATGATGACGAAGACGCTGGCGCGCGAGTTCTCCCGCTGGCGCATCCGCGTCAACACCGTGTCCACGACGCTCACCGCGGACACCCCCGCGTACGAAAACTTCTCGCGCATCCGCGAGTCGGGCGAGGTTATCGCGAAGGCGTTCAAGAAGATAGAGGAGCGCGTGCCGCTGGGACGGCTCAACCTGCCCGCGGACGTGGCCTACGCCGTGCTGTACCTGGCCTCGCCGGAGTCGGACCAGATCACGGGCATGACCCTGAGCGTGAACGGCGGGATATCGTTTCCGGGGTAAAGAGCGGCGGGAGACGCGACTTCCGGCGAACTCTAGCGGCCCGTGAACTTGGGCGCGCGCTTCTCGCGGAACGCCGCGACGCCCTCTTTGTGGTCCGCGGACGTGATGCAGATGGGCTGCAGTGTGGAGGACATCTCCAGACACGTGTCCAGGTCCACTTCCAGTCCCCGGTACATGAGCAGCTTGTTGAGTCGCAAGGCTATGGGTGCGCCGCGGGCGAGCCGCTCGGCGAAGGCGTAGGTCTCCTTTTCAAGCTCCTGCGCGGGCACGACTTTGTTCAGTATCCCCAGCCTCTCCGCATCCTGGGCCTCCACGAAGTCGCCCGTCAGCAGAAGCTCCGCCGCCTTGCCCGTGCCCACCAGCCGCGGCAGGAACCAGGCGCTCCCCATCGCCGCCACGAGGCCGACGGTGGTGAAGGCGACGCGGAAACGCGCATGGGGAGACCCTATCCGCATGTCGCAGGCCAGCGCCCAGTCGAAGCCCGCGCCGACCGCGGCCCCGTTCACCATCGCAATGGTGGGCTTCTCGAGCCCGTGGAGAAGGCGCACGGTCTCCTGCGGGCCCTGGCGTAGCTCGCGGCGGATCGCCTCCGGCCTCGTCTCGTCAAGGACTTTTTCTCGGTCTGGCCCCGTCGTCAGGTCCGCTCCCGCGCAGAAGGCCCTCCCCGCGCCGGTCAGCACCGCCACGCGGACGCCGTCATCGGACGCCACGTCCCGCAGGGCGGCGGCAAGGTCCTGGCACATCTGCTCGTTCATCGCGTTGAGCCTCTCGGGGCGATTGAGAGTGATCGTCGCGACGCTGTCCTGCTTCTTGAGTGCTATGGTCTGAAACTGCATGGCTCTCCTCCGCTCACTCGCGTCAGTAGCCCGTTCGGGGAACCGGAAGGGCTATAGCACCGCGCACTGCCCGCCATCAATGTTGATGGCGACGCCGCTGACGTAGCTCGCCATGTTCGAGGCCAGGAACACGACGACGCTGGCGGCCTCGTCCTCCGTGCCCTCGCGGCACAGCGGGACGCCCCGCGCCTTCACGGCGTCCACGTAGAACTGCTCCAGCGTGAGCGACGGGTTGCTCTTCTGGAGCTCCGCGTGGCGACGCACCCACTGGCCGCTCCTGACGATGCCGATGACGACGGAGTTGACCAGGATGTTGTACTTCGCCATCTCTTTGGAGAGCGCCTTGGTCAGCGCGAGGCCCGCCGCCCTCGTCACGGACGTGGGCACGGACGCGGCGCCCGGCGTCTTGCCCGCCCCCGCCGTCACGTTCACAATGCGTCCGCCGCCCACCCGGCGCATGTACGGAAGCACGGCGCGGCTGCACCGGACCGCCGCCATTAGCTTCAGGTCGAAGTCGTGCCGCCACTCCTCGTCCGGCACCTGCTCGAACGGGTGCGCGGAGGATGACCCCGCGTTGTTCAGAAGGATGTCAATGCGCCCGTAGGTCTGGGCCGCCTGGCCTATGAAGCGGGCGATGTCCTCGGCGCGGGACACGTCGGCGGGCACGGCCAGCACGTCGCCGCCGGTGGCGCGGCGCACCTCCGCGGCGGCCTGGCGCAGCGGCTCCTCACGACGCGCGCAAATGGCTACCCGCGCGCCCTCCGCGGCCAGGAGTCTCGCCGTCGCAAGGCCGATGCCGTCGCTCCCACCCGTTATCAGCGCCACCTTCCCCTTCAAGCCCATGTCCATGTCCACGCCTCCTTCCCACGATATCGCTGGTCATGATAGCAGATGCCCGACCCCTTATGTCCGCATGGTCTTGTTGCCCACTATCAGGGCTATCATCAGCAGAAGGCCCAGTCCCGCGCTGGCCGCCACGGCGAGGGGCGTCCCCACCCACGCCGCCAGGCCTCCCATGATCAGAAAGCCGAGGAACTGCATGCCTATGAACAGCACCAGGAGCCCCAGAACACGGCCCCGCATCTCCTCGGACGTGCCCAGGAGGACCAGAGCACTCTGCAGGGAGCCGAAAGCGGCGTGTCCCACGCCCGCCAGCACAAGCAGCGCGAAGGAGATGGCGTACGAGTGCGAAAAGCTGAACAAAATGACGGCCGCGAAGATGGTCACGCAACCTGCGGCGAACACCGTGCCGAGCTGCGGAATCCTTGCGACGGAGGCCATGACAGCGGAACCTATGAGCGTGCCAACGCCCATGGCGGCCAGAAGCAAACCCAGAAGGACCGGCCCGACGCCCAGCACGTCGCGGGCGAAGACCGGCAGGAGCTGCTGGACCGGAAAGACAAGCAGATTCGTCAGGAGGGTGCTGGCCAGTACTCCAAGTACAATCTGGTTGCGCCGCACATAGCGTACCCCTGCCATCAGGTCGCTGAGGATGGGACCGTGGGGGAAAGCGGTCCGGCGCACGGGCCGGGGCAATCTCAGCAACACAGGCAACTGGGCTGCATAGAACGCCGTGATGGCGACGTACGCTCCGCCTACGCCGACCAGGGCGATAAGCCCACCCCCAATGATCGGGCCCACGATGCGGCTGACGGTGAACGCCATCGTCTCCACCGACGTGGCGCTGACAACGTGCTCCGGCTCCAGATAGTCGCGGACCAGCGCGTGTCGGGCGGGGAAATCCAGCGCCCAGTAGGTGCCCAGGACAAACACCAGAGCGAAGACGTGCCACGGCTGCACCAAGTGGGTGAGGGTCAGCACAGTGAGCGCAGAGCTGGCCAGCATGCTGAGGGCGAAGCCGATCATCAGGATGCGTCGGCGGTCGAACCGCTCGGCCAGGATGCCGCTGAAAATGCCCAGGAGAGCGAGCGGCGCCGTGCGGAAAAAGCCGACCATGGCAACCTGAAAGGGGGAGTTGGTCAGGTCCAGCACCAGCCAGCCAAGCACCGCCACCTCGCTCCAGCGCGCCATCTGCGCGAGGAAACCTCCCGTCCATAGCAGGCGGAACCCGCGACTCTGCAGGGCGACGAAGACGGGCACGCGCAAAAGGCCGGAAGGGCCTGCTGAAGAGGGAAATTTCATGGTGTCGCGAGGATTGTACCCCATGCCGTACACGAGGGGAAGTGCAGAAGCCAAAATCGAGGGAACGACGGGTCAGACGGAGCAGGACGGCGCGGCCGCCTGCTGAGGCGCGGGGGCTACGCGAAGAGGGCGCGGGATGCGGTCTGAATGAGGTTGAGCAGCGGCTCCGGGTAGATGCCCAGGGCGACGATGGCCGCCACCAGCAACACGAGGAGGCCCGATAGCGCCATCGGCGGTATCACGCGCTCACGCCCCTCGGCGGCGTGAATATACATGTGCTTGATGACGACCAGATAGTAGTAAAGGGAAACCAGGCTCATCACCGCCGCCAGGCCCACCATCCACAGGAGCGCCGGCGCCGACTGGACCACCGCCGTGAACAGGTAGAACTTGGTGGTGAACCCCGCGAAGAAGGGCAGGCCCGCCGACGAAAAGAAGGCTACGGCCATCGCCAGGGCGAGCAGGGGAGCGCGTTCCGCCAGCCCGTCGTAGTCGTCCAGCTCCTCCTTGCCCGTCGCAGCCGACACCGCTATCACCACAAGGAAGGCGGCCAGGTTGCTCGCCCCGTAGCCGACCAGGTGGAACATGATACCGTTGGACACCAGCGACGCGCCCGGCGCCAGCGCCGCGAACCCCAGCAGCAGATAGCCCGCGTGCCCTATGCTGGAGTAGGCGATCAGCCGCTTGATGTTCTTCTGCGCCAGGGCCACCAGGTTGCCCACCACCATGCTCACCAGGGCCAGCGCCGCAAGCAGGGGCCGCCACTCGTCCGCCGCGGGCATGAACCCCACGGCCACGAGCCGCAGAAGCAGGACGAAGGCCGCCGTCTTGGAGGCCACCGACAGGAACGCCGTGACGGGCGCGGGCGCGCCCTCGTACACGTCCGGCGACCACATGTGGAACGGCACCGCCGCCACCTTGAAACCGAACCCGGCCAGCACAAGCACAAGCCCCAGTCCGAAGACGGTCGGCAGCGCGCCGCCCTGCCGCACGGCGTCGGCGAGGCCAGTGAACGTGGTGGCGCCGGTCGCGCCGTACAGGAGGCTGATGCCGTAGAGCAGCACCGCGGAGGAGAACGCGCCCAGAAGCACGTACTTGACGCCCGCCTCGTTGGACTTCAAGTCATGGCGGGCATACGAGGCCATCACGTAGAATGTGAAGCTCATCAGCTCCAGCGCGACGTAGGCGGTCAGCAGCTCGCCCGCCGCGGACATGACCATCATCGCCAGCACGGATGTCATGACGATGCCGTAGTATTCGCCCGGATGCGTCAGGCGACGCCGCACGAAGTCGGTGGACGCCAGGCAGACGATAACGCCCACTACGGGGAACAGCATGCGGAACAGGACGGAGTAGCCGTCAATGCGCAGCAGCCCGCCGAAGAGCTGCGCGCTCAGGCCAGCTTGCGTAGCGGACGCGACCGCCACGACCGCCAGCGCCAGCGCCGCCACGTACGCCAGCAGCCCCTTCCGCTGGTCGGGCAGCACCAGGTCCAGGCTCCACACGGCCAAGGCCGCGCCCACTAGGATGAACTCAGGCGTCAGGAAGCCCCAGTCGCCGTTCACAGCAGCTCTCCCATCCGGACGAGCAACGGCATCACGCCCGAGTCAATGGCGCGCAGGAAGGGACCGGGGTTGACGCCCACGTACACCAGGAAGAAAACCAGGATGCCCGCGGCCACTGTC